>Ga0187888_1000634_pt1 | contig 37666 bp, 30 predicted proteins | sample June2016WEW_7_40_FD_132987 | JGI IMG/M metagenome (GOLD analysis project Ga0187888, IMG submission 132987) | Peatland microbial communities from SPRUCE experiment site at the Marcell Experimental Forest, Minnesota, USA - June2016WEW_7_40 | ecosystem: Environmental > Terrestrial > Soil > Wetlands...
AGGTTTCCAAATGCCGTTGAACATTACCAATTCCGCTTTGGAAACCTCCACCTCGGCCATGATATGGGCGTCGAGATGTTGCGCCAGTTCCAGGTTTGGCGCAACATCTCGCCGCCCATATCATGGCCGAGGTGGAGGTTTCCAAAGCGGAATTGGTAATCTTCAACGGCATTTGGTCGGAAATTTCACAATTTCTGAAGGCTATCCAGCGGTTGGCGGCAACTCGACATTTGATTGTGGCCGACGATTTCGATCCCGCCTTTGACGGGCTTGCGAGGGTTGGCCCGAATCCAGTCCAAGTTATGGCCGTTTCGCAAATCCCAGGGAAGCAGGGTTTAATTCATGTCGATTTTCGGCCGCCGGACCCGTTTGGAGGGAAAAGGTGACGTCGGTCTTCACGAAATGGTGCAAATGCCGGCCAATAGGTATGGCAGGAGATGGGCCAAGATCAAAGACACAGAAGCAACGCCTTCCAAGCCAGCAAAGAGGGCGAGAGGCGATTGAGCGCGGCTGGAAGGGGGGCCAGCGTCACTGGCCCGCGCCTCCATTCCACGCCGTTTCACCGTCTCAAATCGTCGAAGACAGGCAGGCCCCGGCGGCGTGAGCGCGAAAGCTTTCACCAAGTCCCACCAGCCGGCAGGCCGCGCATCATGGCCTTGCCGGAACTTCCGCCCTCAAGACGCCCTGAGCATCAGGCCGATCTCTGCCGCTCCTGGTAAGCCGCTGGCCTAACGCCTGCCCGCCAGCAACCAGGCGACGGCCTCCGTCTCACCCGGCCGTCAAAAAGTCAGTCAGCCTGGCCCCCCTCCCGACCAGGTTGGGATCATTCCGTAACGCTTCATTATGGGCAAATCGTCCGTGTCGTGGCAAAACACCCATCGCGCCACAGCCGATATGCCAGCGATTGCCGAAACAAAATCAGCAGTCGCCAAGGCCAATTCTAAGCAGCCGACATTTTTGGCTGTAATTCACGGCGCAACTTGCGATGATTTCCGGGACAATGGCAAAACTGGAAGACCTCACAACCGGAACGCTCGTCAAAGGCATTCTCCCGGATGCCTTGACCGAATTGGTCAATTCCAAGTGGCACGGCTCAGACGTGCTGGAGGTCTTTTACAAGGACAGCTCAGGCCGCGTCGGAACAGAAATCCTTTTTCGTGACCGAGAGCCGACCCTGCAGATTGTCACTGCTGGGCGTCCTTGGAGTTTTGATGGCGACGGCAGGCTTTTCCGGCTCGTGTCGGAGGCCCACAGGATCCGCCTGGCACATCTTTTTGACCCGTTGGTCGCAGTCCACACGTCGCTGGTCGAACCACTGCCGCACCAAATCACCGCTGTTTATGAGACGATGTTGCCGCGTCAACCCCTCCGGTTTCTCCTTGCGGACGACCCCGGCGCGGGCAAGACGATCATGGCGGGCCTGCTGATGAAGGAGCTTTTGATTCGTGGCGACCTGATGCGCTGTTTGGTTGTCTGCCCCGGCAATCTCGTCGAGCAATGGCAGGACGAACTCTGGCGCAAGTTTCACATGCCATTTGAAATCGCCACGAATGACAAACTGGAGGCAGCGCGCACCGGAAATTGGTTTCGTGAGAATTCACTGTGCATTGCCCGGCTGGACAAACTGAGCCGGAACGAGGATGTCCAAGCCAAGCTCAAGGACACCGATTGGGACCTGATTGTTTGTGACGAAGCGCACAAAATGTCGGCCAGCGTCTTTGGCGGTGAGCCAAAATATACCAAGCGCTATCATTTGGGACGCCTGCTTTCCGGCCTCTCCCGCCACTTTCTTTTGATGACAGCCACGCCCCACAACGGCAAAGAAGAGGATTTCCAGCTTTTTATGGCGCTGCTTGATGGCGACAGGTTTGAGGGGAAATTCCGTGACGGAGTGCATACGACCGACGTTAGCGACCTTATGCGCCGAATGGTCAAAGAGCGCCTGCTCAAGTTTGATGGCACGCCGCTCTTCCCGGAACGCATAGCGTCCACTGTCAACTACCGTCTCTCCGATGGCGAGGCACGCCTCTACAAGGAGGTCACGGAATATGTCCAGGAGCAATTCAACCTGGCAGACCAGCTTACGAGCGAAGGCCGTCGTGGCACCGTTGGCTTCGCGTTGACTTCCCTACAGCGCCGCCTCGCCTCCTCACCCGAAGCGATTTATCAATCACTCCGCCGCCGCCGTGAACGGCTTGAGAAGCGGCTGCGTGAGGAGGAGCTGCTCCGTCGTGGCGCGAGCGTTCCGATAGAGACCACGGGCCCAACGCTTTCGTTGGACGACTTGGCCGATCTTGATGACGCGCCAAGTTCCGAAATCGAAGAAGCCGAAGAGGAATTCACCGACCAGGCGACAGCGGCCCAGACTATCGCCGAATTGGAGAAGGAGATCGGCATTCTCCGTTCATTGGAATCTTTCGCTCTGGAGGTCCGTCGCAGTGGCAAGGATCGAAAATGGGAGGAACTCTCCACCCTGCTCCAGGACAACGCAGACATGTTTGACGCCCACGGTCACCGCCTCAAACTCGTTCTCTTCACCGAGCACCGCGACACCTTGAATTATCTGGCGGGAAATCTCCGCACTTTGCTGGGCAAGCCGGAATCCGTCGTCATTATCCACGGCGGCATTGGCCGTGAGGAACGCACCAAGAACCAGGAACTCTTCACCCAGGACAAGGATGTCCAAATTCTCGTGGCCACTGACGCCGCGGGCGAGGGCATCAATCTCCAGCGTGCTCACCTCATGGTGAATTACGACCTGCCATGGAATCCGAATCGGATCGAACAACGATTCGGGCGCATCCATCGCATCGGCCAGACTGAGGTGTGCCATCTTTGGAATCTTGTCGCCCCGGAGACCCGCGAGGGCGCCGTCTATCAACTCCTCCTGACGAAGCTCTCCCAGGAGCGTGAAGCCTTGGGTGGGGAGGTGTTTGACGTTTTGGGCAAAGTCACTTTTAACGACCGCCCGCTCCGCGAAATTCTCACGGAAGCCGTTCGTTACGGCAATCTCCCGGAAGTCCGCGCGCGCCTCTTTCAGGTTGTGGAAAACGCGCTGGACCGGGAAAGACTGCGTGATTTGATCGAAGAGCGCGCCCTGGCCCACGACTCGATGGACGCATCGAAGGTCCGCCGCATCCGCGAAACGATGGAACGGATTGAAACCCGCCGCCTCCAGCCTCATTTCATCGAAGCCTATTTCATTGCCGCCTTCAAGGAACTCGGCGGGGCGATCCGTGAGCGCGAACCGCGCCGATACGAAATTACTTACGTTCCAGCTGTTTTGCGGCAACGCGATCGGCAAACCGGACTCGGCGACCCTGTTTTGCTCCGCTACGAACGTGTCACTTTCGAAAAGGGTCTGATTGCGGTCGCTGGCAAACCTGTCGCCGAGTTTATCAGTCCAGGGCATCCCCTTCTGCAAGCCGTGTCCGACGTCCTGCTTGAACGCCAGCGTGATCTGCTAAAGCGTGGCGCCGTTTTGGTTGACGACCGCGAAGATGCTCCGGGGCCTCGCGCACTGCTTTGTCTGGAACACGCCATTCAGGATGCACGAACCGACCGTTCCGGCAACCGCCACCTCATTTCCCGGCAGATGCAATTCGTTGAAATCGACCCCAATGGTCAGTGCCGCCCTGCCGGGAATGCCCCTTATCTTGACTACCGCCCATTGAAAGAGGAGGAACTCCCCGCCCTTCAGCAGTTGTTCCGGGAGCCTTGGCTCAGCAAAAAACTGGAATTCCAAGCCGTCTCCTATGCGATCACCCAATTGCTGCCCAGGCACATCATGCAAGTCCGCGATCAACGAACGGACCTGATTGAGCGCACCCGCGCTGCTGTGCGCGAACGTTTGACCAAGGAAGTCAATTATTGGGATCACCGGAGCCAGCAACTTCGTCTCGAGGAAAGCGCCGGCCACGTCAATGCCAAACTCAACTCTGGAAAAGCCCAAGAGCGGGCAGACGAACTCCAGGCCCGCCTGCAAAATCGAGAAAAGGAGCTCGACTTGGAAGCCCAACTGTCCCCACTTCCCCCGGTGGTTTTGGGCGGGGCGGTCATTGTCTCTGCCAAATATCTTAAGGAAATCTCCGGGATGCGGCTGGCCGAGGACGCTCCATTCAACGCCACCGACAGCGAGGCTCGCCGCCGAATTGAGAAATTGGCAATGGACGCGGTAATGCGTGCCGAACGGCAGCTTGGATTCGAGCCGTCAGACGTAAGCGCGGAAAACCGCGGTTACGACATCGAATCCCGCATTGTCGGCACCGGCAGACTGCGATTCCTTGAAGTAAAAGGGCGCACGATGGGGGCGGGGACGCTTACCATCACTCGCAACGAGATTATGACCGCCATGAACAAGCCGGACGGCTTCATTCTTGCCATCGTGACAGTGGAGGGCGACAAGCCCGACGCGCGTTACGTCCGTCAACCCTTCCAGCGCGAGCCGGACTTTGCCGTCACCAGCGTCAATTACGACCTTCCCGATTTGCTCGCCCGCTCCAGCGCGCCAAACTGACGATCCATGAGCCAACCACCCTCAGACCCGATGGAGCTATCGCCTTTGGAGATCAAGATTGGCGTCTTCAGGGACTGGCTGCACAAAAAAGCGAGCCGCCTCATTACCCAGAACGATGGTCAGGTCTTCGCCAGTTGGGAAAAACGCCTCTCTGCTCTTCTCAATGACGTTCGCACAAAACCACAGATTCCCATCGCGCTCGTTGGTTCGACCGGCTCGGGCAAATCCACACTTTTGAACGCCCTCCTTGGCGTCGAGGTCTTGCCTGTCAGCAACATGAAGCCTTGCACGGCTGTCGTCACTAGCGTCCAATACTCGCAGTCCCCTGTCTTTCAGGCCACCGTCACTTTCCTTTCTCGTCAGGCGTGGGATGAGGAACTCCGCAAGCTCAAGGACACGTTCAAAGACGGCGACAAGGACGACGACACAGAGGGCGCGGACGAATGGCTGGTCATCAGCCGCTCCACCAAGGACAAAATCTGCGCCGTCTATGGCCTAGACAAAGAATCGGTTGAGAAGATGCCAGACCTCAACACGCTCCGGCTCGATCCCCAGATGGCGGCTTGTTTGGAGGGCGAAGGCAGCAGGGTCTTTTTGGAAGCCGCAACGGCGAAGGAATTGAAACAGAAGCTCCGAGGTTACTTGAGCAGCGAGGAACGCTTCTGGCCGCTCATCAAGACTGTAGAGATTTCCGGCTCATTCGACGCGCTTCGCCACGGCGCGGTGCTGATTGATTTGCCCGGTGTAAACGATCCCAATCAGGCTCGCGAGGAGGTCACGCGCTCCTTCTTGCGCGATGCGCCCTTCATTTGGATTGCGTTCAACACTAAGCGCGGCATGACGCGCGACATCCATCAACTTCTCGTAAAGCAGGATTTGCTTCGACAGTTCCTGATGCACGGCAAACACGACGCTGTGACATTTATCGGAACGCACGCTGACGACTTTGATCCAGAGCAGGCCATTGACGAGTTTAATCTGGACATCGACGCCTCCAACGCCGAAATCATCCGCGAACGCACCCGGAGGGTCGTCACGCAGGTCCGCGCCGACCTGGAGGACATTTCCACGGAATTGGCCCACGTCGCAAATGCCAAATTCGACGATTTGGAACGTCTCAAGCACACGCTCGCCCAGACGAAGGTCTTCGTCGTCTCGACGCGCGCCTATATGCAAATCCAGAGAATATCCCAAGGACGCAAGGACTATGGCATTGAGCGCATTGACGATTCCGGCGTTCCGGCAGTCATCCGGCATCTCTCCGAAGTTTGCCGCAAACAGGATGTCCGCGCACATCACGAAGACATTGAACAGCGGCTCGGCTTCGTCGTCGACGAGGTCAGGAGTTTTTTTTTAGCCCGAATCAGTCAGATCGAACTTCAACAGGGCGCACTCCGGCAGAAGGCGGACGAACTCAAATCTCGCCTCGCCGGTCCGCGGACCACGCTCGCAGCTGAGACTGACCGCATTCGCGACCACGCCTCCGTTCGCTTCGACAACCGCCGCGAACAGTTCGAGTCGGGTGTCAAACTTGCCGCTGACCGCGCCAGGCGTGGTCTCGAAGACCGCTTTGACCGATGGGGATCAATGCACCACATGACCCTTCGCGCCTGCATGGTCCGCGACGGTGAGTTCCAAAGCAGCAACGGCAACTATTACGACTTCAATAAAGACATCGCGCTCCCGCTGCTCGAATCCATCCCGTTCACTTGGGACGACTTCTTCGGCCAACACCTTCGAGATTCGCTCACCGAAGTACGCGAACAGTTGAAGGCGCGCGGCGAGGTGTTTTTGGAGCGCCTGAAAAGCGAGGCGTCCCAATCCGGCGTATTCGCCGCGGAGCGAATTGCTTCCCTGTCCAGCGACATCGAATTGTCCCAGCGCAACATTGAGTTTCATGTCGACGAAAAGACCAAAGGTGTATTGCGCACGATTCAGCGTGTCCGCAGCAAGCTGGGAGATGGAATCACCGATACGGTTCGCAACTCAATGCTCCCCGCTTACGCCGCTGCAAAAGATGAATCCGGCCCCGGCATGAAACGGCGAATGCTCAACATCATTACCCGCCACGCCGACCAGTCTTGCAACCAGCTTTTCGACAACATCCTCGCCGAGTTGACCGATGGCGTCGTCGAATTAGGTCTCCAGTTTAACCATGACCTCCGAGAACTCGCGGACATTGTGGGTCAGCAGGCTGATCGCGTCTCCGGCAACCTCGGGCTTGGCGCGGTTCAGCACCAGGCCCAAAGCGTTGAGACCGCCCGGCACGCGCTGGGCGAGCTCATCGCCGAACTGGCCGGGATGCAACCACTACCCCAACCATCGGCCCTCCAACCGCCGGCATGATCTACTACCTGCCCAACATCAGCAGCGACGCGACCGGGTTCAGCGAACTTGCCCTTTTGTCGGCACGATCCCTGGCCGACGAATCTTCGCAGCTTGAGGTCAACCTGTCCCGCCTCGCCTGGTTTGAGGCCAACATGGCCGCCCCCCTGGGCGTCGTATTGAACAAACTCACCGACGCCCTCAAAGTCGTCACCATCGTCGCCGTGCCTGCGCCCACGGAAGCAATCCTGCGCCGGAACGGATTGCTCACGGCTTTTGGCTATCCCCCGGCGACCACCAAAAGCCGAACCGCGCTACCCTTCCAGCGATTCAAGCTCCAGGACTCCTCCTTGTTCGCCCAATACTTGCAGGAACATCTTCCCGGCAAGGGCATCCCCACCATGTCCACAGGTCTGGGAAAACTTTTTCAACAAAGCCTCTTTGAGGTTTTCGAGAATGCCATCTTCCATTCCGGCTCGTCCATCGGCGTCTTCGTCTGCGGCCAGTTCTTCCCCTTGAAGCAGCGCGTGGACATCACCATCGCCGACGCCGGGATCACCATACCGCGCAAGGTGAACGAAACATTCACCTGGAATCTTAGCCCGACCGACGCCCTCGCGTGGGCGCTCAAGGAAGGCAGCACCACCAAACGAGAGGGTAAACCCGGCGGTGTCGGCCTCAAATTGTTGCGGGATTTTCTCGCGCTCAATAGGGGTCGTTTGCAAATTGCCAGCGGTGGGGCGTATTGGGAATTCAATGCCGGCGCAGATTTCATACAATCGCTGGCCAGCCCGTTTCCCGGCACGGTCGTTAATCTGGAGGTCAACACGGCGGACAGCAAGTCCTACCGGCTGGCGAATGAAGTCTCGCCAGAGAACGTATTTTGATATATGCCTAATCCAATGCCTGAACCTGTCATTATCCGCGTCTTCGATGTTGTCGGCACACCGCTCTGCGTGTCCTCCGCCGACGGCCAGCTCGTTTACGATAAACTTGCACCACTCCTCCGGGAAGGTCGCCAGGTCGCCATTTCGTTCGCCCAGGTCGAAACGCTCATTTCTGCCTTCCTCAATACCGCCATCGGCCAGATTTACGGCGAATTGAGTGAGGAGCGTGTGCGCGAACTCCTCTCCATTCGCGACATGCTGCCGGAAGATGTCGCCTTGCTCAAGCGCGTCGTCGAAAACGCCAAGGCTTATTTCCGCGATCCCGAGCGTTTCAAGAGAGTCACCGAACAGGAGGGCGACCATGATTCCGAATAAGGCCTTCCACGCACTCCGGCGTCCCTACACCGCCGCCGACCGGATCGTTTTCGACGCCAACATCCTGGTTTCGCTCTTCTCCGGTCTTGAGCCGCCCGGTTCGCCAATCGTTGCCAATTACTCCGCGACGCTGAAAAATATCCGCACCGGCGGGGCCACCGTTCTGCTTGATGTGCTCGTTTTGAGCGAATTTGTCAACGTCTGCGCCCGCAAGGAGTATGACCTCGCCTGTCCGCCGGGACCTAGCCGTCTGCCTTTCAAAAAGTTTCGAGATTCCGCTGATTTCGTTCCCATCGCGCAGGCTATTTCTCGTGCCGCCGACCAAATCGCCTCGTTCGCCGTCGCCGTGGACCACGCCTTTTCCAAGTGGCCGCTCAAAGATTTGTTGAAGGACTACGCCACCGGGCAGCATGACGTGAACGACCAATGCCTCGTCCAGCTTTGTCGGCAGGAAAAAGCGTTCCTCCTCACCAATGACCGCGATTTCATCCAGGGCGGCATCACGCTGTTGACCACCAACCCAACACTCCTCCGTTCCTGTCCCGGATGACTTTTTATCGCCTGGCCTATGCCTGCCCTGCTCACAGACAATCAGATTGCCGTGCTGATCACGGAGGCCAAAACGCTCCCGCCTGACTATCGCTCACGCGTTCTGACCAAGCCCAAGCGCGGCCATCGGGAGCGCGAACTTGATGTGGACGGCGCACAGGGAAGCAGATTTCGCATCATCCTTCGCCAGTCCTTATTCAATTCGCTCGATTTCTCCGCCATCCTTTCGTGGCTGCCGCCGCAATCCACAACCCCGTTCCGCCTCTGCCGCTTTAATGGCAAAAGCCACGAGCACACCAACAGCATTGAGGGCAAGACCTTTTATGATTTCCACATCCACCGCGCCACGGAACGTTACCAGGAATTCGGTTCGCGCGAGGACACATTTGCCGAGCCGACCAGCCGCTATCAGGACCTCGCTGGCGCGCTCCGTTGCCTGTTCGCGGACTGCGGTTTCCAGCTTCCCCCCGGCGACCAATCTGAGCTATTTTGATGATGTCTTGAAACTATGAGCGTTGAAGCCATCGAATCTGATTTCCGCCGCAAAGTTGGCGAGCGAATTCGCCTCGCGGGCGAGGGGGTGGACCGTTACCGCGTGTTCACGCCTTTCCTCTTTGAGGATGGCGACCATATTGCCATCGTGCTCAAACGCGAGGGCAATGGCTGGGTGTTGTCCGACGAGGGGCATACCTACATGCACCTCACCTACGATCTCGACGAGAAAGACCTCCAGCGCGGCAGCCGCCAGAAGATCATCACCAACACATTGTCTATTTTCTCCGTGCAGGATTGTGAAGGCGAACTCCGCATTGCGATCCCCGAGGAGCAATACGGCGACGCGCTTTTCAGTTTCGTGCAGGCGTTGTTGAAGGTCACGGACGTGACGTATCTCTCCCGTGAGCGCGTCAAATCCACCTTCATGGAGGATTTTCACAGCTTCATGGAGGCGACCGTGCCGGAAGATCGCCGGACGTTCGACTGGCACGACCCGCAACACGACCCGGACGGCAAATACCTCGTGGACTGCCGCATCAATGGTTTGCCCAAGCCCATCATGGTGTTCGCCGTACCCAGCGACGACAAGGTGCGCGACGCGACCATTTCCCTGCTCCAGTTTGAACGGTGGAACATGCCGCACCGCTCGCTCGGCATTTTTGAAGATCAGGAGGAAACCAATCGCAAGGTGCTCGCCCGGTTCAGCGACATGTGCGAAAAACAGTTCAGCAGCCTCGGCGCGAACAAAGACCGCATCGCCTCCTACTTGCAGGAGGCCATGCAGAAATGAGTTCCGCCCAACCGAAAAAACTCATTGAGGTCGCGCTGCCGTTGCCGGAAATCAACGATGCTTCCGCCTACGACAAAATGCCCGGTATTGGGCCACACCCGAAAGGCATCCACCAATGGTGGGCGCGCCTGCCGTTGCCTTGCGCGCGGGCGGTGCTCTTTGCTTCCGTCGTCACCGATCCGTCCGATGACCCAACTTGGAAGGACAAGAGCGATCATAAGCAGGACGCTGAGCGTGAACGGCTTTTTGGCATCGTGCGGCGGCTCATGGGCCAGAAACTTCACGAGCACCCGGAGGTCTATGCCGAGGCGCGCACGGAAATGTTGAAGCACTGCGGCGGAAAACTGCCGCCCATGCTCGATCCTTTTTCCGGCGGCGGCTCGATTCCGCTGGAAGCGGCGCGGTTGGGATTTGAGGCGACCGCCGCCGACCTGAATCCCGTTGCGGTCCTGTTAAACAAGTGCAATCTGGAACTTGCGCCGCGCTGGGCTGGCCACGCGCCGGTCAACCCGGAGGACCGACACCGCATTGGCGGTGCGCAAAGCTGGCCCGGCACGCATGGACTGGCGGCAGATGTGCGCTACTACGGACGCCTTATTCGCGCCCGCACACAGGAGAAAATAGGCCATCTCTATCCGAAGATGCGACTTCCCAAGGAACACGGCGGCGGCGAGGCCAACATCGTCGCGTGGCTCTGGGCACGCACAGTCGCCAGTCCAGACCCGGCGGCTCGCGGCGCTCATGTGCCGCTCGTTCGGTCGTTCACGCTTTCAAGTGCGAAGGGGAAGCGTGTTTGGGTGGAACCACTCGTTGATAAGGCGAACCGCTCATTCCGTTTCGAGGTGCGGACAACCGGCCAGCAGTCGGTGAAGGGCACGGTCGAGCGTAAGGGCGCTCACTGTCTGCTTTCGGATGCGCCAATCCCTTTCGAGCACATTCGGTCGGAAGGGCGCTCTGGCAAACTCGGTACGCGATTGCTCGCGGTCGTCGCTGAGGCGAAACGCGGAAAAATCTACTTGTCGCCAACACCCCAACAGGAAGCCCTAGCCCGCGTTGATTTGCCCGACGACTACCCGGACACGGATTTGCCAGACGAAGCACTTGGGTTTCGCGTTCAGAAATACGGGATTCGCAAGCACTGGCAGATGTTCACACCACGCCAACTCACCTCGCTCGTGATGCTGAGCGACTTGGCGCGACAAGTCCGAGCGGACGTCAAGCGCGATGCTGAAGCTGCAAAGCTGAGATATGCTGACAGCGACAGCTATGCCGAATCGGTGATAACGTTTCTTGCGCTCGCTTGTGACCGCTGCGCTGATTTCGGCAATGCGCTGACGCGGTGGAGCCAGACAAACCAAAAGGTAATGAACCTTTTCGGTCGTCAGGCGATTCCGATGGTGTGGGATTTTGCCGAAGCCAACACGCTCGGCGATGCTGTGGGCGCATGGGGCACTTGCAGCGACTACGTCGCTGATTGCATCGAGGTTCTCGGAGACACCGAAACAAGGTCGCATGGGAAGCAGGAAAACGCTGCGGACTCGAAAGAAACCGGTTACGCGCTCCTCGTCAGCACCGACCCGCCCTACTACGACAACATTGGCTATGCGGTGCTCAGCGATTTTTTCTACATCTGGCTCCGCCGGACAATCGGCGATCTGCACAAGCCGCTTTTCGACACAGTTCTGGTGCCGAAGTTGCCGGAACTCACTGCTTCGCCCGAAATGTTCGGCGGCGACAAGGACAAGGCCAAGGAGCATTTCGAGTCCGGCTTTCGCCAGACTTTTTCCAGACTTCGCGACCGGCTCGACCTGCGTTTTCCGCTCACGGTTTATTACGCCTTCAAACAAGACGACGAGGAGCCGGGAGGCGGAGACGACCACGGGGAAAACAATGGCGGCGTTGATCTTACCACCGGCTGGGAGACACTGCTCGAGGCGCTGATTTCCAGCACCTTCACCATTACCGCCACATGGCCGGTGCGGGCTTCGCAGACGTGGAGAATGCGCTCAATGGGATCGAACGCGCTCGCATCTTACATCGTGCTCGCGTGTCGCCCGCGTTCATCCGATGCACGACGTGTTGGGCGCAATGAATTTGTCGCTGAGTTGAAACGCGAGTTGCCGCCCGCGTTGCGCCATTTGCAACAGGGCAATGTTGCACCAGTGGACTTCGCCCAAGCCGCCATTGGGCCGGGCATGGCGGTGTTCTCCCGTTATGCTGCCGTGCTGGAAAGCACCGGCAAGCCCATGAGTGTCCGCAAGGCGCTCGCGTTAATCAACGGCCTCAAGGACGAGGTGCTAGGCGAATCCATCGAGGAACTCGACAAGGACACACGCTGGGCCGTCCAATGGTTTGGCGAGGATCGCTTCAATTGGGGTAAAGCAGGCAAAGCCAACCTTCTGGCGAACGCCCAGGCTACGGCCGTCAACGGCCTTGTCGCCGCTGGCATTCTTGAAGTGGAGGGCGACCGAGTCCGCCTCATCAGCCCGGAAAAGCTTTCTGCCGATTGGAATCCCGCGACCGACCGGCGGCTTACGGTTTGGGAAATGACGCATCAGTTGTTGCGAATTTATTATTACGAGAAGCAAGGCGACGCCGCAACCGCCGAACTTCTCCGCAAACTTGGCGCGAAAGCGGACGTGGCGCGCGACCTCGCTTACAAGCTTTTCACCGTCTGCGAAAAGCAAAAATGGAGCGCCGAAGCCCAAGGCTACAATGCGCTCGTCCTCGGCTGGCCTGATCTGGTAAAGTTGGCCCAGGACCGTCCGGCAGCCCGTGTGCCGGAGCAGCAAGTATTTGTTCAAAGCTAAACGGTTATGGCCATCACCAATCACGAACGAGTCGGCAAGGCGCTGGGCATGTTGACCAGCGGCCTGAAGCCGTTTGTCGAACGCGAACTCAAGAACACTTATCAGCAAGCCTGGTTCGAGGAGACGCGAAAAACGATGGCTGCCAGCCAAATGCAGTTTCTTGGCAACGCCGAGACGCCGCAATGGGATGCCCAATCCTTGCTGCTCACGCTTTGGAATCAGTGGAATGAGGTTTTCCGCAAAACGCTTGGACAGGCGGAGCGCACCCTCGTCAGCGAGTTGCGCGAAGTCCGCAACCGCTGGGCGCACGAACGCCCGTTCAGCACCGACGACGCCTACCGCGCCCTCGACAGCATTGCCCGCCTGCTCACCGCCGTCTCCGCCGCAGAAGCGTCGGAGGTGGAGAAGATCAAGTTGGAATTGCTCCGCGTCCGCTTCGATGAACAGGTTCGCACGGAAAAACGGAAATCCGCCAGCGGGGCGATTGAGGGCGAAGCGGTCGCCGGACTTAAACCCTGGCGCGAAGTCATCACGCCCCATAAGGACGTGGCGAGCGGCAAATACCAGCAGGCCGAGTTCGCCGCCGACTTGTGGCAGGTTCACATGGGCGAGGGTTCTGACGAATATCGCAACCCCGTGGAATTTTTCCGCCGCACATTCCTGACGCAAGGTCTGCGTGATTTGCTTTCCGGCGCCTTACTGCGCCTTTCCGGCCAGGGCAGCGATCCCGTTATCGAATTGCAGACGAATTTCGGCGGCGGCAAAACGCATTCCATGCTGGCGCTCTATCACCTGTTCTGCGGAATGCCGGCTGCTGAATTGCCGGGACTTGAGCCGGTGTTCGAGAAAGCCGGCGTGAACAAGATTCCCGCTGCCAAGCGCGTCGTCATTGTGGGCAACAAGATTTCTCCCGGCTCACCCAGCCGGAAACCGGACGGCACAATTGTTCGCACCCTTTGGGGTGAACTCGCATGGCAACTTGGCGGCAAGGAAGGCTACGCGATGGTGAAGGAAGACGACGAGCACGCCACCAGCCCAGGCGATACACTGCGCCTTCTCTTCAACAAATACTCCCCCTGCCTGATTCTGATTGACGAATGGGTGGCCTACGCACGCCAGTTGCACGAGGCAGCCGACTTGCCCGGCGGGCGGTTTGAGACGCACTTCACTTTCGCGCAGACCTTGAGCGAAGCGGCGAAGGCGGCGAAGAACACCTTGCTTGTTGTAAGCATCCCGGCAAGTGAAAGCGGTGTCGTCAGCCCGCACGGCAGCGAAATCGAGGACGTCGAAGTCGGCGGCGAACGCGGACGCCACGCCTTGGAGCGATTGAAGAACGCCATCGGTCGTGTGGAATCTTCTTGGCGACCGGCCAGCGCGGAGGAAGGCTTCGAGATTGTCCGCCGCCGTTTGTTTGAGTCCATCAGCGGCGAGTCGCATGTCGCTCGTGACCTCACGGCCAAGGCGTTCATGGAACTTTACCGGACGCAACAGCAGGAGTTCCCACCCGAATGCCGCGACTCGGATTATGAAAAACGTCTTAAAGCCGCGTATCCCATCCACCCGGAGGTGTTCGACCGGCTCTATTCCGATTGGTCAACACTGGTGAAATTCCAGCGCACGCGCGGCGTGCTGCGGCTCATGGCCGCTGTGATTCATTCGTTGTGGGAAAAGCAGGACCGCAACCCGCTCATCCTCCCGGCAAACATTCCAATTGACGACCCACGCGTGCAGTTCGAACTCACGCGCTATCTGCCCGACAATTGGGTGCCGGTCATCGAAAAGGACGTGGACGGCCCAAATTCACTCCCGCTCCGCATTGACGGCGAAAAGCCGAATCTCGGCCGCTACTCCGCTTGCCGCCGCGTGGCGCGCACGGTTTATCTTGGCTCCGCTCCGACTGCGAAAGCTGCCAACCGGGGCGTGGAGGATCGGCGTGTCAAACTCGGCTGCGTGCAGCCAGGTGAGGCTCCGGCAATCTTTGGCGACGCTCTCCGGTATCTCAGCCAGCAGGCAACTTACCTTTACGCGGACGGCGCGCGGTATTGGTATTCCACGCAGCCCACAGTCACCAAGCTCGCCGAAGACCGCGCCGAGCAGTTGAAGTCCGACCCCGACGCCGTTGCCGATGAAGTCAAGAAGCGTGTCATACAAGACGCCAAACAAAGAGGCGACTTCAGCCGTTTGCATCCGTTTCCGCCCACAAATGCGGACGTACCCGACGATTCGGACGCGCGCCTCGTGATTCTTGGCGTCGAGTATCCTCACATTAAGGACCAGGAAAGCCAAGCATTGGTTGCCGCTAAAGCCATGCTGGACAGTCGCGGGAGCGCCCCGCGCCTTTACCGCAATTCACTGGTTTTTCTCGCCGTCGACCGCACCCGGCTCACGGACTTGGACCAGGCTGTCCGATATTATCTGGCCTGGAATTCCATCGTGCAGGAATCCGAAGGGGACGAGCCGCCCTTAAATCTCGACGCGCACCAGCGGCGGCAGGCTCGGAACCAGCGCGACAACGCGAACACCACCGTCAGCGCCCGCATTCCGGAAACCTACCAATGGCTTCTTGTGCCGACCCAATCCAAGCCACAAGACGCCGTCCAATGGCAGCCGTTTCGCCTGCAAGGACAGGAGAACCTGGCCGTGCGCGCGAGCCGCAAGCTGAAGAATGACGAGTTGCTTGTGTCCAAGCTCGCCGCTTCGCGCCTTCGTCTTGAATTAGACAATATTCCCCTTTGGCGCGGCGACCATGTGCCAGTCAAACAACTGTCAGAGGACTTCGCGCGTTACCTATATCTCCCCCGTTTGCGCAATCCCCAGGTATTGGCGGACGCCGTTCACGAAGGCATTGCGCTCTTGAGTTGGCAGCAGGATTCCTTCGCGTACGCCGACAGCTTTGACGAAGCAGCCAAGAGGTATCGCGGCCTGTGCCTTCCCCCGCAAATCCCGAAGGGTCATGGCGAACTGTCCGGCATCCTGGTAAGACCGGAGGCGGCCATGAAGCAGTTCCAAGCCGAGCAAGCCGCCGCCGCCACAGCCATCGCCGCAATGCCCGCGCCGCAACTTGGCAAGTCAGGCCAGCCGATCCCGACGGAAATCGAAACCGACCACCGCAAACCAGCCCCGCCGCCCAAACCAAAACGCTTCTACGGTTCAGTTCAACTGAATCCGCAACGCGTCGGCAAGGACGCCGGCAAAATTGCGGAAGAGATCGTCCAGCATCTGGCGTTACAGCCCGGCGCCACCGTTGAAGTCACGCTCGAAATCCAAGCGCAGATGCCCGAAGGCGCTCCTGAAAACATCGTCCGCATCGTGACTGAAAACGCCCGCACCCTGAAATTCACCAGCCAAGGATTTGAGGAGCAATAAGAAATCACATCCCAGCAAAAGTCACAGAGGCGGGTTCCGTTTCGCTCGCTCCACAATTTGCGGCGGTTGCACCGCCGCTGTCGATTCACTGGCCCTTGGCGCGGCCTCCATCTCCGCGCGTTTTATAAGCGTATCCTGAGTGTGCAGACGGCGGCGGCGACCGGGCGGCCGGAGGAGGAATCGCTGCTGGGGACGGGGCCGGATAAGGAAATTGCGGCGCGGCTGAATTGCAAAGTCAATGCTGTCAAACATCGGTGTTTGCTCAAGGGCATCGGGGCATGGCCCACCTCCCTGTCTTCTGAAAGGTGAACTCTGGACGAAAAAAAGCCAATGCTGGCAGGATCGCGTTCGACAGAGCCGGAGATTTCCGGGTTAGGCAGGGTTAGGTGTGGTATGTAATGTGGCATCTTCGATGCCTTTGACCAGTGGCCAAACCACCTTGAACGCCATGCCCAAGTGGTGAATAGCTGCATCAAAATTTCTATCCTTGTTCTTCGGATCAGCTTTCCCGCCAAAAAGCACCTTGTCTAAATCGGGAAACATATCCTTGGCAATGTCCTTTCCAAGTTTCCACCATTCCTCCTTCCAGGTGTGCTCCGACAGGGGATTCAAGCCTGAACAGGCCTCCGACCACCCGGCGAATCGGGGATTGGATATCAGCCCCCGTTTCGCGAGCACCATGAACGTCAACAACTTGAATGCGCACGCGTTCACAGGCACGTCCAGATTTCCCTTCAACTTGCGGAATTTCAGGAAAAGTGCGGCAATTCCGAGCAGTTTTTCGAAATCCTTGAGCAAACCACCCAAACCGGAAAATGGGGACCGGGGCAGAAACCAGAAAATGCTGTGCTTGGAAGCGCGCTGTAGAAGTTTGGATTCCTTGGAGAGCTGCCAAAGCTCCAGTTGCGCGGCTGCCCCCATGATGAACAGCCGCAACAGCGCGTCATGGTCGTTTTCGTGTGCGCGTCTGGCCAGCGCCTTTGCGGTGCCAACCAGCGAAACTTCATAGCCAGTCAACTCATTTGAAGTCTTCGATTCCTTGTCCTTGTCAGCGGCCCGCTTGCTGACCGGAAACCAGGGAACCGTGGCCAATTGGCATATCTCTTCAATAGTTTCGGAGCGGAAGTCGGTAGCGCCCAACTCCCTCGCCATTGCGTTTTGAGCCCCTGCGCCCTCCTTCAAGGATTCGTCGTCCGCGGTCATAAAGCGATTAGAACAGCACAGGGGGAAGTGATTGTCAACCGAGCGTTGGGCCATGTCCTCGCTCGGTTTCCTGGCCCGTCACCATCGGCGAGGTTATGGCGTGATGATCGAACGCGAATTTCAAATTGCCGTGAGACCGGCCAGTTCCGAGTCCCAGATACTCAAAATTGATATGGGGGCCCTCGTCAACTCCGGGGGATTGAGCGGGAATGACGCTACCCGTTGCTCGCCGAGGAAGGAAGGCGGAGCCACATGAATGAACAGTCCGTATCGGTGGTTTCCCTCACCGTCAGGGAATTCCTCACGTTGCGCCATCTGCCCGGCCGGCTTTCGGCGTGGCAGACGGCGACCCTGCTGGGAATGGACAAAACGCACCTGCCGGTGCTGATGGCTGCGCGCTTGCTCAAGCCGCTGGGAAATCCCCCCGCGAACGCCCCGAAGTATTTCGCCCGCGACTGCGTTCTGGGCTTGGCCAGCAACGAACGCTGGCTGGCCCGTGCCAGCAACGCGCTGGTGGATCACTGGGCCACACGCAATAAAAGGAAAAGCTCCGGCGCCAATCAATTCCTTGAACTGATCCCGCAACCTCCGCCCAACAAGAAATCCGAACCCGCCGCGCGCCATAAAAAATAAGGAATATCGTGCCCAACGCCTCCAATAACAATCCCGGCCGCGGCCAGCCCGTGCTTGGCTTCGACGCACAGCACATTCGCGTTCTGATCGGGGCCGGTCTCCTGAGGCGAATTGCACACAAAACACAAAAAACATATGCCAACCAATAATAATGCAGAGAATGCCGGGCCGGCAACGGCGGCGGCGACCAACCCAACCTTAAACCTGACCCCGGCCGCCGGCCAGGGTGCGCCGGACCTCCAGGTGTCCCTGGCGGCGTCCACGCCCGCCGCCAGTCCGGAATTGGGCGCCAGCCCCACCCGCACCGGGCAGGACCTGCTCGATCAATTGGAGCGCGAAGCCAAGGTCTACGGCTGTTCGCCGGAGGGCATCCAACAAAAGTTGTCGCAGAGTGCCGAATTGCTGCAACAAGCGGGTTACAAACTGGACCAGCCGCTGGATGCCCGCTTCCTGGACCGCTTGCATCAGTTGTCCCCCCAGGATGGGTGCGGTACCAAGCCAAGTTCCGTCAATGCCCTGGAGAGGGCCTATAAGGCTTTGACCGGCACTCGTTTTCCTGCCTTGATCCGGTCCTGTCTGGCTGCGGCCAAAATGACTTGCAAGGCGTTGGCCTGCGTTGTCGGTATAACCGTGGAGCTATTCCGGTTTGGCCGCAAGGACCAGTATGGCGGGATCACCGGGATGACCCCGGACCAGGCGTTAACGATTGATCAGGCGCTCGCGGCTAACGGCATCGTGGTCGCGGCTTACTGTGCGCTCAGCCAGGATGCCGCCTACATACGGTTGCCGTCCATCATCGACGAGATTCTTGGGCGCCAGTCTTTTGGCGCGCTGCTCATGGACTTGCGCCACCGGACCAAGCTCACCCAAAAAGCACTCCTGGAGCAGCTTGAACAGCAACACCACATTCGCCTCTCCGGCAGACTATTAAACTGCTGGGAAGAGGACTACTTCCTTCCTGCTCAAAGCCAGCGGAATGTTGTCACCGCCTTGGACGCTCTCTATCAAGCCAAAGGCAAGTTATTGGCCGCTTGGGAACAGAGAGATCCGCGTCAGATTGGCGAAATCTCCGCCCTGCCTTTCCGCATGTGGCCGCTCCGCGCCCAGAATCAATTCCGCCGCCTGGTGGACTACCGCACCGCCAACTCCGAAAAACTGCCGCAGCCCGCCCGGACAAATCAGTGGACTGGGCCGAACACGGAAGCGGCCTTCCGCCTGTTTTGCGAACGGTTTTTCGGTTTTCTGGTTTTGGAGAAACAGCTTGAGCCTGAAAACGTATCCTTGACTCTCCTCGGCGACTGGAAGCTGGTGCATGCTTGCTTTGACTGGGGCAAACAAAAAGTCGGGCGCAAACAGTACAACGTCGTTGAGTCGTGGCGCACGGGCACATTGTGCGGTTTGTACCGCTCGTTTTTCCCTCATCTCGCGGACGATGCCGCCCAGGAGGATTACTGGCAGCAGTTGCCCAAGTCGGCGACCAAAGCGGTCACGATCAAGCCGGGAGTCATCCGCCGGGTCGTTGTGCCGTTACTCAATTGGACGGAACGGTGGAACCACCATCTGGCCCTGACGCGGGCGCAAGCCGTCAATTTCTTGAAGCAAAATACTTTCATTCGCACGCCTTACCTGAGTCGCGCCCAGCCCCTTTTTGAGGCCGGCGTCGGCTTGAATAAGATTATCGATCGCCTGGCGGCCCGTGCCCGGCTGCTGCCGCCCCGCATCCTCAGCCGCAGGGCCGCCATCCAATGCCGCAGGCTTGCCGAAGCCGCCCTGCTGCTCTGCTGGTATCTGCGGCCCAACATGTTCCTGCTCATCAAATGTGGCCAAGTCGTTATCGTGGACGGCCTGAAAATACGCTTGACGCTGCCGGAGGATCAATTCCGCAACCGCGGCATGGCGGGGAGCAAGGACGGCCTGAGCGGGCTGCTGCCCAATTGGCCGTGTGTCCACCTGCTCCTGCGTCGGTACCTGGAGGAGGCCCGGCCCATCCTCTTGGGCGATCCAAACCTCCGTGGCAATCAGGACGCCGGATATTTGTTTATTGACGCGTTTACAATGCGGCGCGGGCTGCTGCAGAAATCGCTGATGGCTGGCGGCCCCATCCAGGAAAAATCGTTTTATTACGACATTGTCCTGACCCTGGGCTGCAATCCATGGGCCGTGCGTTACCTCTTTGCCGTCCACGCTTGGAACCATGGCGCCACCACGGACCAGATTGCCCAAGCGACGCAAACCACGGCCGCCGCCGCGGCCATAACTTTTGAGAAAGTGGAAGGAGCGCATAAGACCCAGCAGGCCATCGACACCGTTTCCAACGTGCTTTTTCCGAAGAAGCGTAACAAGAAATGAGCGTTATGCCCTCCCATCCCGTCATGAGCCCGCTGAGCCCGCCGTGGCCAGGCGGGCGTTAAGAAAGTGAACGCCACCGCCACCATTCTTGACAGCATTCCCGCTGGCGCTTTGCCCGGCGAGGTGGGCGGTTTGATCGACGTAACGCCTGCGGCCACCGGCGTTCCCCCTGCGCCGGGTGCGCCTTCTGCACCGGTGTCAGCCGGGACGGGCGCTGCCTTGCCCACCACCATGTCGGATTCCACCGTCGAGGAGCTTTTGGATTTTATCGCTTTGGAAGGCCGTCTCAGAGGGTTGGGCAAAAATACCATCGCCGCCACGGTCTCAACCGACCGCGCCTTCCTGGAGACCAGTGGTTTCGTTGCCGGCTCATCCGTCCCCACTTCTTTCATGGACCGAGTGGCGCGAGCCAACGCGGCAGGAAACTGGCAGCAGGAAGGGCTGGTGGTTCCGGCCAAAAGCGCGACCAACCGGGCTTACCGCAGCCGCATCGCTGGGCTGCTGCGGGCGCACCTGGCGCCGCGCACCAATTTTGCACAGCTTCTGCACCAGTTGCTGAAAGCCTCTGTGCTGAAATACGCCGTAGTGGCTCAACGATGCGGACGGCCGCGCCACTGGATTGCCAACTTGCTGGCCCGCCGCTGCGGCGGTGTAACGGGGATCAGCCTGGACGAGGCGGCTTTGCTGGATAGAATCCTCCACGCCGGGGGAATGCTTTTCGCGACCTATTTGGCGCACGCGCAGAGTGGCGCTTTCGAACCCTTCGTCCCCGCCATTGATCAGGTGCTCGGGTGGAACTCGTTTGCCCGGCAGTTATGTCAAGGCCGGAAAGCACTCGGATTGACTTTGGGGGCACTGTCGGAACGGGTGCTTGCTTTGACTGGGGTTGAAGTAAGCGTAAGCCTGCTGTGCCACTGGGAACACGGCTACCACTTGCCGACACTGGAATTTAATGACGTGGTTGTGAAGCTTGATGCACTTTTCAATGCCGGTGGGAAACTGCTGAACGCTTGGAAGGCGGAAGGACCAAGGAGGTCACTGTCGGCCTACGACTGGCCTTACGAATATTGGAACGAATTACTCCAACGGCAGTTTCCAGAGTTGGCGGATTACAAGGCGACAAACCGGCGGGGACTGCCGCGCAGTAACGCGCCAGGCGGCGACCGCTGGACCGACGCCTCCAGAATCCGCTGCATCGACACGCTCGAAAGATTTTTTGGCTTTTTGATTTTTCATAAGGGATTCAATCCAGAAGCCCTTTCTCTGACGCTGCTGGCCGATTGGGCTTTGGTTGAGGCCTTTTTTGATTTTGTGCGTCAGCGTGTCGGGCGGGAGAGTTACTCCCAAGACGCCCAGACGATCGCGAGCGTGTTCATAAACCTGTATGCCTGGTTTCTCCCCCATCTGGTTGACGACGCCAGCCGGGAAACCTATTGGCACGGCCGGCTGCCCAAACAAGCCAAGGGGACCGAAGAGGTGGCAGCGGGGGTGTTCCGGCCTTACGTGGAGGAACTGGAGGGCTTGGCCGAGCGTTGGAATTATCATTTATACTGGACTAAGAACCAAGCGCGGGAGTTCCTCAAAACCGCGGACTTCAAAATCGGAAGCCTGGTGGGCCGGGCGGCTCGGCTCCTGGACTCCGAATTCGGCCAGGCCGACGTCGTCCGGGTGGTCGAGGCGCTGTTCCGGCACCTGCCCAGGCGAAATCTTTGCCGCCGGGCGGCGCTCGAATACCGGGACATGGTGGTGGCGGTGCTCTGTCTAGCCCGCTGCTTCCGCCCGGACACTATGGCGCTGTTGCGGGCCGACCAGTTCACGCCTCAACCCCATCGCCGGGTGAACGCGAAGGTATACGCCTGGCAGTTGAAAAATGGCCAAGAGGAGGACATGACGCTCGTCCTTGACGGCGAACTCACGGATTGCGACTGGATGAATGAGCTGATCTGGCTCTATCTGGTGGAGGCCCGCCCAGTACTAATCGGTGGCGCCGCGCGTCTCGCCCGCCCGGATGCCGGCTTCTTTCTGACTGCCGCCTTCATCCAGCCGCCCGGGCCAACCCGGCTACAGGCTGGAGGACCGTTGGACAAGGAATTGATCCGCCGTGCGGCGCGTTCCATCCTGGGCTGTTCTGTTTATGGCGGGCGACACGGGTTCGCCCACGACGCGGTAGCCAACCACAACCAGTCCAAGGCCGACGTCGCGGGCGTGCTTTTGGACAAAGTGGAGACGCTGGAAGAGCATTATCTGCACGAAACGGCTGCCTCCCGAACCCGCAATCTCAACGCCACCGTGGAGGCGTTTCTTTTCAAATCCTAACACGGTGCCGAAGGCCCTTGGCGCCAGCGAGCCTGCCGGCAAAAATGGGTGATCGTGCCAACGCTGGTGAACGTGGGTCCAACCATCAGTTTTCACTCGCAAGTTCTAAGTGATTGCAAATCAACTGGTTAAGCCGCATTCGCCAGCAACCGTTGTAACGGGCAATTATCATCATTTACAGCAGTGAAGCGCAGTTTTCTTTTGACTGCGCGGCTAATTTTACGAAGATCCCGGCCCATTACGGGTCCCCACACGCCTGCCCTGCTGTCGTTAGTGCTTCCGGGCATAAACCTCGCTCTGGGTCTGTCGCGCGGCGGCGACCAGTTCCCCATACGGAGTGTCGGTGCCTGAAACCAGGCCGATATTGTAATTCTCCCCGTCAAAACGTCCGGTCAAAGGTTCGTCACAATACTGAAACCAGTGACACCCCACAAACGCCGGCAGCGCCAGCACGCTGCGCAGATACTCCTGATAAGCCTGGCCCCGGTCTGCCTGGTCTCTGGTTCGCACCAAACCGGGGTGGAACATTCCGCGATCCAGCGCGCCAAAGTGGAATTCGCCAATCACACAGGGTTTGCCCAGCGTGCGGGTGAATCCCCAGGTGTTCGGGTCCAGGCTTCGATTGTAGATGTTGAAGCTGACCACATCACAGTATTGGGCCGCGACGCTCACGGCTTCGGTTGTCCACCATCACGCTGGCCGGGTTGGTATTGAGTATGTCCACCGCCACAGCGCCACAGCCGCGCCAGTCGCCGTTGGTAAAACCCGTTCCCACTTTGAAAAGGAGGTTGGGCCAATCCATGTTGGAAAAGACGACCAGGGCCGCTTTCTGCCCATCGGTGACCCCCTCGGTCGAAGAAGAAACGGAGCAATTGTTCCGCGTGAATCGCAGCAGGTCCGCGCTGGTTTCAAACGAGTTGACCAACAGGCCGTTGGTGACCTGAGCCCTGGAGGGCATCCCCCAAGCCATCGCCAGCATCAGGAGCAATCGGGTGGCTTTCATCTCAGCGCCGACGCTACCAGCAACTCAACATGCGGTCAACGACTCCTGCGGAGTGAACTTGGAACGGTGACCGTTGAACTGCTGAATCCAGGCCGGAGAACCGCCATCGTCACTTCACAACCGCATATCGCGGGAGCGGCCCAAGCTCCAAGGAAATCTCCGGCTGCCAGCCGGCCAGGTGGACGACATGCGGGTCGGCCAATGTCCACGCGGCTGCCGCATCAAGCCGACCGAGACGGCGGGGACCGAAGAGATCAAGCTAGTGGGCGAGGACTGATTCAGGCTCCCGGGATTACTTCGAGCTTGGACTGGCCGCAGCACTAGCAAATAAGCTGACTTCTCTCAGGAAGGGCGACGTATTCGGCTGCGGTGATGGATGTTTTCCTGTGTCTCGGAAGGTGGGTGCTCGCGCAAAAGTTTTCAAAAGCTTGCCTGTCGTGGTGCGTCGCATAATGAAATTCTTCCCGCCCGCATTCGACCTTCCAGAAGGAAGCGGGCGGCAGGGTCAGGCAATGGGTGCGGCCAATATGACCTTTCAGCATCGAAGCCATCGGGTAAGCGAGCAACTCGTTACGAAAGTCAAGGCCGTACAAAGAGATGAGCAGACTTAGTAGGAGGCACACGGGACCTTGGGCATCAACCGGCCAAGCCGGATGCGAGTCCAGAAACCAAGCGGGGGTGGGAAGCTGGAAGCCCGGCCTGTCTCTATACAAAACGCGGATGGGTTGAACGTGGTAGTAATCATGCCTGCCGTATCCTGGCCCTTCGGGTGTCTCGTACCGGTATCCTTGGGACCGGATCTCACCTTTGTCGTTAAGGAGGAACAGGGCGAGCCTAATTCTGACTTGCGGAAGCGAGCGGGTGAAGTCAGCTTTGAGGGAAACGACCGGGATGGTGGGTGTTCCACTTTGGATCGGGCGGAGATACAAGAACTGCATTACCTCTTTGAAGTCCGAGGAACGGTGATCGTCGGTAGGCAGTACGTTTTCGAGAGCGGCGCTGTCCGCGAACCGCGTGTATTTGTTGGATATCTGTTCGAGAATGGCTCGGACGTTTGCTGGGGGGTCGTCGTATGCTTTCCTGTGCCTTTCGAACAGTATGACGACGAGTTGCCGAAACAGGTTGAGCTCTTTATGCATCGGAATTAAAGCGAGAACCGCACTTCCGGTCGGTAGTCAACATTCGAAACCTTTGCAACGTGCCGACGGGCGAATGGGGAGGGGATGTCGGCCACAAATTCGTGACATTTGGCCTTGGGCTTGAACCGGGAGATGTCCTCGCAGAAGGCGAGCTCGGGCTGTTTCGTTTTCCACGGATCGCGAACCTCGTCGATGGTCGAGAGGCTGGAAAGGGTTGGCCAGAACCATGCAGGGCGAGAAAGCCAATTCGGTTTGGGGAACAAGGCGGACGAGATTTTTTCGTGGTGGATGCCCAATTCGGCGGGTTTGTCAAAGGAAGCTGTGCGGTCGAAAGAGCTGGTGTTGCTCTTCGATCCTTTTAGGAGACTTGGGTACCTAACGGCGAGGTGTGGAGCGTCAACCAAGATGTCCTGTCCGGTTAGAACGAACCTTTCGAGCCACTTGGCGATTCGAGCGGCGGCAATTCGGACATTGCATTCCTCGCTGGTGCGGTCGAGCCTGCCAAGCAGCCCGTTGCCCGAGTGGAGAACAAAATCCTGAAAGGTCGTTTCGGCCGGTGTCGAGCCCTTCGTGATAAACTCCGTGGCACTCCTGGGGAGGAGCTTGGCGACCACGTCTGGGATGCCAAGACATGCCAGGATATGCTGATCCATGCACTTCCTCAATTCGACGACGCGGCGCTCAAAGCTATCGAGGGCCTGGGGAATCAGCGGCCAGGCCCACGGGCGAAAGCCCTTCCACGGCTCAGCCCAGAGGCCCGGGTTGTCGAGCTGTTCACTTCCAATGTTGAGGTCGGCGAAGGACTCCGGGTGGCCTTTGAGGGTGAGGTCGAAAGGGTTGACCCCGAATTGATTGATGCCAAGAATGAAGCCGCACCGGCTGAAGCAACGAGCCAAGTAGGCGACGTTCTCGCCGGTCATGACTCCTGTGCTCTTAAGCGAAAGCAGGTCGTAGTCAACTATGAGTATAGCCGCATCGTCCAATAAACAGGAGTCTTTAAAGGCGGTTGGTTCGGCCTTTCTGGCTTGGGCGCGACGATTTTCCAAGGTGTCCAGGATCGTTTTGAAATCCTGCGGCGTCACTGCCTTCGCGGCAAATTTCTTTTGAAAGCCGGGAAGCTTATTGAGCTGCCCAATGTGATGGCTACCAAGGGTGTTTTCGTCGTCAAGTACCAGAATTTTTTGCATTTTCATTGTGCTTCCTTCCAAGTCAGTTGAAAGGCGGTTCCGAAACCCTCGTCGGGTTCAACGAATGAGACGTGGCAGCCGAGATTGTTGGCCATCATACGTACGATGGTCAGGCCCAGTCCCATGCCCCCGAAGCCAAGGGCGCGGCGCCCCGGAGAGATTTCCAGTTTCCGGACGAAAGGCTCGAAGAGATCATCCGCAGTTTCCAAGTCAACCCCCGATCCCGTGTCCTGGACCAAAATGGAGGTTTTGCGGCCCTGTTCTCGCGAGGAAACCGAAATACGACGCTGTTCGGAGTCGAGCATCGCATTGGTAGCGTTGATAAATACGTTTTGAAAAATCGCGCTCCACTCGGCGAAAGATCCCTTGGGGAAGCGCATTTTCGGGTCTATGCCGGCCAAGTCAATTTCGGCGCCTCGGGTAAGGACAGTTGTCTGAGCCTTGATGGTCGTGAGAGTGTGAAGGACTTTCAATCTTTCACGGATTGTGCGGTTTTCCGGCTCGGCCAAAGGCAGAAAAAGCTGGCGGGTGGACCTGGTATGGGCGATCCAACTCCGCAGTCTGGTGGAGAGCTCGACCAGCTTGTTTCTGGCCTGGTGAGGGCGGCTCGCGAGGGTGGCTATCTCGGTCGCGATCGTTTCGAGCATGTAGATTTGCTTATTTATCTCGTGATTGTAGGCGAGGGCGGAGATTCCGGCGGTGGCAAGCGGACCCAGCAGGCTCAACTGTTTGATCGAGGCTTCAGCTTCGGTATCGACAGCGGATATAGTTTCCTGAACATCGTCCTTCAGGCGCGAGTAGACCTCGGCTGGAATCTGGTCCTTGTATTCCTCAATGACCTGCTCGACTCGCTCGACTTTTTCACGGACCGGCTCAATGTCTTTTTTCGCCTCAGCCTCGGCAAACGCCCTGGCCGCTTCCTTCATGGCGTAAAAATCAATGCTGGTGCGGACTATGTCGGCCAAGTTACTCAGCGCTTTGTTATCAACGAGGCGATCGCGGGTTATCTGGACTTTCAGGTATTCGTCGTCGGAGGCGGTCCCTTCGTTTTCGGCGGAGTGTCGTTCTTGGGACGAATCCACATGGACGACTCCAAGGATTCGGGATTGGGTGGGCAGGAAGTTGAGCCCGCGTGGGACTTGGAGTTCTTTCGGGAGAAGGTCCGACACGGTCTTGCGGTGGGAATGGTCCATCTCAATGTGGAGCCAGTCTATGCCCAGTCCGTAGTAGGGCAGATGAAAACCGGCATCGTAGATATGAACGCCGCCGAATTCCTGTAGGTAATCGTGAGCGTCCGTCTTTTTGACGCCGAGTGCTTGTCGGCCTTTGAGTTTGTAAATCAGGATCTCGAATTCGCAGAAATGCAGCCTGCAGTCCTTTACAGGGTACGTGAATGGTTCGGACGAGCCGTCGGCAAATTCAAGGGATAGGCGAACGGTTTTCGAGTCGCTGACTTTTGACTTTGCGGCGAACGTTTCCTCCAGCCTACCGACGAGCTTGGCGTTCCACAAGTTGAGAATCGCGTCCATTTGCTCGCTGAAAGTTTTTATCAGTTCCGGGTTGCTGGTATCGAACTTCACGTCGAAATCCTTCTGGCGGTCGCTCTTCAGCCTCGGGTTGGGGCGGAAAGGAGGCTTTAGCCACCTGATTTCGCGGGCGAGGTTCTTGATGTTTTCGGTGTCCCATTCTTGATGAAGGCGCTTCAGCACTACCGCTGTACCGGTGATGGAGTTGCCGGGGAAGGGTCCGGTGGGCGGGCCTTCCATGTAATCGGCCTTCGCCTCTGTGAGTTCACCAGCCTGGGATGCCTTTTCCCAGTCCACATTGCCAAGGAATTCCGTGCCCGGAGTTTTTTCCGATACCGTGCGTATTTCCAGTTCGGAGGCGAGAAATTGAACGGCCAGTCGGCCGACACCCTTGGAGCCGGTGAGAGGGCGTTTGAGATTACGCGATACTCGTTCGTCTATTTTGTGGGTCGTGCCGATTCGCATCCAGAAATTGCGGAATTCGGGATTGGCCATGCCGTAGCCGTTGTCGAGGATTTCGATTCGATCGGGCAGGAGCCGGATTATCACCTTCGTGGCGTCGGCGTCGTAGCTGTTCTTCACCAGTTCCGCCAAGGCGATGTGCGGCTTGCCAACCAGGCGTTCGCCCAACTCTCGCAGGAGCGCGGAGTCAACGGTGAAGTGCAGTGTTGGCATATCAGGCTGGGATATTAGGCGGAGCTTCGCAAAGTTCAATATTTCCTTGGTCGGCGCGGTTTCAGAATAAAGGCTGGGATTTCAACGAATTTTTGTCGCCCCCCAAGCCATTTCACGATCCTTTCCGCAAGAAAGTGGGCACTTTTGGTTGAAGACTCCAACGCGCATTGCCAAACAGCGATCACCCGCCAACCGGCTGCCAGAAGCTGTTCGGTTTTCCGCTCATCACGACGGCGGTTGGCTTCGAACTTCTCTCTCCAGAACTCCCTTCTTGTTGAGGGAGTGGAGGAGAGCGAACAACCGTGCGCGTGCCAGAAGCAGCCGTGGACGAATATTGCTGTTCTGAATTTCGGGAGGACTATGTCTGGTGAGCCGGGCAGGCCCCGATCATGAAGACGAAATCGAAAACCGAGCCTGTAAAGGGCTTTCCTCAAAACGATCTCCGGTCCGGTGTTTTTGGTGCCGACGCTGGCCATGATGCGTGATCGAACGATATGCGATACTTTGTCCATCAGAGAGGCGCGAGTCGCTTTGTTGTGATCAGAGCATTCAGGTGTCGATTCACTTGCCCTGGAAGGACCCCGCCCCGAACCAGAATGCCGAGTTCCATGCTTCTCTCCACAGCGGCCTCCCAAGGCACTGCATCAAGGAACGCTTCGAAATGAGTGGCATCATCGCAGTCGTAAATCGCCGGCAAACCGGCGCGCTCCAAAACGCGGGTACCTGGTCCCAACCGCCAGCCCACCTCTAAATTTTCATCAAGCGATTCTCCTTCCACGGACAAGAGGCTGAACGAACCCTGGGGCGAGATTGCAAGAAGTTTATGGAACGCAGACGCGCCAACATCATCCTCCACCCACTGCCGCCGCCACACTTCGACCAACTCGCCGCACTTCGCGAATGCGCCGCCGATTGGCATCGCAGGATCTGGAACAAGGTAGGTCTGGCTCATGGTTGGATTTGGTCAACACGTAGCGACCTTGCGCACGGCGTTTTTCCGCTCTCGCAACATAAATGCGCGGACGTGCTTGCGGAGGCTGCGACCAATAGCCTCGCCCAACTTGACGGGGACTGCATTGCCGATCAGACGACCAAGCGTCTTGAAGTAAATTGGTTGGCCGGGTTTCACGAATTGGTAGGTCTTTGGGAAACTCTGAAGGATCGCGCCCTCGCGCAATGAAATGGCGCGGTCCTGTTCGGGATGTCCAAAGCGGCCATTGCCGAAGCCAAAGAACTGCGTGGTCACAGTCGGTGCGGGATCATCCCATCTCATGCGACCGTAGACACTCGGGTAAGTCTTGCCGCTACGTTTGCGATGGCAGGCCGCGACCAGACGGCTATTCCAATCTCGCCAAGTGCCTCCTGGCAGCGACGCGCGGATGCGCTGTAAATTCACGGGCGAAAGCTTCGCGGCCCGGTGAAGGGCGTCGCGCCGGTTTTCCCCACCCGACGTCAGAGGCGGAAGTGCGGAAATTGCCTGTCTGACAGTTCGAGGCTTCTTTGTGTTCGTCGGGGGAATCAGGTCAATCGGGGCGAGTGTGGACGCAAGAAGAACGAGTCGCTCGCGTTGCTGAGGAACACCGTAATCGGCGGATTTTACGACTTCGAAGTGAACATGATATTTAGCCGTCTTGAGCGCGGCAACAAATGCAGTGAAAATGGACTGTTCAGCAAGCCGGGGAACATTCTCCATTGTTACAAGGGTCGGCTTCGCCTGGAGCACAAGGCGCTGGAATTCCGCAAGCAGCTTCCAACGGCCATCGGTCTCATCACTCTTTCCTTGACTGTAGAGGGAAAACGGCTGGCATGGGGCGCAACCGGCAAGCAGCGAAAAACGAGCGCCGCGCCACGCTTTTGTGATCTCTTTTGAATCCAAATCTTGAACCGGCTTGAGGAGGAAGGGTGTCTGATTGTTGAACGAAAATGGGTATTCGCAGACGGGGTCCACATCAACGCCAAGACGAACATCAACGCCGGCAGCTTTAAGCCCGCGAGTGAGGCCTCCAGCTCCGCAGAACAAATCCACTGCGCAAATGCTTTTCATTCCGTTTCGTTCGCTCTCCAAATTCAGGATTTCCTATAGCCTGCCGTGTGGGATTTCGCCCCACGACCTTGCAAATAGCTCAACGGGAGATTATGGTGAACTCCTCTCAAATGGTCGAGGTTTAAAATGAAGGTCGACGGCAACCCGGCAACACGGCAACCCGATCAGGAAATTCTTCGCTGATCACCATTTTGACCCTGTTTAGTTGTTCCTTGACGCGTAGCGCAGAGCGGTGTAATTGAGCACCGGACTCATGAGAATTCTCCGGCCATCATGCCTCGTCGTCCTGACTTTTTTTGTGCTCCTGGCGCGCGCCGCCGAGGACAACCTGCAACGGGTTCGCTTTCGTGAGGTGGACACGCTGTTCGCCAATCCCGGCCAGGGGTGGATGAGCCAGCAACGCAATCCCAATGGCGGGATGCGTTTCCCCTGCTCGGTCGTTTACATCCGGTTCGACTGGGCGGATGTCGAACCGCAGGAGGGCCAATATAACTGGAAGTTCATTGACGACGTGATCTCGGCCTGGAAGCCGTGCGGCGCTGCTGTCGCGATGCGCGTGATGACTGCCAACGCGCACAGCGGCGGCTATTATTCCTCGCCCAAATGGCTTTTCGATGCCGGTTGCAAGGGGTTTGAATACAATGCCGGCGGGGGCGATCCGACCAGCGGCGGCCAGGCCATCCCGCGCATCGAACCCGATTACGCTGACCCGATCTACCTGGTCAAGCATGGCGCGTTCATCGCCGCGCTGGGAAAGCGTTACGACGGCACTCCGGGCGTGGAGTTCCTCGACATCGGATCCTACGGCATCTGGGGCGAGTGGCACTCGACCCACCCCGCGCCCGTCGCCGTGCGCAAACAGATCGTGGACATGTATTTGCAGGCCTTCCCGAAGACTCCGCTGGTTTTCATGTCCGACGATGTGGATGTGATGGGCTACGCTCTGGCCCACGGGGCGGGCATCCGGCGCGACGGCGTCGGTTCGCCATGGCACGAGCAGAACTGGATTGGTTCGCCGCGCTACGCGGGTGTTCAAGGCATGGCGGACGCATGGAAAAAAGCGCCGGTGGTTTTTGAATGGTATGGCGACTACGATTATCTGAAGTCGCAAGGCTGGTCGTTTGACGCGGCGGTGAACTTCATGCTCAACAACCATGTAAGCATGATCAACGACAACATTGGCCGGGTGCCGCCCGAGGCCATGCCGCAACTCGAAAAACTCGCCCGTCTGGCCGGTTATCGTTTCGTGCTGCGGGAGGTGGCGCACGAGAAGTCCGTGCAGCGCGGCGCGGCCTTGGACGTGACCATGAAATGGGCCAACGTGGGTGTGGGCAAACTCTATCGTCCGTTCAACTTGTGCCTTTCCCTGCGAAACGCCGTAGGCCAAACGGTCGTCACCAACAAAGCCGATACTGACCCACGCGAGTGGCTGCCCGGCGAACGTGATGTCGCGGCGGTCGTACAGGTACCGGCAAGCCTGGAGCGGGGCGATTACACCCTGGCTGTTGCATTGATTGACCCAGCCAGCCCCGGGCGATCAATAAGCTTGGCGATGGACGCGCCAGCAAAGGACGGCTGGTATTTTGTCAGCCAAGTAAGGGTTGAATGAAATGAGGCTGATCATCCAAGATGCTTCCAGCCCTCTCGGAACAGCAGGAGCGCAAAAAAAGCCAGCAGCACCGCAAGGACGCGCATCACCACCCGGTAGGGCCGCCCGGCCAGTAAATCGCGGGATCGCGCGGCCAGCAGCACAACCAGTACTTTCGAGCCGACCAGCAGCAGGTAAAAGCCGCACAGGAAAGCAGCAGCGGCGAGCCAGCCTTGCGCCATCGCTTTCGCCAAGGTCGCCGCCCCTACGGTCAGCCAGAACAGCCACGGGTGCGGGTTGAGCAGATTGGTCAGAATTCCTTTGAACCACGATCTGGGTTGTTCAGCCGGGGCTTCAGCGGCCACACGCACAGGCCGGAAGCCATCCCAGGCCAGGTACAAGACGAAGGCTCCGCCGGCGATGGACACAATGCCGAGCAAGGGGCGGAGTTACGCCAGCTTTGCTGCCAGCGCCAGCGCCAAGGCGATGATCGGCGCATCGGTGACCAGCGGGGTCAGGGCGATCTTGCAGCCTTCCCGCGCACCGTGCCGCAGCGTTTGCGCCAGCACCAGCGCCAGGAGGGGGTCTGGCCATGCAGCGGCGCCAAGAGCAGGAAGAGAAGGCGCAGTAGGCGCAGCAAGCGATTGATGACCAGTGGGAGCAGTACCAGCAGATGCTCCACTTCTGGAAGCCACTTCCCGAAATTCCCAGCCTGGAAAACTTCCTCCAAGCCCAAACCCGGCGACCCTTTGAATCCACCCAGCAACCTCCACCAGAGCCGGTCTGGCCGGAGGAAGAGACCAAATGCCTCAACGAGCTGACTGAGTCGGTGAAATCCCAAGCTCCGTATCGGTTGCTGCCGGCGTTGTTCGCCCAGAACCATGCGAAGACGCTGTTCCCGTCCGTGTGGCAGGAACGGCAGCCTGAAATCCAGCAGCGCTCTCAGGAATCGCTGGCCGAATACGAGCAGGAGTTGAAGGCGGCACAGGCGGCACAGGCGGAATGGGAGGCCCGGGAAACGGAGCGCACCGCCTGGCTACAGCGTCTGTCGAGCGGCGATCTGGAGGAGATCAAACACACGCTCACGGAAATCTTCACCAGCCTGCAACCGCCATTCCAGGACGCGACCCAGTGCGGATTGTCCTTCGACACGCCGGACTTGATTTCGGTGAATCTTAACTTGGGCTCCACGACCGCTCCGGTTTGAGAGACAATCTGCATGATTTGTCCAGATTCCTTCCGCGAATCGATCATTACCGGGCAAAGGTGCCCTGCCGTGGCGCTGGGCATGGCGGAGCGGACCCCGAACTTCCGCGCCTCATAACTGGCGCCGCACACCGCCCCGCCAAGATTCTTTCCTTTTGGAATTGCGCGCGGAGGTGTGCGGCTTTGAGTGATCAGAGCACCGATTCAAGTCAAACGCTTCACGTTGCTCCATCCCGCTTCAATTGGATTTTGTCTGGTCTTTCCAGACGAACCCGCTACGCTCAAAACAGTTCAGTTCAGGCTTTTGCACCCGACCGTTTCGTAGCGGTTGGGTGAAATTACTTTTTTATGAATGAACGTTGGCTGTCGGTCGAAGAAATTGCCGCGCATCTCGGCGCATTCGTTCGCTGTCGACTGGACAAACCCTGGGTAATGAGCAGTGGGCGCCCGCTGCAGCAGTCTATAAGAGGCTGCTCGATGATGCTCGTCACGACAAGGATGCCGAACGCCCGAGTCCCAACCCGATCGGCAAAAACTCAAGCTCCATGAAAGTCATCGTCCCTACCGACGGCGCCTACGATAGGAACATTCGTGACTTCGTCCGGTACGGCGGGATGCACGCGCGCGCGGCCAACAAGGCCGCCGAGGTTGAGATGAAACTCCGCGCCGGAGTGGACATCCAGAGCATGACCACGGACCGCGGGGAGAGCCGCATTAAGAACTGCGTCAAGTACGACCTGGGCAACGGCTTCCGCCTCGTCACGGTCCAGTACGGGGACGTGGTCGTAGTTCTGCACATCGGCGACCACGACTCAACCCAGCGCTGGCTCGACAAGAATGCCGGGATGGAAGCAGTTATTGACAAACGAGACTGGCGAGTGGAGTTCACCATCCCAAGATCCGAGCCCCCATGGCGCGTAAGGCAGCTACAGACAGACGCAATCACGCCATCAAACGTTCCCTTCCTCCAGCGCGTGACCGGGGTAGATTGGCAGACCACCATCCCATCAAAAGCAGCTCGCTCCTTCCTCCTCAAGTTCGACGAGGAAGGTGACGACCGGGAACTCCTGGAAATCCTCGAGGAGATCCGTAGCCAGGCCCCGCGCGAAGCAGAACTCGCCCTCACGGTTATCAATCACTTGAAGGAGGGACAGTCCGGCGCGGCACAGGCTGCGGTGGACGTCTACCTCGGCATCGCCAAGCCGGCATCCGAGACCATGCCGCTAACTGAGGAGGTTTTCCGTGCAGAGCCCAACCAGGGCCGCTTCGTCATCCTCAACGACCTTGATGACGCGCAGCTTGAGCGGTACTACGACCCGCTCAGATTCCAAGACTGGATGCTTTGCCTGCACGCCGGCCAGAACCGGGTCGTAGTGGAGGACTATCCAGGCCCTGTGCTCCTCACTGGTGTCTCCGGCAGCGGCAAGACCTGCGTGCTGGTTCACCGCGCAAGCAGAATGGCCAAGACCGAAGGCGGCGACCGCGTTCTCGTCCTCACGATGAACCAGAGCCTCGCCCGCCTGATCCAGAACCTGGTGAGGGGGCTCTGCATCAATGGCGAGCAGGAACGAATCGCCGTCAAGTCCTTTCAGGAGTACCTCGCGGAATTGCTCGGCAGCCTCGACTGCGAGCCATTCCTCCGCCGGTTGGCAGATTTCACCGGAATGTCCGCGGAAGTCGAGGCGTTCCTCGCGGCCACACCTCAGGCCGAGCGCCTCAAGATATTCCATCCCATGTCCGAGCGGGCGCAGATGCAGGCATTTGAAGAGTTCCTCGCCGAGCCGGGTAATCCAGCCAAGGTCGAGTTCGACCGGTTGGAGGTGTTCGTCTTCAGCCAGAACCAGACCCTCGATCTCAGGCGTTACCTGTTCGAGGAACTGGAACTGGTCCGCAGTGCCTTTACCTGCTACGCCGATTACAAGGGCTACATGGAATATAGCCGTCATGGTCGCTGCATCGCCTTCCAAGAGAACCGACGCGCTGCGATCCTCAGCATCCTCCGAGAATGGGAACGCTTTCAACTCCGCCGTGGGTTCCTCGACCTCATGGGCCTGACCCAAGCCGCGATCTTCGCCGCTGACGAGCAAGGCGCCATTCCCGAAGCGACCCGCTACCGCTGGGTACTCGTGGACGAGTTCCAGGACATCTCTACGCTCGGCCTCGACCTCCTCCGCCGAGTCCCCACCGAGGAGGCCAACGGCCTCTTTCTCACCGGCGACTTCGCCCAGAAGATTTACGCCAAAGACCTCGACCTCCCGAAGGCCAACCTCGGCCGCGACCGCCGAACCGACCGTGTCATCCGCCGCAACTACCGAAACAGCCGTCAAATTCTCCGCGCCGCATACGCCCTGATTGAAAAGTACCCGCCGCAGGTCGACTCGGAAGATGGCGAAGTCAAGGTCCTTGAACCAGAATACGCCCAGCGTGAGACCGCCGTGCCAATCGCCACAGCAGCCGCCAACCAGGCCCAGGCGGCCTGGCACTACGCCAAGCAATGGCTCGACGCCGGAAACATTCCCTTCTCTGTTTGCATAGCCACCGCGAATCCCGACGTAATCTCCGTCGCACACCTTCTCAGCGCCAAGCCTAAAGATGTGGAAGCCGACGAACTCACAGGAGACTACCTCCTCAACACCCAGCGGGCCGTGGTGTCCGACATGTCCTCGGTCAAGGGTTTCGAATTCAGCCTGATAATCATCTGCGCTCTGGACGAAGCCCACTTCCCCTCAAAGGGCGTCCCCGCTGAGGAGCACTGGCGGGAGGCCATGCGCCTCTACGTCGCTATCACCCGAGGACGCGACGAAGTCCGGTTCATTTACTCGCAGCAGCCGTCCCCGTTCATCCAGGCGATGAACGATTTCATTCAGTTCCAGACATGGACCGCCCCACAACCCCAGGAACCCACCATTAGGGGGCCCGCACTCGAAGCCGCCGCGCCTGCCCAGCCCCCGGCAGAGGCACCGCCCCAGCCCGTCGAACCACCACTGACGGAGGCCACTCCTCAGGAACCAACGGTGCCCGCTGCGGAGGCAGCGGCAGAACCGCCGGTCGAGGCACAGTCTGCCCAGCCCGCCGAGGCCGCCGCCCTGCAGCCAACCCCTGAGACACTGCCACGCGACGAAGATCCCCAAGTTCCGGAGCCACCCCAACCAGAGGCCCGGCAGGCCCCGCCCACACCGCAGGAACCCGCCGCCGAGCCTCAGAAACCACAAGAAGCGCTTCCGGCCATCCGGCCCGAGCCCCAGCCACCTCCAGCCAAGCCGGTTCAGCGAGACAGGATGGATGCCTTCCTTTGGCGGCACACCACACAGGTCCTCAACGGAATACTCATTGTGCCCGTGCCGATCGGCTCGAACCAGCGGCAACTGGCGCGGGCGCTGGGCGTCTCACAGACGGCCATAAGCATCGAGTGCCAGAGGGCGGGGCACTTCACCAATCCCAATACCCGCCTGCCCGACCACATAGTCCGTGAGGTGTGCGACAAATTCAATTGCGCCCCGAATTTTCTCCCGCTCTAGCCACGCCAACCATGAGTCAATGGTGCTTATGAACATGGCCGTCTCGCTTCGATTTCACTATTGGCGTCAGGTCATACACAAACACCTCGGTGTTGGGGATTGCTATCCGAATCAAAGGCTCAACGGATTCCCATTTCCCGCCTGCAAGGCCGCAACCGATTCGCGGCATGTGAATGGTCGCCCGCAATTTCCGCGCTTCGACAGCCAATATCCCCAGGCACTGCCTGAGCGCGGCATAGCGGATTGGAGGAACACCATCCTCGGTGCGAATTCCCCTTTGGGCAATCATGTTGGCCACCCAAATGCCGGGATTAACCTGGATCAGGGAGACCGTGCCGAGCGTCAGACATCCCCGCGATTTCAGGTATTCCGCCTCTGGCTGAGGCCATCGCTTGGAGATGGCCAGGACAAAACCTGCGCCCCACGCGCCGATGTCATTACAGACATGGGCAATGATTTTGTTTCCATCTCCAATGGGATCGGTGGCGTCACCCGTGATGAATTGGATTTTCACAGCGCGTAAGTTCCTTTGGCCTCGGGCAGGTCCATCGCCATCACCCAAACGTGTTGCCGTTCCAGCCCCAATGGCTGGCTTGGACATCGGTGAAGTTGAGGTAAATGCGGTTTGGCGGGATTCCGAGAGATTCGTGCAGCAGTTCGCAGACCTTCTTCGAGAGCTTGCGGTTCACTTCGCCGGTCAACCCGCCAATGCTCCGGACATCCACAAAGGCCGCATTGCCCGGACTGCCGGACATTTGCATGGCGGCCTGGCCCGCGGCCACCATGACGTATTGCTGCGGCTTGCCAATGGTTTCGGCGACGATTTTGGACAGAGAGGCCAGCAGAGCTTGCCGCTTATCCTCAGAGAGCACAACCGTAGTTTCGAGTTTTAAGAGTGGCATATTCAACATTTACAATCAGGGATCGCTTCACTCAAGTCCATCGGCAAATCCGGCAAATCCGGCACGTCCTGGCAGATCAGCGATTGACGCTCTGCATGCTGGCTTCCGGGTAACGCATGCCGGCGGCGGCTCCGGGAGGCACCGCTGCCGAGATTTCTTCCAGATCCGCCGGTGTCAGTTCGATGTTCAGCGCCGCCACGTTTTCTTCCAGATAGTTCCGTCGCTTGGTGCCGGGAATTGGAACGATGTCGTCGCCTTGGGCCA
>Ga0187888_1000639_pt1 | contig 37383 bp, 27 predicted proteins | sample June2016WEW_7_40_FD_132987 | JGI IMG/M metagenome (GOLD analysis project Ga0187888, IMG submission 132987) | Peatland microbial communities from SPRUCE experiment site at the Marcell Experimental Forest, Minnesota, USA - June2016WEW_7_40 | ecosystem: Environmental > Terrestrial > Soil > Wetlands...
AAATCCCATAGCGCCCGCCGCGAACAAAGCGGCTTCCTTCTGACGGCTGTATCGAAAGCGAACTCCTGAGATCGAGGCTAATCGGAACCGTCGTGCCGTTCGCTTCCGATACAGCGCTGACGTAACCGTGAAGGCAGGGAAGGAGCGGCACAATAATGTCCACCATTAGAGAAGTGAGAGCAGCCGAGGAGAAGATGAAAAGTGTTCTGGACGTGCTCCACACAGCCAAAGCAGAAGACCCGAACTACCTCGGTACTGAATTGAGGAGCGCGAGTGACGAGTACGAAAGAGCGATTCGCGAATTGGAATGGACCTAGCCTACTAACATGAGTGGGGGCTTACTGCCGAGAAAACACTTCCCGTCCCTAGTGTGGTGAGTCAGAAATTCGTTGCATAATCCAGGGCCTCGTATCAGGGCACGGCTTTAGCCGTGGCGAAACGCCCCGCTCAGCACGCAGTTGAAAAGCATCAACACCTACGCCGGGGCCACCATCATGGGGACGGCCGGGTGGCCCTGATTCTGGATGTGCTGGGCCTGGCGCAGCGCGCCAACGTGGTCAGCGAAGTCCGGGACCGGGCGGTGACGGACAAAGACGGGAAACAGACGCTCGGAGCTGAAGTCACCCAGCAGAAGCTGGTCAAGCCTTGCAGCTCTTCACCGTACCACTTCCTACGCTACTGATAATAAGCATGTTGTGGCAGCCGGACCTGTAAGCCGAATTCTGTCCGCCAGATTGCTCCGGCGGGACGGCCATTCCTCTGGGCCGCGCATTGCTGCGCGGCTCTAGCGACCTACCCGGAGGTTGGACGCACCGAGCCAGCACGTGCTCCGCCGTCGCTCGCAGCGCTTTAAGGATGCGTGCCAAACGCGCGATTGGTGGGCCCGCGGACAACGCGGGCGATCGCGCGGCACGCCCAGATCCTTCGCTCAACAAAAAGACGTCTCGTTCAGGATGACAAGCGCTGAGAGCGACAGCGGGGCTCCCTCCCTATTTGGTCTTGCTCCGTGTGGGGTTTGCCATGCCCGCGGCATTACTGTCGCGGCGGTGCGCTCTTACCGCACCTTTTCACCCTTACCCTGGCGTCGTTGCAGGGACTTTGTGGGGCGGGCACTCTTGCCCGCCAGCGCGCACAAGAGTGTGCGCGCCACACAAGCCCCCCACAAAGCCCTTACAACGACGCCAAGGCGGTATGTTTTCTGTGGCGCTTTCCGTCCGCCAGACTTGAATCTGGCGTCCCGGACGTTATCCGGCACACTGCTCTGCGGAGTTCGGACTTTCCTCCCCGCCCATTCTCGCAAGAGCCGCCGGTGCGATGCTCTTGCCAGAATGGGCGGGGCGGCCGTCCGGTCCGGCTGCCTACGGGAACATTATATGCGAAGGCCAGAGATCGGACCTCAGACTTCGGACCTCAGACTTCAGACCTCAGACTTCGGACCTCAGACTTCAGACCTCAGACTTCGGACCTCGGACCTCAGACCTCAGACTTCAGACTTCAGACCTCAGACTTCGGACCTCAGACTTCAGACCTCAGACTTCGGACCTCGGATTTCAGACTTCAGACCTCAGACTTCGGACCTCAGACCTCAGACTTCGGACCTCAGACTTCAGACCTCAGACTTCAGACTTCAGGCCTCGGGACCGCCGACCTTGGAACCTGACGTCGACGAATCGCGTAACACCCTGTTTGGAGACCATTAATTCGCTGTTAGACTGATATCGGCCGGGCAGTTCCGCAGTCTGAGGTCCGCAGTCTGAGGTCCGAGGTCTGAGGTCCGAGGTCCGCTCCCATGCATCTCGCCGAATCCATTCGCATCGCGGTGCGGTCCCTGTGGGCCAACAAGCTGCGCTCCGTGTTGACGCTGCTGGGTGTAGTCATCGGGATCGCCTCGGTGATTGCGGTGGTGACCTTCGTCTCCGGCATCAATGATTATGTAGCGACCAGGATCTTCAACCTCGGCGCCGATGTTTTTATAATTTTCAAGGTTTCTCCGGCGGTCACCAACGTCGACCACTACCTCGAGGCGGAAAAGCGCAAAGATCTTATGCTGGACGACTACTATGCCGTGGCGGAAGGTTGCCGGCACTGCCAACTGGTCGCAGCTTCGACCCGCAATGAGACCGGGCACGTAAAGTATGGCGGGCAGTCCATCAGCGATACTGTGATACGCGGAATCACTCCCGGCATGGCTACCGTTCTCGACACCGATCTGGCCGCCGGCCGCATGCTGAATGAAACCGACCTGAACAATCGCTCGCCAGTGGTGGTGGTGGGCAATGACATCGTCGAGCATCTGATGCCGGGCACCGATCCCGTGGGGAAGGAAGTCCGGGTGGAAGGCTGGACTTACCAGGTGGTCGGCGTGGCGAAGAAAAAGGGCACGACGCTGGGGCAGAGCCTCGACAACTTCGTGATGATGCCGATTACTACCGGCCTCAAACAATTCGGGTCGCATGACAGTAACCTGCGCATTGCCGGCAAAGCGGCCAACGGTGGCGTGGCGCTCAGCGAAGCTGTGGATGAAGCCCGGGTTATTCTTCGAGCCAAGCGCCACGACCGGCCTGGCGCCGAAGACAGTTTCGATATTGAGACCAACGCCAGCCTGGTCGGCATCTGGACCGACCTGAGCAATACATTTTTCATGGCGACCATCGGCATTGCCGCGGTCTCGCTGGTGGTGGGCGGCATCGTGATCATGAACATCATGCTGGTTTCGGTAACGGAGCGAACCCGCGAAATTGGCATTCGCAAGGCGCTGGGGGCGCGGCGCGAGGATGTGCTGCTGCAGTTCCTGATTGAAGCGGTGATTCTGGCTTTGATCGGCGGGGTGCTGGGAGTTCTCTCTGGAATAGCCGTTGCCGAAAGCGTGTCTGCGCTGATCGGCATGCCTGCAGCGATCAAGCTGTGGGCGGTGGTGGCCGGATTATTGGTCGCGGCCAGCGTGGGCGTGTTCTTTGGAGTCTATCCCGCGCGTAAAGCGGCGCGGCTGGATCCGATTGTGGCATTACGATTTGAAATGTAGACATTGAGCAATTGGGAAATTGAGTAATTGAGTAATTGAAAATCAGCACCGCGAAGACCTTGCCGGGTTTTCAATTACCCAATTACCCAATTACCCAATTACTCAGTTACTCAATCCGTCATGATTCGTACGAGCGAATTCGGTGAAATCGTCCAGATGGCGACGGACACGATCCGCAGTAACAAGCTGCGTTCGGGTCTGACCGTGCTGGGCATCGTCATTGGAGTCGTGGTGGTGATCGGCGTGTCCTCCATCGGGCGCGGACTGGACGACAACGTCCGTGAAATCGTCAGCAGCGTGGGCTCCGATGTGGTCTTTGCCTTCCATCTCGAGCCCATTGTCTTTGGCCGTCCCACCGAGGAGATGCGGACCCGCAAGGAACTCACCATGGAGGACGCCCAGGCCGTGCGCGAACTGCCCCACATCAAGGCGGTCACTGCGGTTCTGCAGTATATTGAGCCGCAATTTGGCATAGGAACGTTCGCGGTGAAGTATGGAAACCGGAAGTCGAAGAACACCATTCTCGAGGGCGACCAGGCTGAAGCTCAGTACATCTTCGACTTGCCGATCGCGTCGGGCCGGTGGATCAGCGAGACTGACGAGGAGCACCGGTCGGCCGTGGTTCTGCTGTGCGCCGACACCAAGGAGGAGCTGTTTGGCATGGAGGATCCGATCGGCAAGGAAGTGAACATCGAGGGCCAGCTCTTTACCGTGGTTGGAGTAACGCAGAAGGAGAAATCCCTGGCCGGCGGCGGCAAGAATCCAGATGATAACAAGGTGATCTTCCCGCTGAGCACGTTGCGTAAGCTTCATCCTGAACTCAAGCAGCATTGGATTATGGCCAAGGCCACGTCCCAGGCCGAGGTGCCCAAGGCGATTGACGAGATTCGGGAACTGCTGCGCCGCCGGCGAAGAGTTGCCTTTGACAAACCCGACAATTTCGCGGTCTTCACTTCCACCCAGATCACCGAGGTATGGAACCAGCTTACGGGCGCGCTGTTCATCGGAATGTTCGCCATTTCCAGCGTTGGATTGGTCGTGGGCGGGGTGGGGGTGATGAATATTATGCTGGTGAGCGTGACCGAGCGGACGCGCGAAATCGGCGTGCGGCGAGCGATCGGCGCCCGCAAGCGCGATATCCTGTTGCAATTCACGCTCGAGGCCATCATGCTAACCGCGGTGGGCGGCGTCTTTGGCGTCCTGTTGGGAGCGGCGGTGGTGTGGGTCATCCCGGCCCTGTGGCCGTCGCTGCCGGCGCACCTGTCCATGTTCTGGGTCACGTTTGGTTTCGGCTCTGCCGCTGGAGTCGGGCTGGTCTTCGGCATTTATCCGGCGTGGAAGGCGGCGAATCTGGATCCCATTGAGTCGTTGCGGTACGAATAAATGCAGCCGTCAGCCCTCAGCCGTCAGCCGTCAGAGAATTCTTTCGCTTTCGGTGGCCGCGCTCACGCATGATTCAATTACTGGTCAGTTTCTGCGAGCTCGTGGCCGTTATCGGCTGTGTCACCAGCTCCATCTACTATTTGATCTGCCTGCGGGGCGCGGCGGCATTTCTGCGAAAACGCAGGGCGGACAGGCCCTGCTCCGAGCGCGCGGGCGAGAGCGCCCGCGCCACACAGACTCTGCCACCGGTCTCAATTCTCAAGCCGCTCAAGGGCACGGACCCCGACATCTACCAGAGTTTCCGCAGCCATTGCCTGCAGGACTATCCGGAGTACGAAATCATTTTCGGGGTGAGCGATCCCAACGATCCGGCCGTCGCCAGGGTGCAGGAACTGCAGCGGGAGTTTTCCGGCTATCCCATCCGGCTGGTGATTTGCCCGGAGAAGCTCGGCCCCAACCTGAAGGTCAGCAATCTCGAGCAAATGCTGCGGTCGGCGCGATACGAGCACCTGATCGTCAACGACAGCGACATCCGCGTCGAGCCCGATTATCTGCGCCGCGTGATGAGGCCGCTCGTGACCCAGCCGAGCGCGGCTGATCCGGACGCGCCTGATCCGATCAACCGGAAGCAGGTCGGCATGGTCACGTGCCTTTACCGCGGAGTCGCCGCCAACACATTCGGTTCGCGGCTGGAGTCGCTGGGCATCAGCACGGATTTCTGCCCCGGGGTCCTGGCAGCGCATCAACTCGAAGGCAGCCTGCACTTTGCACTCGGCTCGACGTTGGCCTTCCGGCGCGCTGATCTGGAACTCATCGGAGGATTTCGGGCGATGGTTGACTATCTCGCAGACGATTACGAACTCGGACGCAGAATCGCCGATCTCGGCCGGGAGGTGCGCCTTTCCGGCGTGGTCGTCGAGACCCATCTTCCCGCGTACGACCGGCACGAGTTCCTGGCGCATCAACTGCGCTGGGCGCGGGGTGTGCGCGATTCGCGCCCGGCAGGCTACTTCGGTTTAGTCTCAACCTTCGGCCTGATGTGGGCTCTGCTCGCTCTGGCGGCCGCGCAGGCCGCGACCTGGTCGTGGGAGGTGCTGGGGGTGGTTGTTCTGTTGCGTTTGGCCGTGGCGCTCGGCGTCGGTCACAGCGTTTTGCGGGACCGGCACTTGGTGCGGAACCTGTGGTTGCTTCCGTTGCGCGATCTGGCCGGAGCCGCGGTGTGGATCGCGAGTTTCACCGGCCACACCATGACTTGGCGCGGCGATCGGTTTGAACTGAAGGATGGGCGGCTGATCCGGATCGGTCCGTAGCACCCCCACAGATTCGTATCAGGGCACGCCTTCAGGCGTGCCGTTCAGCACGCACCTCATGCGGGCTTCAGCGTGTGCGTGAGAACTGGTCTTCCGCCCCTTCGGGGCTTGGTCATTTCCCACTTTGACCCATGGCTTACGCCATGGGCTGCACTCTGCCGCCGCTTCGCGGCTAGGAACCCCATGGTCCGCTCCGCCACGGAGCGAGATTTTGAGTTCTCACGCACACACTTCAGCCGCTGCGGCGCCACGGCAAAGCCCGGCGGTTAAAGCCGCTCGTGGGTTGCGCCGTTGGGCGGCATCGCTGAAGCGATGCCCTGATACGGATCGTTCTCCTCAAACTGTGCGGTTACGTACCTCCACCCGCACTCGCTCCCGGCCTTTCCAGCGGCGCGATTCTTCCTCCCTTGCCAAAGCGGTAGGTCTCGCCGCGCCAATAGAATTCCCGGCTGGTGTAACTCAGCGCCCAGACGATGAAGCCGAAGAAATCCCGCAGCGGATAGAGCCAGCACAACCACACCGAGCGCGGATCGCGAGCCACGCCCCATCCCACTACCACCGACTGAATCATCCGGTTCAAACCGGCCAGCGCCAACAACCCGATTCCGAGCTGCCAATGGCCGAGGGCTCCCCCAGCGATCAATCCCAGAATGCCGAAAGGCGTCGCGTAGGTAAGGCCGGTGCCCGCATGCCCGAGAGGCCGCGAGTAGCGCGTGCTCTTCATCCAGCGCAGCTGATCGCCCAGCGTGCGCAGCGGGGAGCGGTGCGTGAGCACGTTGTGGACGATGTGGTGCGAGAGAATCACCTTGAAGCCTTTGGCCCAGATGCGATTGCCCAGTTCAAAATCGTCGGCATAATGGTCGGCGACAACGGCGATGCCGCCGATCGCGTCAATGGCATCGCGTCGCACCGCCATGGCCGGACCCAGTGCGAAACGCATGCCCTCGACCATGTCGGCGACCATCACGCCGCTCGACATCTCCACCGAGAGCCCGAGAGCTTCCAGCCACGACCAGAAGTCGGAAGCCGGAATGCCCCGGTACAGGCAGGTGATCAGGCCGACCTTGGGATCGAGCAGGGGCGGGATCGTGTTGCGCAGAAAATCGGGCGCCACGCGAACGTCGCTGTCGCTGATGATGAAGTACGACCGTGACGAGGAGGCGATCATCTTGTCGAGCGAAAAGATCTTGGCGTTGGGCCAGACCGGCGGCCCGGAAACGATCAGCCGGCTGGGAATGTGAGGGTAGCGGGCGCGAGTTTCTTCGGCGATCTTCGCCGCCGGATTGTCGCGATCACGCACCCCGAAAATCACCTCGTAGTCGGGATAGTCCTGAAGAAAGAAACTCTCCAGATTCGCCGCCAGCTGATCTTCCATACCATGCACTGGTTTGAAGATGGTGACCGGCGGCAGGGAACTCGGCGGCGTGGCGGCGGCAGCAGCCCGCGCCACGCGGGCCCGGCGCACATGGCGCACGGTCGCGATCAGGGTCATGGCCAGGTAGATCGTGGAAGTGAACGAACCGGCCAGCGCTACGAACAGCAGGGCCAGCCAAACGAAATCAACTCCATGTGCGTTGAGAACGCCAGGAATCATCAGGGAAGCACGATTATACAGGCCGCCGAAAAATGTGAATGCGTGCACCACCGGGGAAGAGCAGCGCCTTCCGCGCCGTGATTGGCCACCGGCTATAAATCAGGGGCTTCGCTGCCGGTTTGAAAATCATGTTCCCAGCGCGAGATCACCACCGTCGCCAGGCAATTGCCGAGCACATTCACCGAGGTGCGGGCCATGTCCATGAGCTGATCAATCCCAAGAAGTATGAACACGGGCTCGGTTGGCAGGCCGAACGAGCCCACGGTTCCGAGGAGAATCACAAGCGCAGCGCGCGAGACGCCCGCCACGCCCTTGCTGGTCAGCATGAGCGTGACCACCAGCAGCAACTGACGGCCGAGACTGAGATGGATACCGGCGGCTTGCGCGACAAAAATGGAAGCCAGAGACAGGTACAGCGTGCTTCCGTCAAGGTTGAAGCTGTACCCGGTCGGCATGACGAATGCCACTACTGGCCGCGGCACTCCGATGCGTTCCATCGCTTCCATGGCGCGGGGCAAGGCAGCTTCGGAGCTGGACGTCCCGAATGCAATAGACACGGGCTCGATCACGGCGGCGATGAACTTACGCAACGGAACTCGCGTCAGCCATGCGATCGGAAGCAGCACGCCGAAAACAAAAACCAGCAAGGCGGCATAGAGCGTGAGCAGCAGCTTCGCGAGATTCAGCAGGATACCCGCGCCGGTACTGCCCACGGTGTAGGCGATGGCCGCTCCCACGCCCAGCGGCGCGAAGTACATCACGATGTTCGTAAACTTGAACATGGTTTCCGCCAGGCTCTCGGTCAGATTGAGCAACGGGCGGCGGCGTTCCTCGCGGACCAAAGCCAGCGCGATCCCGAACAGGAGACTGAACACCACGACTTGCAGGATCTGGCCTTCCGCCACCGACCGGGCAATGTTCTCCGGGAAGATATGCAGGATTGTTTCAGTCAACGTTAGCTTCTGAGCCGGCAGGGTCTCCGCCGATGCGGGCGGAATGGGGGCCCCTACGCCCGCTCGGCTGATATTGATGGCCGCCAGTCCGATGGCGAGCGCAAGAGTGGTGACGACCTCAAAGTAGATGATCGCCTTGACTCCCATGCGGCCGACTTTCTTGAGGTCAGAGTGCGCCGCGATGCCACTCACCAGCGTGGCGAAGAGCAGAGGAGCGATGATGGTCTTGATCAGCCTCAGGAAAACCAAGCTGATGACACGCAGGTTGATCGCAATCCCCGGCCAGTCGTGACCGATCGCAGCGCCGGTAAACATCGCGATCAGGATCCAGTTGGTTAGCGTTCTGCGGTAGAAACCCTGCAGGAACAGAGCTCCAATCGCGATCCATCGCATGCTGAAAAGCAAGCGCGCGGGCAGCGGCATGACCTCGCGACTGACGATGCTCAGGACTGCGGCGATGGAAAGGAGAGTGACGGCGAGCAGCAGAGACTTGGATTTCATCAAAGCACCCGGCTTCGACTCGATACCGCTTGAGCGTCAAGATTGTCGTCTTGGCGTCCGCACACAGCATACTTGGGGAACAGCCCTCGCCGCGAGGGCAAAAGCTGTGCTGCATCCCCTCATCTAGTGGGGTGTCGCAGTGAAAGCGTTAGCGGCGAGCCATGAGGGTACGCCTCGCTGTGCTCGGCGGGGCGGACGAATGCGTCCGCCCCTACATCGCCCGCGGTAACGCTCTCTTTGCGACGGTCCACTAGAGGTTCTTTGATCGAGATGCGCAACGATTTGAGCGGATCTTGCCCTTACCTGTTCAGCGCGTTATCGGCTTCCGCTTTAGCGGGCTTGCTGCTCCACAATGCGGTCGTGATCGAAATTGCCGGCAGCTTCATGCGGAGCACTCGATCGTGGAATTTTACCCCTACTTCCACATCTTCCTTTTTGCTGTTCATCAGTTCGGCCACCATCTCTCCGTCCGGCGCCTGGAATGCCATTACCCGCACTCCGTCGAGTGAACCTGTAGTCTTGACGCGGATGTCCCCTGGCCGTACGAACTTGCTGAAGTGGGCAAGGTAATAGTAGAGACCGGTGTAGGTCACCTTTTTCGAGTGCCGATCAATGATCACCACGGGGTGCTGAACGTTGGGGTCCGGGTTCCCATGAATCTCCGACACGGACCACGGTCCGCCCTTCTCGTCCAATATCATGTTCCAGTAGATCCAGGCGGACGTGTGGACTTCGAGATCGTTGAAAATCTGATTGCCCCAGTAATCACCGTCCTCAAAATCGAAGCGGGGAAGGGACATGGATTTAGGAGTGCCGGAATCGTAGGCATAGCACACTTCCGTCATCCATAAAGGCAGATCCGGATATTGACGATGCAAGTTCAGGATTTTGTCCCAGTCTTGATTGTCGTATCCGTGATAAGGCACGACTGAGACGTACTGACGCGCCGCCGGATCGTCGAGCACCAGCGGATAATTGCGGGCTGCATCCTCCCGGTTCGGCGCTTCGCTCAACATAATGCGGGTGCGAATCCCCTTCTTTTTGAAAAGCGGCCCCACATGGTCCTTTAGCAGAGCATCGATCTCGTCGTATGGAATCTTGGTGTAGATATCGGGCTCATTGAAGAGGCTCAGATAGTCGACGAATACCCCGTGCTTTTCGTACTCCTGGAGATAGCGGAGATAGTAGTGAGCCAGCGCATCGTAGTATTGCGGATTCACGTCCTGGTTCTTGTTCACATCGATCAACATCCAGTCGGGCGGATAATCCATCGGAGCTTGCAGCACAAACTTGCCGTAACGGCGAGCCAGCTTGATGAAAGTGATCAGTCCGTTTGGCCCGAGGTCGCGCGCTATGGAGAAGTGGTTCATGGCGGCATCACCAGGCACGCCGTCATAGCTGTAGAAGGGCCCCGCTGACATGAAGTCAGTAGAGGCGATCACGGTCTTCATCGCCGAGAAACCGGCGCCTGTGTCGGGATCGAAGAGCGCCCGCAAAACGGATTCGCGCTCCGCGGGAGGCAAGCGGTTGAGGCAAATGAGGCCCGCCTCCAGAAAAGACGCACCAAAACCATCCATCTTCTGGTACCTGACGTTCTCATCGATCTCGAAATTCACGGTCGTGGAATCGCGACCCGGCGCGAACTGAAGAACCGGCTTTGGACTGATGCGGGCGCCCGCTTTTGAGGACACAAACCGCCGGACGTCCTGCGCGACCGCTGAAATGCAGATCATCAGAAGGAACATGGCGAGGACGGCGGCAAGACATCGTTTGATCTTCCTTTTCCTCGAGCTAAAGCTGTTCATCCACAAGCCTCTTTCTGTTACGGTCACGCCCGCGCCCGACAAACTGGCCATGATTGTGCTACCGCAGGTAAGGGAGGGAGCGAACGCGCTTCCTCGCCCCGAGGGACCAGACGCGGTTCACCACCCTAGAAAACGAACTTCAGTGCGACCTGACCGATGCGAGGATCGCGGGCGGTGCTGATGATCCCAAAGCTTGAGCCCGGCCCGGCGCAGCTCTGTCCCGGTGAACTTGCCACACAGGTTCCGGTGCTCGGCGTCCCGAAACCACTGGTGGCCACGAATTGGGCGTGATTGAAAGTGTTGAAAAACTCGGCCCGGAACTCGAAGTGCACACGCTCGTTAACGGCGAACTCTTTCAGCAGGGCCATATCCCAGTTGTTGATTCCCGGGCCGCGAAAAAAACGCCGCCACGAGTTTCCCAACTGACCGAGTTGTTCTGAAGTGAACAGCGAGGTATTGAAATAAGGTTGGCCGCTTCGCGGGTCCGTAAAGTTCAAGCTGCCGGGAACAACGTTTGGCACGTCAATACCGTTGCAGTTCGGTCCTGCGCAGTTGGTGCCGATGAGCGAGTTATCATCCAGTTCGAGGAGGGTCACGGGCAGGCCGGTGGAAAATCTGGTGATTCCCGAGAGCTTCCAGCCGCTAAGCAGTCGGGGAGCCCGCTGCGACAAGCGATCAAAAGGCAATTCGTAGGTGTAGCTGAAAACGAAATTGTTCCTGAGGTCGAAGGCGGCTAATTCCCTGGTCAGTTTCGGATCAAAAGGATTGACTTGATCGCCCAGTCCGGACGCCTGATCAAGGGTTTTGCTGTATGTATAACCCGCCAGGAATTCAAGCCGGCCGCTGCGATGCCGCGCTGCAACTTCAAGGGCGTTGTAGTTTGCATTACCGATATTTTCGTATAGGCCGGTGCTGCCGAAGTCTGCTCCCAATGGTTGACGTGGAACTACGGTTTGTCCTGAGACTGTCGTAAAAGTGCCGGTTTCAGCAAACGGGCCGCAAGTCGCTGTCCCCGGCGCGACCTGGCTGGGTTGGCTTACAGAAAGACAGACCGCTGGAATGGAAGGGTTGGCCTCCACCAACACAAGCAGTCGATGGCTCTGGGTTCCGACATAGCTGATATTCAACAGCGAATTGCTTCCCAGTTGCCGCTCCAACGACAATTCGTAATGTTCGGCGTAGGGAAGACGGTTCTTGTACCAGTATCCTGGTGAACTTGATATGGGAAGATACTGCGACCAGTTCACGTTCGGATCGGGGTTGGAAGCGGACACATTTGCCGGAGGGAACACTACGGGAAAGCGCTGCCCTTCAGGGTTTCCAGTGCCGCGATCCACGAAAGGAGTTGCGAATAGAGGAGGATTTGGACTGGAATAAAACAACCCATACGGGGGATCCCCCACCTCCAGCGCGTCGGTGAGATCCTCGATTGCCGTATAGAACAAACCGTAGCCGGCCCGGATGCTGGTCTGGCCGCTGCCTCCGAGCAGGCGGCGCAGGATACCGGTATCGGCGGAAGGCGAATAGGCCAGTCCGACTCGTGGAGCGAAATTGTTGTAGCGGGTAGGTGCCAAAGTAGATGGCACATTTGGATCACCCGGGAAAACCCATCCGGTAGGAGCGCCGGGAAATACTCGGGATTGCTCTCCCGGAATAATGGTTTCCAACTGGTTGTTTTCCTCCCACCACGACGAGCTTACGTCCCAGCGCAGTCCATAATTCAACGTCAGAGCGGAGGCAACCCGCCAGCTATCCTGGCCGTAGAGCCCGTAATACCGGCTTCTGGAGTGAAGCGGGGCCTGCTGCCCCTGCTGATAGTACGCCGGCGCACCGATCAGGAAGTCGGCAAAGTCGAGTCCTGTTTCCGAACCATCAAAACCGAAGCTGCCGTTGTTCGCACCGAAGGTATGCTGGGTGATTTGGTCGTAATGGAAATTACCGCCGAATTCGATGGAATGGGTGCCCACTACTTTCGAATAATTATCCAGCACCTGGTATGTATTGTTGTATTGCGCCTGCGGGTATGCATTCACGCCGAAAGCGAAATTATTGAAGGTAATGTTGGGTACGCCCTGAAACTGAGGCGCGAGAGCAACAATCCCCGCGGTATTCGTCCCCGTGACAAATCCTAAAGAAGAGAGAGAGGGCCCCACGCCCACAGGCTGCCCGGAGAAGCTGGCGAAGCGCATGTAATGCAAACGGAACTCGTTCACAGCGGTTGGGCTCTGCGTGGTGGTATCGCTCACGTTGGCCATCTGTGCTCTGCCGTAATTCAGAACGCCAAATCCCGGCAAAGACGCGAAGCAGTACGGGCACTGCTGCCTATAGTCATCCAGGAAGTAGTACGCGGAGAGCATGCCGAACCGGCTGCTGCCATCCACGCGGACTCCGCCCTTGTCGTCACGCAGCACGTCGTTATACGCAGAACTCTCGAAGTACGGCTGGCCATCGATAGACGTAGTCGGAGGCGGGAGGTATTTCAGGAGCGCCTGGGAAGGAGCGGATATTGCCGATGACGGAATGGTGGCATTGGGGAAAACGCACACCGAGGGATCGGTACAGCCAGGCGCATAATAATTTTCGCCATTCGCAACCGGATATCCCAGTTCAGACGAGAGTGCGCTTGCCCAGGACGTCCCATTGACCGTGCCGGTGAGCGCACCGGCCGCATCCGCCAAGTTTCCAGTCAGGTCTGCGGCGGAAGGGACCGGCACTTCGGCAACCTGGCCCTCGGTCAGGCGCGTGCCCTGATAGTCGATGAAGAAAAAAACTTTCTTGCGCACGATCGGCCCGCCGAATGTGCCGCCAAACTGGTTCTGCTTGAACGCCCCACGGATGTCGCTGAAATAATTTCGTGCGTCCAGAGCATCATTTCGCAAGAACTCGAACGCTTCCCCATGAAACTCGTTGGTGCCTGACTTGGTGATAGCGTTCACCTGGCCGCCGCTGTAATTTCCGTACTCGGCATTAAAGTTGTTGGTAATGATTCGAAACTCAGCGATGGAATCAAGATTAGGAACGATTGAAGTAGTCTGGCTCACGCCTTCGTTGACGTTGCCGCCATTGACCATGAAGCCGTTGGCCGTTTCCCGCTGCCCACTGACCGAGAGACTGCCGGCGTTCAAATTGCCGGAAGGTGAAAGCGGTGTGTACTCTCCCGAGCTTTCCGGCGCCACTCCAGGTTGCAGAGCCAGCAGATCCGTATAGCTTCGTCCATTGAGCGGAAGGGATTCCATCTTAGTGCTGCCGATCACCTCGCCCATTTGCGTATTGGTGGTTTCAACGCGGACTGCGCTGCTGGAGATGGTCACTTCCTCGTGCACGCCGCCGACTTGAAGGCGCGCATCTACCCGGACTGCACTATTCGCGTTAATGGCGATGCCGGTCTGCTGAAACTCCTTGAAGCCGGTCTTGCGCACGCTGACGGTATAGGTGCCAACCGGCAATGCCAGAAAAGAGTAGAAGCCCTTCTCATCAGTGTGAACCGACCGCTCGATCCCAGTTTCGAGGCCGCGGGCAGTGATCTCCGCTCCGGCAATCACGGCCCCACTCTCGTCGGTTACAATTCCCGAAATGCTTCCGGTTACGCTGGCGCTGGCACTCTGAAAAGTGAATAGGCAGAACCAGCCGGCGACGAGCACCCACGAGACGATTACAGGCAAACGAATGCATCGGGGTTGATGCTCGAAACCGGTTCGCAGTGCAACTCGCGTATGCGACATAGTTTCTCCGCGTTTCTGCTCGGGCGGCGAAAAAAACCTTGCCTTTATTTCATCAACTGAAGTAATATGCCGACTTTGCGCCCCATATGTACGCGATTTAGTTCAATTATGTCAAGAAGTATTTATGAGCGCTCCTCCGTTGAGGAAGGAGATGAATCCGTGGCCATAAGGAGCCGACGCGGGTCCCACGCTCGAAGTCCGGGACTGAGATCTTTCAAGCGCGAATTAAATGTTTTGCGCCTCATTCACTCAACATGCAATATCTCGCGGATTGAACTATCCAGGGAAACTGGCCTGAGTGCAGCCTCCATTACGGCCATCGTGCAAAATCTGATCGACAAGGGCCTGGTTTCAGAAACCGGCCACAACTCCAGTGCCCTGGGACGAAAGCCGGTTTCTCTCAGCCTGCGCGATGATGCCGGATTCGTGGTCGGGGTGGACCTGGGATCGTTCTACACGAGAGTAGTGGTCACAGACGTTCGAGGCACTCTGGTCTGCAAGGAGGAATCAAAGACAGGAATGCCGGATGGTCGGGATCTGGTTATCTCCAGGACGCTGAAGACAATTCACCGAGCGATTCATGATTCCGGAAAGCCGAGAAGCGCGTTCCGGGGGATCGGAATGGGGCATTCGGGAGTGATCGATGCCAGCAAAGGCCTGGTATTGTCCTTCCCTCGCCCCGGTCAGATGGCCGAATGGAAGAACGTCCCGGTGAGAGACATCCTGGAGCGTGAATTCGGCGTGCCCTGCCTGCTTGAGGACAGCGTACGCGCAATCGCGACCGCGGAGAAGCATTTTGGGCTCGGGGCGGGCCTGACTGACTTTATATACGTGGACGTGGGAATGGGAATTGGCGCCGCGATTTTTCTCGACGGAAAGCTCTACCGCGGATCTGGAGGCAGCGCCGGCGAATTCGGTCACATGACCGTGGACGAACACGGTCCACTGTGTTGCTGCGGCAATAATGGATGCCTGGAGACGCTTGCGTCTTGCGGAGCGATTATCCAGTCAGTGAGAAGGGCGATCGAAAAAGGAGTGGATTCAAAAGTTCGAGAGTGGGCACAGGGAGATCTGAACCGGATCAGTATTGAGATGATCGGCCAAGCTGCCCGTCAAAATGACAGCCTGTCCTTTCGTGTTCTGCACGACGCGGTGTCCCACATTGCTGTAGCGCTGGCCGACGTTGTGAACCTGCTGAATCCGCACGTTCTCGTTTTTGGAGGAGCTTTATTTCGTTCGGCGCCTGAACTTTTCCTGGAGCCGTTGCAACGCACCATAAAACAAAGGGCGCTGGAAAAATCAGCCAATGAAGTGCAACTTAAGATCTCTACTCTAGGCAGTGAAGCGGGCGCCCTCGGAGCCGGAAGATTGATTTCCGAGATTGTGGTGGAAAGACTTTACCAGGAAGCCTGAAGACTAGAGGGGTGTCGCAGTGAAAACGCGAGGGTACGCCTCGCTGTGCTCGGCGGGGCGGACGAATGCGTCCGCCCCTACATCGCCCGCGGAGTGCCCTTCCCAAAACCATTTATGAGATAGCCTCTAGACCTGCTTCCCGCAAGAGACGCACAAATCAAGGTTACTCACCGGGTTCTTCCGGATTGACTCACCCGGACGTTTTCCTCGACTGCTTCGTCACTTCCGGAAAGATGGTGAGCCGCAAGTGTGTCGCGCCATACGGCGTCAGTGTTATGTGCTCCGCGGCTTCGTTCATCCGGGCGGTTTGAACATCCGGCAATGGCGGAGTAAACATCTGTTCCAGATTGTCGGGATTCTTCTGCAGATCCCACCCTTCTATCTTTCGAGCCTCGACCTTCACGCTCACCGGAGGGTCGGTCCATGGGTCCGCCGTCATCGGCTTTCTTTCAAGAGTCGCTCTTACGGCGCTCGTTCCTGCATTCGTCATCAGCCCGTATTCCCACGAGCTCACCGGCACAGCGTTCCAGTCAGGGAATTCCCCGGTAGAGTATTTCTGTTCCACGACCGAGGTCCATTTCTCCTGAATCGCAAGCGAGTAAACCAGCGGCCCGTGTTCGATTCCTATGCCATTTTGCGGCCACCGGCTGGTTGAGAACTTCATCGGCAAGGTCAGAGAGATTTTGTCGTTTGCTCGAAACCTGCGCCGTAGCTGGACAAAACCGCGGTTTATTGGGGGAAGAGGAATGGGCTTCCCGTTCATTGCCAGTGCCGGTGCGCTGCACCACTCTGGAATTCTCAACGACAGTGGAAACTCAACCGGCTGTTTGGTTCCGATGATGAAGTCGATCTTTTCGCCAAACGGATAATCTGTCTCCTGCACGATCTCGATCTCCCGCCGATCCTTCCCCACTGTCGTACTCAACTTCGAGGGGCCATAAAGCGTTGCCGCTAATCCATCGTCTGCATCTTTCATCCACATGCGGATGACGTAGTTGGGAAATACGCGGTGCACATTTCCTGCGCAGCATGCAGAGTCCTCTCCCGGATTCGGCTGGAAGCTCATGAGCCGGCCGCCATGGATCAGCACATTATGGTCGGAATTCAGCGTAGCGAGGAATTGGTTGGGGCAGGAGAAGTACTGCAGCGCCTTCCAGTCTTTCTTGAGGCAGCCCATGCCCGCGTTCAGACAGGCGCGCTCCACACGATCGGCCCACAGACCGTCCCCGGTGGCCATGAGCATGTAGCCCCAGGACCATGTGTGATCGGCAATGTCGCAGGTTTCGTGCGAATCGAGGGCCGTGCGGGTTCGGTAGTCCTCGGTAGTGGACGGTATGCCATCGATCAGCATGTGGTGATCGAAGATCCGGCGCTGGGCCGCGAGAGCAAATCTCAAATACTCTTCATTTCCCGTATACAGGTAGAGGATCGCCGGTTGCTTCGCGGTCTCAATGTAGGTAACGCCGTGCGCCATGATCGGGCCTGCCCCGTACACCTGCATTTCGGACAGATTCCCGTGTTCGGTTTCTCCGGCAAATTTCAAATAGTCGCGCCATGCGTTCTCGGCCAGCGCCAGGAGCTTCTGGTCCCCAGTCTGGCCATAACACCAGAGCATGCTCTCTACATTCATGATGTTGCGAAGCGGCTCGCCGTAGGACGCCTGGTCGGAAAGATAGTGCTGTCGCATGAGGTCGGGGATATCATTTCTTTGTTGCGCCTCGGAAAAGGCGGCCAGCGCCCGAAAGAAGATGGCATGCGGCCAGCGATGGAAGTCTCCTTTCGGATCGCTGAAGTTCTGGGGCCCCAGGTATCGGTTGGCTGCGGCATGCGTCAATGTGTAATCGATGGGCGCGCCCACCCTTTGCATGAGTTGCTGGTCGTTCAGCACGAGCGCCAGGCGGCCGGCTCCATCGATCCAATAGGCGCGCTGTTCCCAGGGCCACCACGATTCTGCCTTTTCTTCCCCGTCCCAATAAGCCTCGGTGAACGGCCATGAGACATCCGCTAACTTCGAACCAAGTTGTTGCGCTTGTTTCTCCAGATAGAGACGCAACCAGCCTGCGGGGCGGACGGCTCCGGGCGGCAGCGAACGAAATTTCGCATAAGCCGCGCCTGGAGCCGAAGAGACATTGTCCACGCCGAAGAACGGCGTCGGAGCTAGAGCAACCCCGGAACTCATCAGCGCCAGGCGGAGAAATTCACGACGGTCCAGATCAGCACCTCTTACCACTTTCTCAACGCTTAGGACTTCCTTCTGATCGCACATGAATGATTCCTCGTTCTTCATTTTAAGAGACCGCGAAGAGCTGTCTCAGCTTGCAATCAGGGGCGATCGGCCGCATCTTTATCGTCGATGCTGCAACGGTAGGCCCGGATCTCGCGCCTGACGGCATGGAGCGCTCCTCGGCCCCAGAGATTCGCCGGCTCGATGTCATCGTCGGTGTTGGCGTCAAAGCCCTCGTCCGGCGGCACGAATTCATTGAACTGATGGATGATCAGGAATATGGGATCCAACTGCCGCGCGTAGTCCATGAATGCGTGCAACGTTGCGTAGGTTCCGTTCTCCCCGAAGCGGAGCGCATCATCGGCACAGTACGGCAGCGAGTTTGGGTTCGGGCAGCCCCATCCCGCTTCTACTCCCGCAGTCGCGATGGAAGCTGTGAAATTCTCCACCCTCGCGGTATTCCCGCCGGTGGTTTTGTTGTACGACGGGTAGTAAGGGCATGAAGGAGTTGTGCAGGAAGTCTTGAGCCGGTCGACCCAGCTCCAGAAACCGTATGCCGGATTGATCTCGACCGGTCCGTCGGGAGTGCCTGGCGCGGCCCAAAGATCGGGCTGAGCATCGAGATATCCGGCCATCATCTTGAAGGTGTATTTGCCGGCGATTTCGGGATGGTGTTTCAGGAACGTTCTCAGTTGAAACCAGAGGGGATTGTCGGCAGGATTGGGATCCTGCGCCGCCCCAATGAAAATCAGCATGAGCGGTTTGCCTTTGTAAATGACCTGGCGCTCGGGATATTTCTCGAGCAACGATCCAAAGAACTCGATTTCCTTCTCGAACGAGGTTTTGCCGTCGAGGTCCTTGTACAAGACATCCTGGTCAGAGCCGCCCAGCAGGGGAATGAGCTTGAGCCGAGTTCCCAGCTTTGTCCATGCCGGGTAAAGATTGCCGGTATTGTCCCGGATGGTCTGGTTGTAAGCGCGGAAGGACGGCGTGCAGTACGGAAGATATTTCGTGGCGAACCACTCGCTGTTGAAGATACAGCTCACGTTGTTCGTCACTTCGCTGATGGCGGCATCAACACCCATGTATTCCAGCCAGGCGACGTGCTGCCGGATAACCCTGGGATCGGCGCTGTCATAACCGCCGCCTACCGATTGCATATCCGCAGACTGCAGCAGGGGCATGGCCGCGGCGCTCTGGAAAGTCACGGCGTTCGGCCCGAACCAGGCCTCGTATTCCATGACGACGATGTGGCTGTTTTCATTCACGATCAGAGGAGCGTCTGGAACCGCGGACGATGAAGCCGAAAGAACGGCGCTGCAGATGAGAAGTTGGACGGAGGTCAGCAACGCATGTTGATCCATTCGCATAAAGCCCATCCCTTTGGTCGAAGGTTATTAGAAACCCTTGCGTTGCCCACCTTGCGTGATGGCCTCGGCTGCGAGGCGGTCTGTGCTCAAACCTTATCAGCGGTCTCCGGGTCCCTGTGCAAATCCAGTTGGCCTGCGTTTCGCAGCAGCGGCGCCTCCCGACCGCGGGCTGAAACCGGCTCTACGGACGCGATCCGCCCATTGCGCACCAGCAGTGCAGAATCGAAATTGTTCACCGTGGGGCAAACGTGGCGGGGAAGCAGATAAAGTACCTCGCCGATCGGCGGTCGGCGAGCCGCGTGGCTCGAGCGCAAGGGCAGATGCTCTTCACTGGGCGAAAGCGGCATCAGTTCCGGATGTCCGAGGACCACGCACGTGGGCACGCCGGCATCAGCGGATACTGCCTTGTGCCCTGCGTCGCAGGTGACGATGTCGTCGTGCGGATGACTCACTATGCGGCTCAGCACCAGCGCCGCCGGAGCATAGCCGTACTCGCCGGGAAGTTGGGTCAGACTGGTGGCATCGCTGTACACAATCGTTCCGGGGGAGACACGATGCGTGAATCCTCCCTGCCGAAAACCTTCGTAAACGAGCGAGCAAGGAAACGTCGGCGTTCCCGCGGTGATCACCTCTGGCACGCTGCCACCGCTGCCTCGAATCTCACTCACAAGTTCCAGCAGGCGATCATAGCCGCCATGCGCCGCCGCGGTTCGCTGGCGCTCTTCCAACCCGCCATACTGTCCGTCATAGTAATGAAGGCCGCGGAACTCCAACCCTGCTTCCCTCACCGCACGCACAATACGAACCGCCCGACCCTTGTCGCTCTGTTCGACTCCGGTTCGGTCCATGCCAGGATTGATATCGAGAAAAATGCCGACCCGGGCGGCTCGCCATTGCTGCACTTGTTCTTCGTTCTCGACCAGGACGGAGATTCGCACCTGGGAGAACTGTTCCGCTATTTCGCGCACCCGCCGCGCATTGGCGCCCACCACCGGATAGGCTAGAAGCACATCCGCCGCCCCGCTGCGACAGGCGACCAGCAATTCGAGCGTGGTGGCGCATTTAAAAGTCCGGATACCACGCCCCACCAGCATGCCCACGGTGTAGTCCAGCTTTGCCGTCTTAATGTGCGCCCGCCAGCGATCCGCATGCCCATCCAGCAGACGCAAGGTTTGGGTTATGTTCGACGCAATGATTTCCGGATACACCACGAGCGCAGGCGTAAGCACCTCGTCGACGTCCATCACGCGGTAACGTTCGTCCCAGGAAAACTCGCTCAGCATGAAATTCTGCGGTGCCATAGCGCTTCGATGATAGCCGGTAAGTGCGACGCAAAACCAGCGCAACCTCAAATTCCTCTTCGGCACGGGTCCACGGTACGGTAATGGCGATGGGTAATGGGTCAGTTTGGTGGCTCGCACGGACTGCGCTGTCGAGCTTCGCCCGACCGGACAGCCGGGGGCGGCTGTCCCCACACAGTTGTTTCCGCAAACTGAGACATTACCTGGCGATGAAGTTGGTTGACCAACCCGCTCGTCCCGAGTAGGCTCTGAATTCCGTGTGCGATGGCCGACAATCTGGCTGACAATGCAGAGCGGTCCCACTTGGTTCGCGGCCTGGGTCTCTGGTCCGCGACCGCCATCGTTATTGGCGACACCATCGGCACCGGCGTTTTTCTTGTCGCCAGCGACATGGCGCGCGCCGTCGGTTCCGCCAAACTCGTTTTTGCGGCATGGATCCTCGGCGGGCTCATCGTGCTCATGGGCGCTTTCTGTTATGCGGAACTGGGCGCGGCATTTCCCAAGGCAGGAGGCCCTTACGTTTACCTGGGCCGGGGCCTTGGCCCTCTTTGGGGATTTCTCTTTGGTTGGATGAGTTCGGTTCTGGAGCGGCCGGTAGCCATGGCTACGCTGGCCGCGGGGTTCGTGCGGTTTCTGGGCTTTCTCTACCCTGCCATTGCGACGCCATGGTTTAGGTATCACATCGGTAGCTACGGGTTCACATTCACCGCAGCCCAGCCGCTCGCGGCGTTCGTGGTAGTGATCGTGACGGCGGTCAATTGTTTCAGTGTGAAGCTGAGTGGCGCGATCCAGGTTCTACTGACGTCCTTGAAAGTGAGTGCGATCCTGGTCATTGTTGTCGGAGGATTTCTGTTCGGAGCAACGAGCGCCAGTGGGGCCGCGCCGCCCGTCCCCAGCCTGGGGTTGGGAACGATTGGCGCTTTGCTGGCCGCGCTTGTTCCCGCCATGTGGGCATACAACGGTTTCAACGATCTTGGCGACCTGGGAGAAGAAATTCTGCAGCCGCAAAGGAACATTCCACGCGCCATCATTTTGGGCCTGCTCACCGTGGGCGGCCTGTACCTGGCGGCGAATGTCGTTTACTTCCGTGTCCTGCCGTTCGAGCGCATAGCGGCGTCCCGGCACGTTGCATCCGATGTAGTCGAGTCATTCGCCGGCCGTCGCGGTGCGACGGGGCTCACTCTCGCCATGGCTCTATGCGCTCTGGGGGCGCTCCACGTCGTGGTCCTGACCGGCGCCCGCATCCCCTATGCCATGGCGCGTGACGGAGTCTTCTTTCGTTTCGCGGAGCGCATGCATCCTTCGCGTCGCACCCCGACTGGCGCGTTGGTCTTCCTCGGCTCCATCGCAGCCCTGCTCGCGCTGACAGGAACGTTCGAAGAACTCTATTCGCTATTTGTTTTCGCCGTCTGGATATTCTTTGCCCTGACGGCGATTGCCTTACTGCGCTTACGGCAAAAGGAGCCGGACCTGATTCGGCCGTACCGGGCTCTAGGCTATCCCTGGACGCCGCTCATCTTCTTGAGTGCCGCAGTCGCTCTCACCGTGCATTTGTGGATGGTCCGACCGATCCGCTCTTCGCTCGGCCTGGCAGTGATCCTCTTAGGCATTCCGCTTTATTACCGCTGGCACAGTCCATCTCGCAATGCAGTCGAGGTCCGCAAACAGAAGTAGTTTGATCGATTGCGCCTGAAAGTCGAATTCGCGAGCCGCCGATTCGGGGCTCATGAGGGGCGACCGCGCCCGCCGCCCTTACGCCGCGGGCCTCAGCACCGTACAGACGGAGGCGCAGATGGGGCCCCCGATGTTGAACGTCGCTGCCACACGCGGATTCTTCACTTGCAATTCGGCGGGAGCCTTGCCCCGGAGTTGCCACGAGCACCAACCCAGCATGGCGACCCCGGTGGCGCCGATGGGATGGCCTTTGGCAATGAGTCCGCCGGAGGTATTGATGGCGCACTCGCCGTCTACGGCCGCCTTGCCCTCGCACCAGTACCGGGCGCCCTGGCCGACGGCAGCCTTGCCCAACACTTCTGTGCCGATGGCGCCCATCACCGTAAAGCAATCGTGCACCTCGGCCAGGCTCACATCCCCGGGCTTGACGCCGGCCATGTCATAGGCCTTGTTCATCGCCCGGTAAGCGCCCTCGAGGCGCAGAACATCGCGTCCCGCTTTCTTCAGCGGATCGGTCGCCTGAGCATAGCCGGCGATCTCCACGCAGTCGGCCTTGGTTACGCCGAGCTTCTGCAACCCCTCGTCGGTGGCCAGGATGAGGCTGGCATAACCATCGGTGATCTGGGAACAATCGTAGGTCTTCAAGGGCAGGCCCTCGACGATGTAACGATTGATGCCTTCGATCTTCATGGCCTGATCCAGAGTGATCTGCACATTGCGCATCTGCGCGTAGGGATTGTGGCGTGCGTTGGCGTACTCGGCAACCGCAATCTGTGCCAGGTCTTCCTCCCGCACTCGATGCACTTTCAAATAGCACTCCATGATCTCGGCAAACAGGTGGGGAAAGATGAATACCTTGCCTTCGCGCTCATCGGGGTGGGAAAAGTAGCCCAGAGCCTTGCCGATGAGCTTGCCATCCATCTTGCCTTCGGCATCGCGCATCTTCTCGTAGCCGACAGCGATGCCGACGTCGCCCCATCCCAGCAGGAGCTTCTGGATGACGGAGAGCACGGCCTGACCGCCGGAGCGCAGGCGTTCTCCACGGATTCGATGGGCTTGCCGCCCAGGCCCGGCAGCATTGCCATCAGGCCGGCGAGCAGACCCTGCTCGTTGAGGGAAATGTTGCAGGTGGCTCCAATCGAGCCTACATCGAGCGCCGCCGGCTCGACGCCGATCTCGCTGCACGCGCCGAGGATAGCGTTCTGGATGATCTCCGGTACCGACATGGCCATGAGTTTTCCGAATTTCGATTGGTGGTAAGCCGCGATGTAGATGCGTTTCATAGAACACCTCTTAAGATGGCTTGCGGGATGATTTGCCGGCTGACTTGCGCTTTGGCTTGGCAGTATCGCTTCCGCCAGCGGCGCCAGGCTTGAGGTTCCGCAATCGATTTTGGAGTTCGAGTTTCAGGACCTTGCCGTAGGCATTGCGCGGCAATGCTTCTGTGAAAATTACTCGCCGGGGCAGTTTGATCTTATTGATTCGGGGACGGAGGAACTCGATGAGGTCTTCGTCGCCGGCCCTCGCACCTGATTTCAGCGCAACGAAGGCGACAGGGACCTCGCCCCACTTCTCGTCGGTCGCTCCCACGACCGAGACCTCGGCAATGGCCGGATGATCGAGTAATTCCTTCTCGATCTCCGCCGGATATATGTTGACGCCGCCGCTGATGATCATGTCTTTGGAGCGACCTGCGATGTAGAAGAACCCATCTTCGTCGCATCGCGCCAGGTCGCCGGTGTGGAACCATCCCTCTGCGTCGAGCACCTGGGCGGTCGCCGCTGGATTGTTCCAATAGCCCCGGCAAACGTGCGGCCCACGCAGGCAGAGTTCCCCAACCTGATTGGCGGCAACCTGCTTACCCTGGGGATCAAGGAGTTTCGCCTCCGTGAACATCATCGGCTTACCAACGGAACCGGACTTACGCAGGGAGTCTTCGTTGCTCATGGCAAAGCAGTTCACGCCGACCTCGGTCAGCCCGTAGCCTTGGCGAAAAACAAGTCCGCGCTCCTGGTAGGCCCGGAGAATTTGCAGCGGAAGCGGAGCGCCTCCGCTGGCACACCAGCGCAGACGGCTGTCATCGAGCGCTGCTAAGTCTGGCGATTCTAAGAGCATTTTGAAGATTGTCGGTACGCCGAAAAAGATGGTGCACTGGTAGTCTCGCAACGCTTGCATAATTTCAGCGGCCTCGAAACCGTCATGCAGAACGATGCTGCCCCCGATGGCGAACAGCGGGGTCAGGAACACGGTGAGGCCGCCGGCGTGATACATGGGCGTGTAAACCTGAACCCGGTCGCTCTGCCGCAACTGCCAGGAGATCACCGTGTTGTAGGCGTTCCATGCGATCTGCCGGTGTGGAATCATTACGCCCTTCGGCTGTCCGGTGGTGCCGCTGGTATAGAGCAGGCAGAAGACATCCTCGGGTTGGACTTTCGTTGCCAGCGGATCTGGACGAACCCGATCTACAGCTTCGGCATAACTTAGCGTCTTCGGCGCATCCTCTGCATCCAGACTGATGGAGTGCTCGAACGCCACAAGCTGTTGGAGTTCCTTCGCGATCTTCTCGTACCGGGCGGAGTACATGAGGCAGCGCGGTTTGCAGTCCGCGAGTATCTGGTGCAGTTCGCGAGCCGTGCTGCGTGTCCCCAGAGGAACGAGGATGATGCCGGATTTGCCCGCTGCCCAAAAGGCATCCACATATTCAACCCGGTTTTCGGAAAGGATGCAGACGCGATCTCCCGGGAGGAGAGCGCAGAGATCGGTCCAGACCCGCGCACACTGCAGGGCCCGTCGATTTAATTCCACATACGTGAACTCCCGGCGCGTGGGAATGTGGATCAACGCGACCGTGTCCGGGCTGAGACGGGCGCGCTCTCCGAGAATATCGCCTGTAATCACGAGTTCTCCCCTGGCTGTTTGTGAACGGACGGTGCAGCGGCGGACGCGCGGGCCGACTCTGAAGCGAGTATTTGCAACAAGACCCGCGTCAATTCCCGGGGACGCTCGAACTGCGGTGCGTGGCCGCAGCGCTCAATGACCGTAAGCGTGCAATGGGGCAGCTGCGACTGTAGTTTCTTCGCATAGTCCAGCGGGACGAGACGATCGGAAGCGCCCCACACGAGATCAACGGGCATTTGAAAGCTTCCCAGTTTGTCTTCGAGCAGGTAGTTCGATATATCTTCTTCGCCGGCGGCAAGCAGCCGCGAAATGGGACCTGTATTTGAGACACGAACCAAATCATCGAGGACGAAATTCGCCGGACGAGGCGTGGAAGGATCCAGCACAGCGTCGAAGGCGCGCCGAGCTTCCTCCCGACTCTTTGGCATGAGGCCAATCTCCGATGTGTTCCTGATGGGGCCCCCACCGATGAGGATGACCCGCGTCACCCGATGCGGGTATTTCTGCGCATAGAGCATTGCCATCCAGGCCCCGAGCGAATTGCCAGCGAGCACCATCGGTGCCTCTCGCCATGGCATCGCGTCGAGCACCTGCTCCAGTGCGGTGAGCAGAGTTCCCAGACTCAGCACGCCCTGAACCGGGTCGCTCCCGCCATGGCCGGCAAGGTCCGGCATCAGCAGTTGAAAGTGGCGCTTCAGTTCGGCCGCCACTTTGTTCCAGGTTCCCGCTTGATCGCCTGCGCCATGGAGCAACACCAGCAAAGGGCCGGAGCCGCCGTGCCACACGGTCTGTCCTCCCACCGTGGTCGTAAGCTTTGTCTTCCGAAGGCCGGCGCGGCGAAGCGCATTCCTCCGTAACCAGACGATCGTGGCGAGAGGCCGCACAAAGAGAAAGATGAAGAAGACAATCAGAGCAGCAACTGCGGCGAAAACCAGCAGCAGTAGAATTTTGATTGCCAGGCCCACTCTGCTCCTCACGGGCGACTTGTTCAGAGATCGAGTCCGAAAGCCGTCTAGGGCATACGAAACGCACAGCCCGCCTGATTGTAGCCAACCCCCGAACCCACCATCACGACCAGGTTGCCGGATTTCACCTTGCCCTGCTCGATCGCATGGTCGAGTGCCATGCCGACGCAGGCGGAGCCGGTGTAGCCATACTGTTCCATGACGGTATGGGCACGTTCCGCGGGTACGCCGAGACGCTCCATCACGCGTTCGATCGTAGGTTTCCGCACTTGAGTAAAGATGAAGCAATCGACGCTGCGCAGATCAAAACCACCATCCTTGGCGAGTCGTTCGACGATGACCGGCCACGTCTCCTCGTTCAACTCCGGAGGATAGCGCTTCTTGATCGTGCACGCGGTGCGCCCGGCCTTCACCGAGTCCTCGCTCGCCGGTTCGAAGGTGCCTCCGGAATAGATTCCCCAATAGTCGTGATAGGAGCCGTCGGCGCGAAAGGTCGAAGTGATGAAGCCCGGCGAAGCGGCAGGTTGGAGCACCGCCGCTCCCGCGCCATCACCATAGAAGAAGACCATGGGATCGGCAGCCGTCGTAAGCTTGTGCATAAGATAGACGCCGACGACCAGCACCGTCTGGATGCCCGGGTTGGCGGAGATGATTCCCGCGGCCGCGGAAAGACCGGTTGGAAACGAAGCACAGGCACAACCGACGTCGAACGTGCCGGCATTTTTCGCGCCCAGCTTGTACTGCAGCACGACCGAAGTAGCGGGCGTTATGTAGTCCGGCGAATCGGTGCCCAGGATGATCAGATCGACATCCTCGGGTTTCTTGCCGGCGCGCTCCAGGGCGAGCTTGGCCGCGGGCAGGGCGACGTCGCTGGTAGCCCAGTTTTCGGGGGCATGCCAGCGCGTCTTGATGCCGCTGCTGGCCTCCATCTTGTCGACAAATTCCAGAAGGGTAGCTTTGAAGCGCTCCCGCAGCATGTCATTGGTCACTTCTATCTCGGGTACGTACCTGCCTGTGGCAACAATGGTGGCGTAACGCGTCATGAATGAGTCCTCTTAAATTGCGGTAAGTCAGGTTCTCAGCACAAATCCCCCGTCGACCGAAAGCACGGTACCGGTGACGAATGATGCCGCGTCGGAGGCCAACCACACGTAGGCCTCGGCAACATCCTCAGGTGTTCCCATGCGCCCCAGAGGCGTGTGCGAAACCATGGTCTGGATGACCTTCTCCGGCATCTTCTGCACCATTTCGGTCGCGATGAAACCGGGAGCGACGGCATTTACGCGGATATTGTACTTTGCCAGTTCACGCGACCACGTCCGGGCAAACGCTATGACTCCGGCCTTGGTGGCGGCGTAATTGGTCTGGCCGAAATTTCCGTACAAACCCACAATGGAAGAGGCGTTGAGAATCACGCCTGATCCTTGGCGGATCATGTGGGGCACGACGGCCCGCGAACAAAGAAAGACACCTTTGAGGTTGACCGAGATGACTGAATCGAACGCATCCTCGGTCATCGTCCCGACAACTGCGCCATCCTTCCACTTAACGAACTGCGCGTCGCGCGTGATGCCCGCGTTGTTGATCAGTACGTCAACCGTATTCCAGCGAGCGACGATTTCCTGAACCCCCGCCTCGATGTCGCGGGAGTCGCACACGTTGGTTTTGCGGAACAGCGGCTCTCCTCCGGCCGAGGACAATTCGCGCAGCAACTCTTCCTGTCCGGAATCGTTGACATCCCATGCCACCACCCGGCAGCCTTCGCTGGCGAACCGCCGGGCCGTGGCGCGGCCGATCCCCGCCGCGGCCCCGGTAACGATGGCGACCTTACCGCGCAGACCTGTATCTTTCATGCCTCTCCTAAAACGCGTACTTCAGTGCAAACTGGATCACCCTGGGCCCGGTGGTGGTCGACACGATGGACCCAAAGTTGGACGAGGGGTAGATTATGCTGACCGGGTTGGCGAAATTCACGTTGTTGAACAGATTGAAGAACTCGGCCCGGAACTCTACCCGTTGGCTCTCCGTCACCGGAATGAACTTCATGATGGAGAAGTCCGTGTTGATCTGTTTCGGCCCCCGTATGATGTTCCTTCCTAACTGTCCCCAGTCGGGAGTGAAGGCGGGGGGCAGCATGAAGGCGGTCGGGTCGAAATAGGCGCTCAAGCGGTCTTCAACGTTGCCGCTTTTGATTGCGGATGCCAGGGTTCGGCCTGGTTACCAGGTCGGCTCTGGTCGCCTCAAACGCGTCTGCCCGTCCGAAGATGGAGAACGGAACGCCCGATTGCAGGGTCACGATGCCCGACAAGCTCCAGGAGTTGAGCGCTTTTTTCGCGAACCCCGAGCCGCCGTGATAAGCGTCCGGGAGGTTATATAGATAGCTTGCGACAAAGCGCTGCCGCCGGTCGAAATCCGAAGAGGCATAGTTGCTCTGTTCGTCGACCATATTGCCCGGGATCACCCCGATGTCGCTCACGTCGCTCCCGGAATAGTCATCCAGGGAATGTGACCAGGTGTAGCTGAGCAGCATTTGCAGGCCCTGAGCCAAGCGCTTGTTGAGGGTTACCTGGAGAGAGTTGTAATTGGAGTTAGAGTTACTCTCCATCAGGAAGCTGCCCAGTCCGGGAGCGGTCAGGTTGCTGAAACCGGGATAGAAAGGTCCGCCCAGACTTCCCGCCGAGGGCGGGACCAATGCGGGCAGGTCAAACCCAAACACTGTCGTCGGGGTATTCGCCTGGTTGAATGAGAACAGGCGCGGAAACTTGCGCCCTTCCGAACCGACGTAGCCCACGTCCAGCATCCAGTTATTGGCGAAGCTGGTTTGCACTCCGAGGTTGAAGGTTTGCACGTACGGGATGCTCCAGTCCTTCAGGTCCGGATAGAGCCCGGTGGCCGGAATTGGAAAGTCGATTGGCGCCGCCGTACCGTAAAACTGCACTGGCAGGAAGGCCGGATATCCTCCAAATGGGAAGATGCCGGCATTACTCGCGCTCAGCGGGTCCAGCGGGAAGGCACTGGGTTGTGGAACCTGCACAAATGGATTTTCGTTCGGGGTAGCCAGCGCGGCGGCCATCATTTCGTAAGGCATGTTAAACAATTGGCTGTTATACAGCCGCATGTTGGGCCGGTCGAAGAAGATGCCATAGCCGCCACGCACCACAACCCGGCCGTTGTCCGTCGCCTGGTAAGCGAAACCCAGCCGTGGCCCGAAGTTCTTGTAGTTGGGGTTCACCAAGCCGTTGCCGACCTTGGGAAATCCAGGCAGGTTTCCATTGCCGGCCTGGACGAATCCGCCAGTGACGACCGAGCCGCAGGTGCCTGGATCACCTTGGGGTGGGGGGGCCGCAATTCGTGCCAAACCCCGGAATCAGCAGAGGAGTGGTGACGGCCTTCGTCGGATCGAAGCCGACAAAATGGCCGTCGGTCTCGGTAGTGGGACCGAAGTAGTCATAGCGCAGTCCCAGGTTTAGCGTAAGGCGGGGTGTGACCTTCCAATCATCCTGGAAGAATGCCGAAAAGTCGTTGGCGCGGTTGTGCAGGCTGTTGGTGCCCGAGCCAATCACAGAGGCGCCGGTAAGCCCAGCGAGGAAATCTCCGAACGGATTGCCGGTGAAGCCCAGGTAGAAGAGCTCGCCGTTGGGGAAGACATCAAAATAGGGAGCGTCCAGCTCCTGCCGTTTGTATTCGCCACCGAACTTGAGCGTGTGCCGGCCCTTGATCCACGTCATCATATCGCCGCCGCTGTAGGTGTTGGTTGCCGCGTAGTTACTGGCCAACGGAGACGGCCCCAAAGTGAACATGTTCGTGAATGACATGGTCGGCATTCCCGGGAACAACGTACTTAGCGGCGAAGCAATCCCTAACTGCGTGGAGGTGATGGGTTGAGATGGTTTGCCGGGGCCGTAAATCGTACTCCAGCCGAACCTCACCTCATTCAGCAAATGGGTCGTGATCATGGAAGTTACGCCTACCGAAAGCAGGCGTTGGTCAACATCTTCTTCGGTCGGCCAACCCGGCGCCTGCAGCGGGTTGCCATCGCCGAACTGATCATAGAGCGCCTGAATTGTGCGGTTGGCGGCAAAGAAGTACTTGGCGAAGAAGCGGTTTGAATTATTCAGTTTGACATCCAGATTGGTATTGAACTGGTCCTCTTTATAGGTCGAGTTCGAGGGAATCGTCTGCACGACCGGACTTACCGACGCCCCGGTTGGGCAATTGCCAGTGGTGACACCGGGTATCGAAGGAATCATGTACTGGCCGTTGGGGAGGGTAGCAGTCAGAGCCGCTGCGGCCACGGGATCGACGTATCCCAGGAATGTGGGGTTGTAACACATCGAAAGGGCAGCCAGAGAAGCGGGATCGCGCTGCGATCCCAGGAAGGCCGGCAGGAACATGGTGGAGAGCGAGTTGGTCAGCGAGGTGCCGTTAGTTTCGCGAGTGCCCTGATAGGAGATAAAAAACCAGGCGCGATCCTTCACCAGCGGACCGCCCAGGGTGCCGCCAAACTGGTTGCGGTCGTAAGTGGGCCGCCGCGTACCTTCGCTGTTCAGGAAGAAATTGTTGCCATCGAGATCGGTGTTCCGCAGGAATTCGTAAAGATCACCATGGAACTTGTTGCTGCCGGACTTGGTGACCGCGGCCACGGCGCCGCCCGCGTTGCGGCCCGCCGAAGCGTCGTACATGCTGGTCTGAACGATGAATTCCTGGAGCGAGTCGATGGAGGGCACGGCCAGATTTGGCATTGATCCCGTGCCGATGGAGTTGGCATCGACGCCATTGATGACCACACTGTTGGAGAGCGCACGCTGCCCATTGACGTATACGGCGGCATCGCCGCGTCCCAGATCGGAGGAGTTCTGGATGGAACCCGAGGTCCCCGTAGTCAGAGCCAGCAACTGCTGGAAGTTGCGGGTCGGCAGCGGTAGATCGCGCACCTGGCTCTCATCGATGACGGTACCGCGAGCCGAGCTTTCCGTCTGCACCAGCGGCGATTCGCCCGTGACCATAACCGTGGTCGGCGCAGTTGCCACCTTGAGGGCAACGTCGACGACCGTGCTTTCGGTGATCTTGACCACGATGCCGTCCAGTTGCGCCGATGCGAATCCTGTCTGGATCACTTCCAGCCGGTAGGCGCCCGGGTCGAGCAGAGGAAACGTGTAACGGCCGTTGCCGCCGGTTTGGGCCTCGCGCCGCACGCCGGCGTCGCTGGTCAGGACGACTTTTGCTCCTGCCACGACGAATCCGCTGGGATCCGTCACCACGCCCACGACCTGGCCGGTGGTGGCCGTCTGCGCCTGCGTTGTCGGTGCTATAAGACAGAAGATGCCGGCCGCCGCCAGCAGCGTCGCGAGTGTTAGCCTTCGCATATTTCCTCCTTGTGTCGCCATTACGGCTTCAAAGCTCGATCCTTAAGGTTGCGGGTGTAGAGACGGACAAACTGATCCACCGCTTCTTCGTTACTCACGCCCAGGTAGCGCCTGGCGCCGAAGAGTTCCTCCACCAGAAAATAAGTGACAAACTGCATGTACAGGCTGACGTAGGCAAGCCCCGGGTTCACGTTGCGGGGAAAGGGAATCGGCGCCTTTTGAAACAAGGCGGCCGAATAAGTGCGCAGCCCTCCGGCCACTTCACGATAGCTCTGAATGAAATGCTTATGACGGAACTCGACGACGTCGACGTACATGAGCCGCCAGTAGTCCAGATTCTCCGAGACGACGCGGCCGATGGCCATCCCCAGCTTCTTCAGCGACTCCGGATCGGGGGATTGCATCAAGGGGAAAATCTTTTTCTGCCGGAGGGCCTCCATTTTCTGCTCCATGCGCCGGACCAGACCGATGAATATGTCTTCCTTGGTGGGGTAGTAGAGATAGAGCTTGCCCATGGATACGCCGGCCTGCTGGGCGATTTCCCGAACGGTGGTGCCGTGAAATCCTTGCCGGGTGAAAAGTTTTTGCGCGGCGCGTTCGATCTTGAGCCGGTTCTTGGCGACGGTGTCGTCCAGAAGTTTGGGCATATCTTTATCCGCTAACCAAAACGAGCGCTCGCTCTAGGATGCGGATTCTAAAACGCCCCCCTTTCGGCTGTCAAGAGGATTTCGCGGCTGGAACTTTCCGCCCGGTTACAACGCAGGGCAGGTTTGCAACAGCGGCAAGCTGTTTCGTCCCTCAGACGAGGCCAGAAAATAAGCTGACCGGCTGTGCTTTCAATTGCGCAATCTTCCGCCCGATCTGCACCGTGTTTCGGCATGTTGCCAGGCAGGACTCGCAGGCGCCACAAGCTTCGAGTCCCCGGCCCGGTGCAGCCGACGCCAGCATCTCCCGCGCCATCCCGAGATTTCGGTATTGCACGGCATACATGTGGGACCTCATCAATACCGGGATATCCACCTGCCTGGGGCAACCGGAGATGCATTCGCCGCACTGCTGGCAAAACTCTGCCTGGTCCGCGAAAGTCTTATCAGCCAGGAACAGCTCTTCTTCGCGGGTGTAGGCCAGGTTGCGCGCCACGGAAAAATCCTGTTCGAGATGTTCGTAAGTGCTGAAACCTGGTATGGCCGTAGTAACAAACTCGTGATTCAGGGCCCACTTCAACAGCGCGGTTTGGCTCGCCGCCGGCAATTCTTTGGGAAGTTTCGCGTCCGGCCTTACCGTGCCTCCGGCCTGGGTTTTCATCGCAACCATTCCCATTCCGCTCCTGGCCGCTTTCTCGATCGTCGAGAGGATCCCGGCGTCGTGCGCCATCGTGTAGTTCAGCGTCACCAGCCCTACGTCAAACAGACCCAGACGTATCGCTTCGCTCAATACATCCACGGTTTTGTGCGTCGATAGCCCGATGAACCTTGTCTTGCCATCTTTCTTCAAGCTTTGCAGCGCTTCCAGCGGCCCTTCTGCCTGGGCGTCCTCTACCGAGTCCACCGAGTGGTGGTAAAGAATATCGACGTAATCCATCTGCAGCCTTTTTAAACTGCCCTCCACTCCCTTGACAAAGCGCATCTTGGCCTCGGCGGCGTTTTGTAAACGCTTGGGTGACGGCTGCTTGGTCGAGATCACAACCTGGTCGCGCACCCCCATCTCTTTGATGACCTGTCCCACCATCTCTTCGTTGCGTCCGTTCTGGTAACCCGCCGCCGTATCAAAATGGCGTATGCCTAACTCATACGCGCGCCGCAGTAATCCCGGCACGTCGGCGTTCATCACTCCCATGCTGACCACCGGCAGAGACAGGCCCGTCTTTCCCAGCGTGCGTTGCAAGATGGGCAAAGCCGAAGTCTCGAGGGCAGGACTCGCCCCCAGTAAATCCGTCTTCGCTAACACGCTCGCCGCTCCTGCCCAAAGAATCGGTTTCACGATGAATTCCCGGCGATTCCAGTTTCCCTGTTTATTCATGGCTCAGCTCCTCAAAACGGATTCCACATCTGATGAATGCTTTCCAGTTCGTTACGGAAGATTCTGCGCTACCGCCTTCAGAATCTCGCCTCCATTGGCTGGGGGATTCAGCAACGCAATTACATAGCGCCCCCGCGTGCGCGCGATCAGGCGTCCCTCGTAGTTGTTTCTTGCCCGGATTCCACCTTCTCCCAACTCGGGTGCCGAAGCACACTCACCGCTTTCCCTGAAATGCTTCGCGAGTTGTTCCGATCGCGACTTGGCTTCCTGCGCGTTGTTGGCCACCGATACCACGAGCTTGCTCTCCTGCTTCCCCTGTGCGTACGCCACCACATACGCCGGGGCCAGGAACGCATGTCCCAGCGGATCCTTCCTCATATATTGTTCGGAATGAAGAACTCGATGTTCCCGGGGAAGTTTTCCGAGCAGTGCCGGCAGTGTACGCGTCCCGCCGATTCGTCCGGAGAGCAGCTGCGCAAATTGATCGAGCAACCCGTCCGCGTTCGCGCCGGAACCGGAAAGCTTCACGTAGTAGTGGTCCTGCAGGAAATTCACGACTCCCTTATCTCGATATCCCTCGGCGCCGATCGAAACGAATCTATAACCAGGGGAGCGCTCTGCCCCGTAGATCCCAAACGCATCCTCGGTCCCGTCCATCTCATAGACGTCCACGGTCAACTCTGCCGCGCCGCTCTTGAAATCCTGATGCAGCAAATTCTTGAAGTCATAGAGGAGATAGATATCCGCTCCGCCGTCAATGTACTGATAGAGACTCTCCGGGTTATAGAACGAAGGCGAGGCTTGCGCCCGCGCGTGGCCCGGAAGAGGTTCGCGCAGAAGATTTGCTAATTGCTTCTCCCGCGTATCCAAGGCTCCGGTGGGGGAGCCGCTATTGGGGGATGCCGAACTCTGCACCTGCACGGTTGCCAGGGCTAAGGTGGCACAGATCAGTCCCGCACTCCATCGCGTCCAAAGTTTCATTCTGATTCCCCGAATTTCCGCCGACCGAAACATACCTTGGCTTCCTGCCGCAGACGAAGGCCACAAACTCTTGATCCGCGTCGTGATCTGCGTCCGAACTTTTTCGGCCGCCGATCGCGACACCAGCTGCTGGCGAAGTTACAAACCTATTCTTCAGTGTTGATGCGCCATGCTTCTGTGACTCGAATCACGCCTCGTCGTGTTTCCGGGTTGCCTCGAACCAAGGAGGTTCTGCTCAACGGCCGCATCGTATGGAACCGCTGGACTGCGGGTAAAACCGGACACTGCCGCCTCGACCACCCTCTCTCTTGATCCCGTCGCAGCCGCCGATGCAACATCGGGCGCCAATGTTTTCGCTCACCTCCCAACGTCTCTCAGAGGTACCCGATTTGTGATTGAAATCACTTGCTAGTGTGATTTAACATCCGGCAAAACCTCTACGACTATCGGTACTATCACGCCCAAGCTTGGATCAAGATTAGGGGTTCCAAACTCTCGGAATCTTAAACGAACGTAGGAGGCGGGTCGAATGCGCTTTCGCAGGCCCATATTTGCTTGATGAATCCGTGACCGCAGGGGTGGACACTGCCGGCGTTTTCGCGCAGAGAACAGAGAAGCAGAAGCCAAAAAGGAGATTTCTGATGAAAAGAGTGGTGTTTTTCTTGCTCGTGGCAATCCCCGTCGTGGTTTTACTGTGTGTCGCGGCATTGAATCCGCCCCAAGCTGCGGCAGTTCCAAGCTATGCCCGGCAAACAGGTTTGGCCTGCAGCGGCTGCCACTACGCTCCTCCGGAACTCAACCCTGCCGGGCGAAGATTCAAGCTGCTGGGTTACGTGGATCGAGCCGATGAGACCAAAACCGTAAAGGCCGATGGGGGCAAAAAGCGCGCCGCACTTGATCTTTTGTATTCGCTGCCCCTTTCCGTAATGCTGGAGACTTCATTTACCTCGACCAAGTCACCCGTGCCGACCGTAACCGCTAATCCAACGCCTCCACCGGCTTATGCCGTGACGCCGACCCAGAATGGCAGCTTTGAGTTTCCGCAAGACATTTCGCTCTTCCTTGCCGGGGCATGGACCAGCAGCATCGGCAGCTTTCTGCAGGTGACCTACGACACCAAAGACGATCATTTCACCAGCGATAACACCGATATCCGTTACGCGAATAAGACGAAACTGGGCGGCAAGGAACTGATTTACGGCCTGGACCTCAACAACAATCCAACCGTACAGGACCTGTGGAACAGCACTCCGGCATGGGGATTCCCGTGGATCGCCAGCGATTTTGCGCCCACTCCATCTGCTACCCCCATCATTAATGGTGCGTTGGCGCAGGACGTCGCAGGATTCGGTGCCTATGCCATGTGGAACAGTCATCTGTATCTGGAAGGGACGGTTTATCGCTCGGAACACGTGGGTGGTCCTCAGCCGAATCCAGGAAGTATTGCTACCTACAACATTCGCGGGGTTGCGCCATACTGGCGCCTGGCCTGGCAGGAATTGACCGCGAAGACCCAGTATGAGATCGGCACTTACGGCATGCACGTGCGATCCACTCCTCCCAATCCCAACGGGATTGTCCCCGGTCCGGAGGATGAGTACACCGACTTTGCCTTTGACACTCAGATTGATCGGACGCTGTTCCGGACCGATGTGCTTTCGTTCCGAGGCACATATATTCGCGAAAACGCCGATTTGTTGGCCAGCTTTGCCGCGGGTGCGGCGGGATTCGGCTCACATCATCTGAATACCGTTATGGCCAATGCGGAGTACCATATCGGCAATAAATATACGGGCACATTTGGCGTGTTCAATACCGGAGGGACCGTGGATCCTGGGCTGTATGTGCCGATTCCGGTGAGCGGCAGCGCCAATGGAGACCCGAGAGGCGCAGGATATCTTGCAAACATCTCGTTCTGGCCGTGGCAGAATCTGCAACTGGCGGCGCAATATACCGGATATACACGATTCAATGGCGGTTCGACCAACTATGACGCCTCGGGACGCAACGCCAGCAGTAACAACACAATCTATCTGGATGCGAGAATCTTTTTCTGACACGCACGCCAGGTTCAATTGCAATTTGACAAATTGAGAGGAGAACTAAGGTGATGAAGTACAAGGTATTCGTACTCGTGGTACTGATAGCAGGATTGTCGATCAGCGCGTGGGCCGGCGATATCGACGGCAAAGTTACTGGAATGAAGGGCCAGTCAGTAGTTTACGTCGAGGCCGTTGCGGGCAAGACGTTTCCCGCTCCCAAAGAGCACCCGGTCATGGATCAAAAGGGGCTAGTCTTCGTGCCGCACATCATGGCGGTGCAACAGGGCACGACAGTTGAATTCCTGAACAGCGACACGGTGCAGCATAACGTCTTCTGGACCGCGATCGGCGGCGACAAGAAGGCAGGACACAATCTCGGCACCTGGCCCAAGGGTGAAAAGCGTTCTTTCACCTTCGATAAGCCGGGCGCGGTTCCGGTGCTGTGCAATGTGCACCCGGACATGGCGGGATATATCATTGTCAGCCCAACTCCCTATTTTGCCGAGACGGATGACAGCGGCAATTACAAGATCAAAGATGTTCCCGATGGAAGCTACACGGTGACGGTTTGGCATGAAGGTGCCAAGAACCAGTCCAAGCCTGTGACCGTGTCTGGCGGGGGCAAGGCAGACTTCACCCTCACCAAGTAAGGGAGCTTTAGAGCATGGGGAGCGGGCTGCGCCGCGCTGACTTCGCTCCCCGCATTTTTCCTACTCTGACTAGAGGCCATCTCATAATGAACCAAAGGGATAAACCGTCGGCTCCCTCAGGGGCTAAAGCCCGCGTCTTTGTTGGCTCTGGGCGGCACGGCTGAAGCCGTGCCCTTCCCAAAACCATTTA
>Ga0187888_1000640_pt1 | contig 37354 bp, 34 predicted proteins | sample June2016WEW_7_40_FD_132987 | JGI IMG/M metagenome (GOLD analysis project Ga0187888, IMG submission 132987) | Peatland microbial communities from SPRUCE experiment site at the Marcell Experimental Forest, Minnesota, USA - June2016WEW_7_40 | ecosystem: Environmental > Terrestrial > Soil > Wetlands...
AGGCTGCTGCTCTGGCCCTCGCAGCTATCACCCCGGACAACGCCGCAGCTTGGTTCAAACACTGCGGATACGGTATATAGCTTCATGGGAACCGCTCTAGCCGCGCCGTTCAGAGCCAGCGATAATGCGGGCTTTAGCCCCGGAGGGAATTTGTCATTTTCTCTAACTTAGATTTTATGAAAACAAGTTCTAAATAACGAACTCTCCGGCACTGACTGGAACAACGTTTCCGCCGACGAAAATATCGGTAACCGTGTCGCCCAGTCTTCTGCCGCGAACGAAAATCTTGCTGGGACGGCGCATCTCGATGCCCTGTTCAATGAGCGCGCGCTTCTCGCTTTCGAAAACTCCATGCCGCACAACCCACGCGGCGCAACAGCCGGCGGCCGAGCCCGTCGCCGGATCTTCTCCGTTATAAAAAATCATGCGGGCATGCAGGGCAGCGCCAGGCAAAACGGTTTCGCGGCAGACGCAGTAGAAAAACCGGCCCTGGGTTTTGCCCAGGTACTCGGCGGCACGCGCGAAGTCGAGCTTGAATCGTTGCAATCGCTCCAGTTTGCGAAACACGACCATGACGAACGCCAGCCCGGTCGAAACCGTCTGCACCGGCAGCCCGGTATCGATCTCCGCCACTTCCAGGCCGAGCACGCGCGCGACTTCCTCCACCGCGTGGACCTGCCCGAACTCCGGGTCTCGCTGCCGCATTTCGCCGAAGGCCGCGCCCGCATCGTCGAGGCTGAACTGCACTGGAATTTTGCCGACCTTGAGATCGAGTTCCACCAGCGAAGCTCCGCTCTTCCGATGCAAATGGAACGCCGTGCCCAGCGTCGGGTGCCCGGCGAACTCCAGTTCCTCTTCGACGGTGAAAATGCGTACCTTGACGCCCTGCTCGCGCTCCGTGGCGGCGTCGCGAGGCAGAATGAAAGTGGTCTCCGAGAGCCTGGTCTCGCGGGCCAGCGCCTGCATCTCGGCATCGCTCAAGCCGCGAGCATCGTCGAAGACCGCCAACTGATTTCCTTCCAGAGGCTGGGAAGTGAAGACGTCATACTGCACGAAGGCAAACCGCCGTGGCTCTTTCATCGCATTTCCTGGCCTTCAGGGTATCAGAGCCGAATCGTGCAGGGCAGCCCGAAGCGGAATTTTGTTTGGAGTTGACGAGCAGCAGCGGCTCGGTTGTAATCGATGCGCCAGACTTGTTGGCCGTGCGCGCGCGTTGACGAGGCGCCCCGCACTGGCTGTATTGCGGAAGCGAAGGGGGTCCGGTGATCCTCCCGGTCTTCAAAACCGGCGAGCGGCAGGTTCGCCCTGTCGCTGGTGCGTTCGACTCGCACACGCTTCCGCCATTTTACTTTCGATGATTTGCCGGTTCGAACCTTACCGAGCCGGAGCCTTGACCGACAGGTATCCGCTGACATTTTCCCAGAGCAGCTGGGGAAATGTCTTGTCGAGATTAGCCCGGATACAGACATAGCACTCGTCGCAGCTATTGTTCTTGGTGAACTCGTCGGCCATGCGTGCGTGCTCTTCCAGCGAATAGCGCTGAAAGACCATCGAGCAAGGCTGCAGAGCGCCGTCGCTGGTCACCACCAGGAAACGATGACCAGCCTTGCAGCCCGGTGCCCGGCCCTGTTCGAAGAACCGTTGCATTGCGTCCAGCGTTGAAGGCGAGCTCACGATCCAGTTGGTCGCATCACGTCGCATTTCCACTTGGTCAAACTCTCGCCTTAGGAGCGCGAGTTGGGCGGGCGTCGTCAGCGAATAATCCCGGCAACCGGTGCGGCGCGCGGTGTAGGAGCTGTAACAGATGTTTACCCCCCACTCTCTCGCTTTGTCGGCCAGGCGGTTGATCTCCGCGAGATTGACACTCGTAATGCAGCAGTTCAAAACGATATTGTCATATCCCAGCGCGGCCAGGCGTGGCACCAGCGTGGCAAGGTGCGAATACAACCCTGGATATCCGCGGAAATCGTCATGCCGCTCGTCGGGAAAATCCAGGCTGACGGAGAACTGATCCACGCCCGCTTCGTGCAGTTCCCGGTATTTCTCCTCGGTCATGTGGGACCAATTGGACATCAGGAGGATGTACGGGATGCCCGAACCCTGCTTGATATTCCGCACGATGTCCCCCACGTCACTCCGCAACAGCGGCTCTCCGCCAGAGACCTGGACAACGCAGGGCTGCAGTGCCGCCATATAGCGGCGGTAGTCCGCAGGCTTCAGATTGCGAGACTCGTCGCGGGCGCCACCGTGGTCGCAATGCTTGCAATAGCAGCTACACGCATCCGTCACCTCAAAAGAGACGACGATGGGGCGGCCGGCTGGCCAGTTACGTGAGCCCCGGCCGATAATCCGGAGCGAATCAAGGAAGGGTACTTTGCGCATAACGAATTTCGACCCCTGAATCAGGATCTTCTTTTGAGCCGTGTCTCTGCTGAATTATACCGCGCATGGGCGAATTTTCAACGCCAAAGCCGCATTCGCTGGTGGAAACAGAGTGCCGCCGCGCCATTCGGGGCTCCGTCAGGCAATCGAGATCGTACCGCGGCGATTTCTTCGACATTGCCCCATCTTTCGTTTGCAAATGCAGTTTTGGAGTTGCAAAACCGCTCACGCGCAGTACAATTCGGGGCGATTGAGAGCTGCAAGGCAGCTCCTGTTCAGCTTGCCCCGAGGCCGGCGCGATAGAGGAGCGGTGAGCATGGCCCTCGTTTACGCCCGGGAAGCGGGAATCAAGGGGTCTCAGCCAATGACGAAAGTCGAACAGCCACCTCCAATGGTTCACGCTGGCGGTGAAGACGCAGTTGAACCAATCCGCAGGAATGCCGTCCGCGAAAAAACTTGGAAATCACTGATAGCAGATGGTGATGCACATTCGAGTGTTGGGAGGTTTCGCGCCGCTCAAGCGGCTTACCTGAAAGCCATGCGCGAAGCCGAAACTAGTGAGCGTCGCTACCACCTGCATGCCGCAATCGGGTGGTACGCTGCGGCCGCATGCAAGGCCATCGTGGCGCAACTGAAGCAAAGAGGCGCAACCGCGGATTGGTCGTGCGAATCAGGTCGTGCTGAAGTTCGCGAATACTGCGACGATGCTTTTGGCGAGTACCAGAGGGTCATCAATCCGGTTTTGGCACGAATCAATGAGCTGGTTGGGGAAGGTGATGTCGAAAAACGAGCGAAGGAGAATGCTGCCGGTTGCTTGCTTGCGATCGTGTCAGTACTTACTCTTGTGAATGGCTTCGACAAGGCGGAACGACTGTTGGGGATCGCGACTGAGCTGGCGGCAGACAACGCTGCCCTGACCCGTAAGATCGGCAAAGCCCTGACATTCCTGAACAATTCTCGCGTGAAATCGGATTTGCCGCCTGGGGCAACAGCTCATAGGGAGATCAAACAGTACCCGAAAAGGGTTTGGCTGGCGGTTTCAATGGCAGTGTCCGCGATTCTGCGTAAGCGCCGTTCCCCGTGATCTTCCCCATCGCCCGGGCAGAGGTGCGTTCGACTCGCACACGCTTCCGCCGATTTATTTTTGATGACATGCCTGCCGTAATGCAATTGCCCTCTACACAACCTGCGGCGGAACATCTATCTCAGGTTTGTCTTCGATGCTTCCAAATGGTTCTTTGAAAACAGCCTCGTAGGCGACACGGAACTCATTTGATTTTCGAAATTCGCGAAATAGGGGCCACTCTTGATAATCCCTCTTTTTCGGAGAATCGTTGCCGCCTATCTTTTCCATCAGCATTCCCGCTTTTGCAAAGTCATCTAGGAGAACAGCGTGTGCCAGTCGAAATTTCAGGGAAGACGCAGTCCAATCCTCGGCGCTCAAGATGCACTCTGCGCCTTTCACGTCTCCAGTCCATTTGTAAACTTGTGCGCGATTGATAATCGCTATGCGTCTAACTTCATCGGAGGAGAATTTTGGTAATGCCACTGCGAAATCGAGCAGGATTTTCGCTAACTTGTATTTTTCCTCTCTGATTAAGCTGAACGTTGAATAGTTTAGAGCATTATCAGCTTTTTTGCGCTCGTCTTCTTTTAGCTTGCGCCAAAGCACATGAGCAAGTTTGAACCCCAGCTCGTAGATACAATCGTATGCGTTTTGAAAGTATTCTGCCGTGACATTCAGCTCGACTCCGACGGCGCAGTCATTGACGGAGACCCCCGCAGTCTTACACACGGCCAGATACTGATTGGAGACGGAACCATTACAGTGTACGAAGAGATTCCGCCGTTCAGTCAGCTCGATGAATGTCGGCCAGATGGGAAGATCCTTGCGCAATGACACCTTGAACTTCTTCTCCATCCAATCAAATTGTTCCGTATGACTGCTTCGACCTCTTTTTCCACAACGTATTCCCGAGCATTCTCAACGGACCCAAACTCTGTTAGTTCCTTAAATGTAAGGACCCTCTCGGAGGAGTCGAGAAGTTCTGGCCGGACGTAGAAAATTGTTCGCAACAGGCCGCCCACGAGCGCATCAAACTGGCTCACGAGTGCTACTACGAAGCTTCGCGGGATAGTCTTCATTGCTTTCGCAGCCCGCTCCAACCTGCGCTTTATATTCAGGAAGGAATCGTACTCTTCAATGGACACCTCCCATCCGTTGTCAGTCCTCTTTGTGCAGCGTGTGCTCAAAAAGTTTTTCAGCGTTTCCTTTTCCTTCTTTACCGATGCTCCCGCAAAAGACATTACCGTTGGTAAGGTCTCTCCCAGACTCTCAATATCAGTCACAAAACCCTCAAACGCAGCAGTGAAGGTAGGCGTCGATTGAGAAGAATCATGCTTAACGGCAATAGCAGTATCCATGCTTAAGACTCCCTAACGGTAAATTACCGAATCCCATCCTGCGATACGAGAAGCAAGGGGTTACTTCACCCATCGTGCTGCACCGCATCCGTACTTCGTAATCTTACCCGATGCAACGAATCGACCCCTATGCTGCCCAGCTTACCGCACACGCTTCCCCCATCGCCCCTCCGCTCGCCTATAATTACGCGCCTTTGCCGACTTTGGCTGGTTTGGCGATCACGCGCTCGAATATCTTCGCGCCGGGATGGACTACCTCTTCTCCCAGGGCCTCTTCGATGCGCAGCAGTTCGTTCCCCAAGTACTTGCGCAAGAGACTTTGGGTGCCTACATCAAATAGCGCCTCGCTTGACTACCCCACCGCGCGCAAATGCAGCGCGCAGCGGGGACCCCGGCTTCGGCGCGTTTTTCCGCAGTCTGTTTGCCGGCAGGCACGCTGCTTGTAGAATTCAAGCGGAGGGAATGATCGATGTTTAGAGTGGCAATTCTGGATGACTACCAGCAGGTGGCGCACTCCCTGGTGGATTGGAACAGCCTTGCTTCCCGCGCCCAGGCCGAGTTTTTCTATGACAACCTTGTCGATCTGCCGCGACTTGCCGGCCGCCTGCAATCTTTTCAGGCGGTAGTGCTGATGCGCGAGCGCACGCCTTTTCCACGCGCGCTGCTCGAGCAGCTCCCCAACCTGCGCCTGCTGGTCACCGCGGGCATACGTAATGCCTCCATCGATATCGCCGCCGCCAGCGAGCGCGGCGTGCTGGTGACTGGCACCGAGACGCTGGCGACGCCTACCGCGGAGCTTACCTGGGGACTGATTCTTGCGCTCTCCCGCAACCTGGTGCACGAGGCAAACGGCATGCGCTCCGGCCTGTGGCAAACCACGGTTGGGCACGTCGTGGCCGGCAAGACGCTGGGAGTCCTCGGGCTCGGCAAACTCGGCTCGCGGGTGGCCGCCCTGGGCAAGGCGTTTGGCATGCAAGTGCTGGCTTGGAGCCAGAACCTCACGCCGGAGAAGGCTTCCGAGGCGGGGGCGGTCTACGCCAGCAAGGAGAAGCTGCTCGAGAACAGCGACATCGTCACCATCCACTTGGTGCTTTCCGAGCGCACACGCAACCTGATTGGCGCCTCTGAGCTGGCGCGCATGAAGTCCAGCGCTTTCCTGATCAACACTTCGCGCGGGCCGATCGTGAGCCAGGCGGCTCTGCTCGATGCGCTGGGTACGCGGCGTATCGCCGGCGCGGCCGTCGATGTCTATGACCAGGAGCCGCTGCCGGCCGATCACCCGCTGCGAAAGCTGGAGAACCTTCTGCTGACGCCGCATCTGGGCTACGTCACCGAGGAGAACTATCGCCTGATCTACGGCTGCGCGGTGGAGAATATCCGGGCCTTCCTCGACGGCAAGCCGCTGCGCGCAATCAACAAGCTGGGCTGAACGGACGCCCTTCGCTTGCCGGGTGGCCGGACTCGCAGGGCGTTAGCTTTTGACATTTGGCGCGCGCTTTCTTACCTTGATGCTTCGCAATTCTTGAGCGCCTCCCGGCAACGTGAGCTGACCTACGCTTTTGCGCTGCCGGGTCCGGACGGAGGAATAATGCGTGAAGTCGTTGCCACCGAGAATGCACCCAAGCCCATCGGCCCTTACTCGCAGGAGGCCATCAAGGCAAACGGATTTATCTTCCTGAGCGGGCAGACCCCGCTCGATCCCGCCACGCAGCAGCTTGTAACCGGCGGAGTAGCCGAGCAGACCGAACGCACTCTGAAAAACCTTGAGGCGGTGCTCAAAGCCGCGGGCTCCGGTCTGGACAAAGTCGTGCGCTGTGGAGTGTTTCTGAAGGACATGAACGACTTTGCGGCCATGAACGAGGTGTACGGCAAGTTCTTCAAGAGCAATCCGCCGGCGCGCTCAACTGTCCAGGCAGCGCGGCTGCCCAAGGACTGCCTGGTTGAAATCGACGCAATTGCCATGGCATGAGCCACTCTGGCGGGTCTCTCTGCCCCACCAAGCGCAACTACGGCGCCTGCCGGGGACCCCGGCAAATGTCACCCCAACGAGCCGAGCCTCGTCGGGGGCCCCCGACACACCCAGGTGCCAGCGCGATTTTGTGGAGAAACCATGCTGGCCGTCGTAAGATAGATATATGTCCGCCGCTGTAGATCTGCTGAGCCTTCCTGCCGAATTACAGTCCAAGTGGCGCAAGCTGGAAGCAAGCCTGCGCTCGTTGGGGAAGACCCTGGTTGCCTATTCCGGGGGCGTGGATTCGGCGTTCCTGGCCTGGGCCGCTCATGCTGTTTCGCCTGGACGCGTGGTGGCCCTGCTGGCCGACTCGCCCAGCCTCGCCCGCACGCAAATGCGCGAGGCCATTTCGTTTTGCGAGCAAAACGCAATTCCGCTGGAGATCATTTCCACGGCGGAGATGGAGAGGCCCGACTACGTGCGCAACGATTCCATGCGGTGCTTCCACTGCAAGGACGAGTTGTTCATCGCCGTGGAGCGCTATCGCGACGAGCACGGCTTCGAGACCGTCGCTTATGGCATCAACTTCGACGATCAAGGTGATTATCGTCCCGGCCAGCAGGCGGCAAAGCGGCACGGTGTCGCTGCCCCGCTGCTGGAGGCTGGCTTCACCAAGCAGGATATTCGTGACGTAGCTCGAGCGGCCGGGCTGAGCGTGTGGGACAAACCCGCATCGGCCTGCCTTTCCTCGCGCATCGAGTACGGGCGCGAAGTTACGCCCGAGGCACTGCGCCAAGTCGAAGCAGGCGAGGACGCATTGCGGGCGCTGGGGTTCAGGCAGATGCGGGTGCGCCATCACGGCGCCATCGCACGCATCGAGATCGCCCGCGAAGAACTGGCGCGCGCTTTGACCTTGGAGATGGCCGCCGAGTTCACCCGTATTTTCAAGGAACTTGGGTTCAAGTTCGTAACGCTCGACCTGGAGGGCTTCCGCTCCGGTTCGATGAATGCCGTGCTTCCGGTCGAGACGCTTTCCGGCCCATCCAGCCGTCAGTCCTGAGCCGTGGGTGATGCTGGTTTTCGCCGCGCGCATATGTACGCTGCGGGCTTCCAACGTTGCCCGACAGCTCCCGTGCGATAATCAATCGAGTGCTTGCCCCGGCAAATGCACCCATCGTCTCGGCCGCCACGTGCGCAACCATGACCATCCGTCAACATCTAGGGAAATTTATGCTGCGAAAAACTCTGTTGTTCCTGGCCATCGCCTGGCTCGGCTGCTCGGCCGCACCCCAACAAGCCAAATCCGGGCTTGCTGGGGACCCCGTGCAATCCGGGCCGGCTGACTTGAACCGGCGGGTGGAGCGCACGGTGCGCTCGGAATTCAAGATTCCCGCCTATGTGCAAATCTCGATCAGTTCGCCGAAGCCCAGTGAGTTTGCAAACTACGACAGCATCACGGTGACGCTCGCGAGCGAGGATAGGAAGCGTGCGCTCGAATTCCTCGTCTCCAAGGATGGCAAGCAACTGGTCAGCATGCACAAGATGGACCTGTCGGTCGATCCCTATCAGAAGGCGATGAGCACAATCGATCTGGCGGGGCGGCCTCCGCGGGGCAACGCGGATGCCAGGGTCACCGTGGTTGTCTATGACGATTACCAGTGCCCGTTTTGCTCGCGCATGCATGAGGAGCTGTTGTCTCTGATGAAGAGCTACGGCGACCGCGTGAAGGTGTATTACAAGGATTATCCCCTGTTCGAGATACATCCTTGGGCGGGACGCGCGGCGATTGACTCGAATTGCCTGGCGCGGCAGAGCGGCGAGGCGTTCTGGGATTTTGCCGACTACGTGCATGCGAACGGGCGGCAGATCAGTGGCGAGAAGAAGCCCTTGGAAGCCCAGCTTTCGGCTGTCGACCACATCGCGACGGACATTGGCAACAAGCGCAACCTGAATACCGCGGTGCTCGCGCAGTGCATCAAAGAGCAGCCCTCGAAGGACATGGACAAATCCGTCAAGGAAGCCGAATCGTTGGGGGTGAATGCCACGCCGTTTATATTCGTTAACGGTCAGAAAGTCGAAGGCGCTATTCCCACCCCCGAATTCAAAGCGATTCTGGACCAGGCGCTTCGCGATGTTGGCCAGCAGCCGCCAGCGAACGTGTCGGCATCCGCAGCGAGCACCGGGAAGTAGGCTCTGGTGAAACTTTCACCGGGAGGGTTTGATTTGCAGGGGAAACGTGAAAAACGGTGCCCATGGACGGCGCGCTGCTCCGCGGCATGTGCCGTCCTGGCGATTGCGGTTGTTTTGCTGCTGCTGGCTGGCGCCTGCGGCAAAGGACAGGCTGGACCTGATGTTCTGGCCAAGGTGAACGGCCGCAAGATCGTGCGCTCGGAAGTGGACAAGTATTATCGCAACCAGACCGAAGGTTCTCCGCAGTCGCCTTCGGAGGAGCAGGCCCAAAGCCTGCGGCTCAGCATTCTGCGCGAGCTGATTGATAACGAGATCCTGATGCAGCGCGCCGAAAAGCTCGGGCTTATGGCGACCGACGAAGAGGTTGAAAGCAAGCTGAACACGGTCAAGGCGCCCTATACAAAGGAAGAATTCGACCAGCGTTTGAAAGACCGCAAGATCACGCTCGACGACTTCCGCCGCGACATCCGTCGCTCGATCACGATTGAGAAGGTCTTGAACAAGGACGTCTCTTCGAAGGTCAACATCGGCGATGCCGACGTCGCCGCCTATTACAACCAGCACAAGGCCGAGTTCAACCTTATCGAACCGCAGTACCATCTGGCGCAGATTCTGGTGACCTCGCAGCCGAATCCACAGGTTCGCAACCTGAAGAACGACAAGGCGCAGAACGAAGCCGATGCGCGCAAGAAAGTTCAGATGATCATGCACCGCCTGGAGAGCGGCGAGGATTTTGCCGTCGTGGCGGCCAATTACAGCGAGCAGCCCGAGACCTCGGCAAATGGCGGCGATCTTGGATTTATTCCCGAGTCCTCACTCAAGTCGGACCGCCAGGCAGCCGAGGCGATTTCCAAGCTCAAGGCAGGCCAGTACAGTCCTCCGTTGCCGGGAGGCGATGCCAACCGCAAGCTGGCCGGGTTCCGCATCATCCGTTTGATCAGTAGGGAGACGGCGGGACAACGGGAGATGAGCGATCCGCGGGTGCAACAGGCCATACGAACCCAGTTGCGCGAGCGCCGCGAACAACTGCTGCGCACCGCTTACTACGAGTCGCTGCGCAACGAAGCCAAGGTCGAGAATTACCTCGCGGATTCGATTCTGAAGAGTTCGGGAGCGCAGTAGTAAAGCGACTTCAGAATGATCTTTCGCCGCTGCACTCTCCGGGTGACCGCAAAACATCCGTGATGGCATTTCACGGCAGCCGTCAATGCCGGTATTATTCGACGATGGCCATCGTGTCGCCGGGATTCACGTTGCTGCCCTCCGCAACCATTATTTTCTGAACCAAGCCTTTCTTTGGCGACTTGATCTCGTTTTGCATCTTCATGGCCTCGACCACGACGAGGCCCTGTCCGGCCTCAACCTCGTCCTTTTCGGCAACCATGAGTCGCACAACTTTGCCGGGCATGGGTGCGATGATCTTCTGTGGGCCCTCGCCAATGCCCGCCGAGGCTCGGCGGCTCCGCAAGGAGCGGGGGTCGCGCACTTCGGCCGCGAAGCGCTCTGAGCCGATGATGATGTGGGTATCTCCGAGCATCGAATACTCGCGCTTGATCTCGTGAGCCCGGTTGTTCACCAGCATCGAAATGACGTCGCGGGCGGTGAAGGCCGCATCTACGATGATCTCCTGGCCATCGACGTGACAACGCCAGGTTTCGCCCTGCTGTTCGAGTTCAACGAGATGCTGAGTGCCGTCGATAATGACGTCGTAGGTCATTTTGCCCCCTCTGGCACGATGCCAAGTGCGGCGTATACTTTCCACGAATCCGGTCTAGTGCAGCGCCTCTTCGCGCGCGCTCCGTTTCCAGTTGCTGACCGGTTTCCTTGGCAGCTCGCGCACCGCCCCATTGCGGGACCCTTTCAGCGAAGATATCTCCGGCCCGCCTCTGCTCTCCACTTGGGCAAAAAGGGCCGCGGCGATGGCCGCAATCGGAATTCGCATGCGGGTACGCTCGTCGACGGGTTTAGGCTCGCGCAAGAGACGGTCGAGAAACCCTGTATCGAAGTTTCCCGCCTGGAACTCCGGATGCAACAGGATGCGGCGGAACAGCGAGATATTGGTTTTTATTCCGCCGATGAAGACCTCGACCAGCGCACGGCGCATGCGGTTGATGGCATCCGTGCGGGTGGGACCGTAGGAGCTTAGCTTGGAGAGCAGCGGATCGTATTCAATGGGAACTGTCCAGCCCTCGTAGATGCCGCCGTCGCGGCGAATGCCCGGGCCCGCGGGCGAGATAAGCCTGGTGATGCGCCCAGGCGATGGAAAGTAGTTGTTATCGGGATCTTCCGCATAGATCCGGCACTCGATGGCGTGCCCGCGGATTTGGACATCTTCCTGGCGGATCGTGAGCTTCTCGCCGGCGGCAATCGCGATTTGCATTTGCACCAGGTCAAGACCGGTCACCAGCTCGGTCACGGGGTGTTCCACCTGCAAACGCGTGTTCATTTCCAGGAAATAGAAATTACGCGACTGGTCGACCAGGAACTCGACGGTGCCCGCATTAGTGTAGTGCGCAACCTTGGCTGCCCGGACCGCGATCTCGCCCATGCGCCGCCGCATATCGTCATCGACAATCGGCGAAGGCGCCTCCTCCATCACCTTCTGATGGCGCCGCTGGATGGAACACTCGCGTTCGCCCAGATAAATCACATCGCCGTGCTCGTCGGCCATGATCTGCATCTCGACGTGCCGGGGATTCTCGATCAGTTTTTCAAGGTAGACTTCGTTATCTCCGAAGGCGCGTTGCGCCTCCGAGCGGGTGAGGTCGAAGGCCGATCGCATCTCTTCTGGCGTGCGGACCTGGCGCATGCCCTTGCCGCCGCCGCCGGAGGCAGCCTTCAGCATTACGGGGTAGCCGATTTTCCCGGCGGATTCCAGCGCCCGGTCGACACTCTCCAGACCTTTTTCCGAACCCGGCACGAACGGCACGCCCGCCTTTTTCATCGTCTGGCGCGCCCGCGTCTTGGACCCCATCATCTCCATGGAGCGAGCGCTCGGACCGATGAACTTGATGCCCGCGCGCTCGCAGGCGGTGACAAATTGCGCATTCTCCGAAAGAAAGCCGTATCCGGGATGGATCGCCTCTGCCCCGCTGCGGCGCGCCACGTCCAGAATCTTCTCGGTATTCAGATACGATTCACTGGCCTGCGCGGGGCCTATGTGATAAGCGTGGTCCACCTTGCGCACGTAGAGCGCCCGGCGGTCCACGTCGGAAAACACTCCTATCGATTCAATGCCCATCTCCCGACAGGCGCGTGCAATGCGCACGGCGATCTCGCCGCGATTGGCAATCAGAATTCGCCGGAACATTTTCCACCCCACCCCGGAAGTCGGGGGAATCCCACCCACTGGACAAAATAGCACAAAGCCGGCAATCCACTCTAAGTAGCCGCCTGAATTCGTCCGCCGGGCCGGACTCTCCCCAAAACAAAAGCCTCTCCCTGTCGCGGGGAGAGGCTGGTAAATAAGGAGGTTTCAGTCCAGTTTTGCCTGGTCGAGGCCAAATACCGCTCCCCGGCACTGCTGCTGCTTCGTGGGCGTTAAGAGACGGGCTGCCTACTTCTTCTGGTCGATCTTCTGGTCGATCTTCTGGCCGATCTTCTGGTCGATCACGATGCCGCCCGCTCCCTGCTTCTCGGCTTTGGCCTTCTTCGTCGCCAGCGTCTTGTCAACCCAATCATTTGCCGTCTTCGTGTCCGCTGCGCGAGCCGAGGCGTCGTCGCATTCATAATCGGCGCGCTCGCGGTAGAGCAGGTTCAGGTAGGCCATCGCATCGTCGTAGTCGGGCCTGATCTGCAGGGCCTTCTGCAACATCTTGATGCCTTCCTCGACCGGGGCCTGGTTGTTGGTCTTGACGAAGCTGCAACCTTTTTTGTCCTTAAGCTGGTCCGTCGGCTTCATGCCCAATTTGCTGCGTTGCTCCTGGCGAAGCTTGTAAGCCTGTGTCCAGTCGATGACCGCGATGGAGTAATAGTTCTCGGGATCGTTCGAATCGACAGCGGCGGCTTTCTGGTAGTACTGTTTCGCCTGGTCGAAATCCTTCATCTGGAGAAACAGGTAGGCGATGCCTTTGACGGCATTGATGTTTTTAGGGTCCTGCGTCAGAACCTGCTTGTATTCCTCGATGGCGGAACCGGCCATGCGCTTGTTATCTTCTGTTTCCGCGCCCGGAATGTATTGCTGTGCATAAGCAGTTGCGAGATAAAGTCGGGCGTTCAACAGCGATGGATCCAGTGCAGCCGCATTCTTGAAATGCTCAATCGCCTCTTCGTATCGTGAATTCTTGTAGGACTGGACTCCCTTGTTCAACTGATCGCGTGCCTTCAGCTTGGCACAGCCAGCGGCCGAGAGCACGGCGAGCAGAATCGCCAAGCCAGCCAGCACTCGTACGCTTCTGTTCATTGAATTGCCTTCCCTTGCCGAATCGGGCCGGAACTGCTTTTGATCCCGGACTTCACCGCCGACGACGCGGGCCGGGATCAACTCGTTCTCTATGCCCCTAAATCTTGCAACCGGAAATCTCCGACGGAGGCCGACTTCAAATTCGTTGGGCGCTTACTGCGGCCCATTATGGTCTGACCTATGGGCAAACGATATCAGAAACCCGCTAGATTGATTGGGCGCTTACTGGCCGGCCTCGATTCTTGCGGTAATCAGTCCGACCTTGTCCACGCCGGCGGCGTGGGACTTGTCGATGACCGCAGCGATGTCGGCGAAGGGCAGCTCCGTGTCTCCCTTCACGAACATAACCTTTTCGGCGCGGCTGGCGAAGATGTCGCGCAACCGGCCTTCCAGGTTTTCGAAAGTTACATCGTCCTGGTTGATTTTATACGCTGGCTGGCCGCCGGCGCCGCGCAGAACCTGAACGACAATGGTACGGTCGTTCGAAGGCGGTTGCTGCTGCTGGTTTTTAGGCGGTTGGGGGACCAGCGCATCCAGGCCTTTCGGCGTGAGCGGCGTGATCACCATAAAAATAATGAGCAGCACCAGCAGCACGTCGATGAGGGGTGTTACGTTGATGTCTGCGGAGGGACCACCCTTGCCGCCAACTGACATTGCCATAGAGAAGCCTCGCTCCCACCGGGTCCCCCCAATACGCGCCGTAGTTGCGCGTGTTGGGGCGGATTTACTGTGGGTTCTTCTTCTTATCCGAATCTTTTGTGCCCGCCGCACTGGCCGGCAAAGGCTCGAACGAACCCTGCTTGTTGCGTTGCTCGGTCAGCAAACCAAGCTCGTCAACTCCGGCGGAACGAACATTGTCCACCACTTCGACCACGGCACCGTACTTGGCGCGCGCATCGGCCTTGATGTACACACGTTTGTCCGCCCGATTGGCAAGCCTGTCTTTCACCTTGTCGGTTAAAACCTCGGGCGTGACCTTGTCGGGGCCAAAGAAGATCGAACCGTCGCGCATGACCGCCACCAGCAGCGAGTCTTCCTTGTCCGCATCCGGCATTTGCACGGGATTGTCCGTCTTGGCCAAATCCACGCTGACGCCTTTTTGCAGCATCGGGGTGATCACCATGAAGATGATCAACAGCACGAGCATGACGTCGACCATCGGGGTCACGTTAATGTCGGAGGTGACCTTCAGGCTCCGTCTCCACGTTTGTTGTGGCATACTTCAATTCTCCTGCCCATGACAGCTCCGTGATTAGCCGCGTGGCTGGGCCACGCCGCTCCTGGGTGTTGTCACGGCGTCGATTACTTGCGAACCAGGTTGCGCTGCTTAAGGAAGTAATCGATCAACTCGCTGGAGCTGTTATCCATCTCCACATCGAAGGCTTCCACCCGGTTGGTAAAGTAGTTGAACATCCACACGGCCGGGATGGCGACAAACAACCCGATCGCCGTTGTCACCAGGGCTTCCGAAATGCCGCTGGCTACGGCGCCCAACCCGGTTTGCTTGGATTCGGAGATGCCACGGAAAGCGTTGAGAATTCCGACGACGGTGCCGAACAGCCCCACGAAGGGAGCGGTGGAACCGATCGTTGCCAGCCCGCCGAGTCCACGCTTCAGCTCGGCATGAACGATGGCTTCGGCGCGTTCCAGGGCACGGCGCGAGGCTTCGATCTGTTCGCCGGGAATGTCGCTGGAAAGGGTGTGCACCCTGAATTCCTGCAGACCGGCGGTGACGACCTTCGCCAGATGACTCTTCTTGTTGCGCTCGGCAACTTTGATGGCTTCGTCGATCTTGCCTTCGCGCAGAGCTCCGGCGACGGCGGGTGCGAACATGCGGGACTGCTTGCGAGCCGCGCCGTAAGCCATGGCACGGTCAATCATGATGCCGATCGACCAGCCAGACATGATGAACAGGATGAGCACGACAACCTTTGCCAGAACACCCATCTGTCTCCATAAGGAGATTGGGTCCCAGCCGATGCCGGCACCTTCCTGGAACATCACCGCCGCCAGCGCCGGTATGTTGCTCAGAACAAGGGTTGCGAGGTTTGCGACAAACATGTGTTGGTTCTCCTCCTCAGGAACTCTGAAACTCTTTCGAAATGCTGTTCAAACCTTTGAAAACACCTCGCGCCGGATGATGTCGCACGCAGTGGCCCGACGTTCGGGCGCTAACCGGTGTGAACAGCGACTTGCTTGAACTTGATAGGGCCTATGGGCAGCGCAACCGCACGCCGCCATTCAAAATATTAGATGCAGCTTTTCGGCCGCAACCAACTAATCTAGCCACCAGAAAGAGTGAAATTGATGTTGATCGTCGTATCAACGTCGACCGGTTCACCGTTCAGGTAATAGGGCTTGTAACGCCATTGCTTCACCGCGTCGAGAGCGGCCTGTGCCAGCATCGGGTGTCCACTGACGATCCGCAAATTCTGAATTGTGCCGTCCTTGCCGATTACGGCCTGAAGCACCACAGTTCCTTGGATGCGTGCTTGGCGCGCAAGCGGCGGATAGGGTGGCTTCACATCGTGAATTAAATTGCCTTGCGCAACGCCGGAAGAAACCCGCACCTTCTGCGGTGTGGCTATCTTAGGTACCGCGGCCGGGACACTGGCTATGCTGTTCAATACGCCGCCGAGTACACCGCCAACCGAGCCGCCAGGTACCCCTCCGATAACACCGCCGACAACTCCGCCATTCGAAGCTGGAGTATCCTCTTCCTGTATCTTAGCTACCTTATTGGGGATTGCGGTCGGAGTCCTCAGTCGACCATTGTCAAGTTCGCTAACAATTTTCTGCGGTTTTACGAAGGCCGCCGCTGCCGGTGGCGGTGGGGGCGGGGGGGGTGGCGGCGGAGCTACCAGGAACGTCATGAATTGTTGCCTGGGAAGAGCTTCCGGGTAAATGATTGGAATCAGCACGAGCACGCCAATCAACAATACCTGCACCGAAAAAGAAAAGACAGTTACCCACGGGCTGCGCCCCTTAACCTTTTTGCCCGAATCGAAAAGACTGTCTTCGAACATAGAAATAGTTCCCGCCTAGTGATATAGACACCGTCGCGCGGGTTTTGGTGTCCTAAATCGAAGCGGGCCAAAGATTTTTTCCGAAATTTAATGCCCCAAGACTAGATATCCCAGAAAAGGCTCCTCCGGGATTCCTTCGGCCGCGACCGGAACAAACCCTTCTAGGCCTTGATCTTCATCTTTTCGCGCCGGCTATCGGTTACCTTGGCCGGAAGACTCCTTCCATTCCTGCCGCCACGCCAATCCTGGTAGGCAACCAGCATCGGTGAGGCGATAAAAATCGAAGAGTAGGTGCCGATGATGATGCCGATCACGAGGGCCAGCGAGAAGCCGTGCAGCACCTCGCCTCCGAACAGGAACAGGGAGAGCACGGTCAAAAACGTCAGGCCGGAAGTCAGCACCGTCCGGCTCAGCGTCTGATTGATGCTGCGGTTCACAATGTCGGACAGATTTTCGCGGCGCATCAGCCTGACGTTCTCGCGAATGCGATCGAAGACGACGATCGTGTCGTTCATCGAGTAGCCGACCAGGGTGAGAATGGCGGCGATGACCGTCAGCGATATTGGCTCATTGATCAGCGAAAACGCGCCCAGAGTGATGATCGTGTCGTGGAAGCAGGCTACAACCGCAGCCGCGCCATAGATCAACTCGAAACGGAACCAGAGATAAACCAGCATTCCGGCCAAGGAGTACAGTGTCGCCAGCAAAGCCTGCTTCTGGAGTTGCATGCCGACCTGCGGACCGACGATCTCCACGTTTCGGACGCCGAAGTTGGAGGTGAAGAATCCCTGCTGCAAGCTGGAAACAACCGCCGGCGGAGCGGCGTTGTTCACGTCAGAGATAGATTTGAAGACGCCGCCCAGCGACTTATCGCGGTAATCGACGATGGCCCGCGCAATCTGCCCGTAGCGCTGGGCCGCATCCAGCCCCGCGCGCAGCGGGTCCTTGTCCACCAGATACTGCGTCAGCGTGCTATAGCCGACGTTGTTCAAATCCTGCTTGCCGGCCTCGGTCTGGGTTTGAAGGGCGTGCACGATCGAGTTCTTGCCCTGGTCGAGAGCTTGTTCGCTGGTCTCTTTCAGATCCAGCGCAATCAGTACCTCGTTGTTGCCGGAGGCGCCGTAACGCTGAATGCGCGCGTCTCTCAGCCCGGCGCGATCCATGGCTGCGCGGATCTGGTCGTCATTCGGCGGGGTGGTGAACTTCACATAGACGAGCGTGCCGCCGCGGAAGTCCACACTGAGGGGAATGCCGTGCCAGAATGCCATCGAAAGAATGCCAGCCGTGCTGAAAATTAGCGAGAAGGCCAGGAAATACCACTTCTTGCCTAGGAAATCGATGTTCGGGTTGCGAAAAAACTCCACTTTGAAACCCTCAAAAATCTTATTCAACGGCAGCCCAGGGCCATTATTGCCGCTCCGAAGCCCCGGAGCCCTCTGCCGCCGCGGCGCGCACAGCGCCTCCGGCGGGCAAAACTAGATCGACAGCGGCTCACCACGTTGATGCCGGTTCAGGATGCTGTCGAAGATGGCGCGCGATACGAAGACCGCCGTAAAAAGATTGGCCAGCAGACCGAACGTCAGCGTCACCGCAAATCCCTTCACCGGACCGGTACCGAACAGAAATAGAATGGCCGCCGAGACGATGGTGGTTACGTGCGTGTCGATGATCGTCAGAAAAGCCTTCCCGAAGCCTTGCTCAACCGCCGAGGGCGGTGTCTTGCCATTGCGCAGCTCTTCGCGGATACGCTCAAAGATCAGAACATTGGAGTCGACGCCCATACCAACCGTGAGAATCAAACCCGCAATTCCGGGCAGCGTGAGCGTAGCCCCGCTGAAGCCGAGGAATCCGAGCAAAATGATCAGGTTCAAAAACAACCCCAGGTTGGCGTTGATGCCGGCCGCCCGATAGTAGACCAGCATGAAGATCATCACGGCGGCCATGCCCACGATGGCGGCGCGAACGCCCTGGCGAATGGAATCGGCGCCGAGCGATGGACCAACCGTGCGCTCTTCCAGGTAACGGATGCTGGCGGGCAGCGCACCGGAGCGCAGCACCATCGACAAGTCCTTGGCCTGCTGCTCGCTGAAAGTTCCGGTGATGCGCCCCATGTCGCGAATGCCTTCCTGAACCCGGGCCACTTCCTGAACCTTGCCGTCAAGCACAACGGCGAGGAAGTCGCCCACATGGGCGGAGGTGAAGGCGTAAAAACGATTGCCGCCATCGCGCGTGAGGTTGAAGCTGACCGCCGCACGGCCATTTTCGTCGTGCGTTGGTTCGGCTCCGCGCAGGTCGCGGCCGGTGACGGCCGATGCGCGGCTCACCACGTAATAGGTGTCCTGCGGTTCTCCGCTCGGCTCGGGTGTACGCCCAATAATGGTGTGGCCCTTCATCACTACCGAGTCCGGAGGCAAAATCCCGCCATGCGCGGCCAGCGCGGAGGCTTCGGAGGAATAGCTGACGCCGTTGTCCATCGCCTGCCGGATTTCCAGCATGGCGGTCGACTGCATGATGTCCTTGACCCGGGCCGGGTCGTCGACGCCCGGCAACTGCACCAGGATCTGGTACTCGCCCAGCCCGTGCTCTTGAATGACGGGCTCGCTGACCCCTAGCTGGTCAATGCGGTTGCGGATGGTCTCGATAGCCTGCTCGACAGCCCGATTCTTGAGCTGCGTGAGCGACTGCTGCTTCATCGCCAGGACATAAGTGCCCTCAACGCCCGAACTCAGTGTGTATTCGGGGAGTCGCTCGTCGGCGATCGTCTTCAGATTGCCGCTGTTATTGGGGCCGATCCCCTTGATCACGATGCGATCGGGATTTGCCGCCGGATCGGGCTTGGCGATCTCGGCATAGCTGATGTTCTTCTGCCGCAGATCGTCTTTTAAGCGCTCGATAACCTGGTCGCTATCGGCATTGACGGCGTCGTTGACCATCACCTGCAGAATCAGGTGCGTGCCGCCCTTCAAGTCGAGCCCGAGGTGAATATTCTGCTGCAAGCCCGCCAGCAAGCCGTTCTGCTTGATGGCGGCCATGCTCTTTTCGGGATCGTTGCCGAGGATAATACCCCAGACAAAGACCAGGAGCGTAAGGAGGATGATAGCTACTTTCCAGAGCAGGTTTTTCTTCATGGAGACTGCAACCGCCTACGAGGACTTGGACACCTCGTCCGTAAAGACCGAGGTGATGGAACTGCGTGCAACTTCAATCCGCAAATTGTCTGGGGGCACACGAAGGATGACCGTAGGGTCAGGGCCCTCGCCTTTCACCGACATGATGACTCCGCGCATGCCGCCGGAGGTCGCCACCCGGTCGCCGGCTTTGACGTTGCTCAGCATCGCCTGCCATTTCTTTTGTTTGCGCTGCTGAGGGAGGATCAGCAGGAAGTAGAAGACGGCGAAGATGCCGACCATCATAACCAGGCCGAGTGAGCCACCACCCTGCCCCTGGAAGAACGCTGCAAATAAGCTTGTCATTCTGTCTAACTCTCATCGGGCCGACTGCCACGACCCGGCTGAATTGAACTCACGGGAAGCCGTACTGCTACCGCCATCGATGAAACACCACATCCGTCAGACATCCACACCCTGAACACCGGGCGCCGCCACACGAAGGCACACCCCAAGTCTCGCCTGTGTCAACGTGTTCTTTCTCTGGGCCGGAAGCCGTTCCAGTTCGGTATACACCTCAGAAACCGCAAAACCAAGGAATCTCTGAGTGCCCCAGCTCATCCAGAAATGCGACTGAGGCGCTTTCTGGCGGCCCGGCAGCCTTCCTGGGACCGCTACAGCGAACCGCACTACTTTGCACGGAAAGTGGCAATTCAAACAGCAGAGCGGGAACTTGCAAACTCCCCGACTTTTATAGCATGCCTTGCCCTCCTGATGGTGTCAAGGTAGTAGGACAAGTTATGCACGGTGTTAAGAACTTGCGCCAGGACCTCATTCGACGAATACAGATGCCTCAGGTAGGCACGCGAGTACCGGCGACAGACCCTGCACCCGCAATTGGGGTCGAGAGGGCCCTCGTCGCATGCGTAGCACTGCTTTTTAATGCTCACTTTGCCCTGGGAAGTAAACAACAACCCGTGCCGGGCCGCCCGGGTGGGCAAAACGCAGTCCATCATGTCCACCCCCAGAGCCGCATACTGCACGATTTCTTCCGGCGTCCCTACGCCCATCACATAGCGCGGCCGGGCCGCCGGCAGCAGCGCTATGGCCGCTTTCACCATTTCCCAGGTCTTTTCCCGAGGCTCGCCCACACTGAGCCCGCCGATGGCGTAGCCGGGGAAGTCCATTTCCACCGTGCGTTCGGCCGACTCGCGCCGTAAATCGGCATACATTCCACCCTGAACAATGCCGAACAACGCCTGCGTCTGCTCGCTTCCGGCAGCCAGCGTCTTCTCCCCATGCCAGGGAACCTCGCGCTTGTGCTGCTCGAAATAATCCTTGCTGCGGCGAGCCCAGCGCAGGGTCAATTCCATCGACTGCCGGGTTCGCTCGCGCTCCGCCGGAAACTCCGTACACTCGTCGAACGCCATGATGATGTCGGCGCCCAGCCCAATCTCGGCTTCGAGCGCGCTCTCCGGACTGAAAAAATGCGAAGAGCCGTCGAGGTGCGAACGGAAGGCGACGCCTTCCTCGGTGACCTTGCGCAACTCGCTCAGGCTAAAGACCTGGAATCCGCCCGAGTCGGTCAGGATCGGCCGCTTCCAGCTCATGAACTTCTGCACGCCGCCGAGCTGGCGAACCGTTTCCACCCCAGGCCGCAGATAAAGATGGTAGGTGTTGTTCAGCAGGATTTGCACCCCCAGCTCTTCGAGGGTGTCCTGCGGAACGCCCTTTACGCTTCCGAGCGTGCCCACCGGCATGAATACGGGTGTCTCGACCTCTCCGTGGGGGGTGACAAAGCGGCCAGCCCGGGCCGCGCCCGAGGTCGCCTCAACCTGAAAGGAAAAAGACATTCACCTGATTGTACCGAAGTGCGGCCATGGGCCGCCGATGGATTCAGAGCTGGCCTGATTTGCCTGGTTGAGGCATGATAGAAGCAGCAATGTCTTCCCAGCAATCTTCTTCATCTTTGCAGGCCGTGGTTTTCGATTACGGCAAGGTACTCTCTTACGCGCCGACCCTGCGGGAGTGGCAGGAGTTGGCCTCGACGGCCGGCCGTCCACTCGACGCATTCCAACCCGACTACTGGCGCTATCGCGACGCCTATGACCGCGCCTCCTGTGGGGCTGCCGCATACTGGCAGGCAGTAGCCCGCCGCCCCCTGGACTCACGAACGCTCGGCAAGCTGATCGAGTTGGACAACGAACAGTGGACGCGGGTTAATCCGGACATGCTCGCGCTCGCGCGCCGCTTGCGCAAGGCTGGCATCAAGACGGCAATTCTGTCGAATATGGAGTTCGAGATGCTCGCCGCGATGCAGGCAAAGTTTCCGTGGCTGAGCGAATTCGCCGTGAGAATCTTTTCCTGCAAGATGCGGCTGGTAAAGCCCGAGGTGGAAATCTTTCTGCACACTGCCGCGGAACTACGGGTCGCCCCCGGTTGCGCCCTGTTTCTCGATGACAAGCCGCCGAATATCGACGGCGCACGGAAGGCTGGAATGCAGGCTTTTCTCTTCGATGCTCCGGAAAAGCAGGGCGAACTCGAACGCCTGCTGCTCGAAAAAGGCATCCTGCTGGCTGAGTTAGACGAGACGGTTCCCGTACCGCGCTAGCGTGCTGCCCGGCTGCAAGTACCAATCTGTTTTCTACGGCTTCGGTATTCCGAACTTGGCAAGAAATTTCGGCACGTTGACGATGGCGCGCTTGATTGTGCCACCGCCGATTTCCTGTTGGTCCACTCTGGCGGTCACGCGAATCAGGAAAAACCGACCCTCGGCTGCCTCGACGGTCGCTTCAGCCTTAATCACCGCATTCACCCCGGCGGGAGCACGATGCTCTATGTTAATCGCGGTTCCGACGGAGATCTCATCCTTTTCGCAGAAAGGCTGCAGCGCACGCGAGCCGGCGATCTCCATCAGCCGCACCAGATCGGGAGTGGAGTAGACGGGCGGCAGATTGTGGTTGAACGCCGTCAGCGTTTTCTCGAATTGGACGCGCTCCTCCGAGACACCCCGAGCGCCGATTGGGACCGGCTTTGCCATTGGCGAAAGATAGCCCGCAAACAGCGACTTGGCAAGAGCCTTTGCAGATAACATTCAGGCTCTACTGTTTCTCCGGTCCAATTTGAGAATTTTCCGCTTTGTACAGGGCGTTAACAGGCTGCTGAAAAACTGTTCTCAGAGGTGTCATCCTGAGCGCAGCGAAGGATCTGCTGTTTGTGCGTGCAGAGAATAAAGCAGATCCTTCGGTCGCGCAAAACCGGAGCGGCCTCAGGATGACACTGCTACGAGCTTTTCAGCAGTCCATTAAAGCCGCCGGAAGCTACCATCCCCCGGTCCGCGCCCGGCACTCGCTGATCTTATGTCGGCTACTTTTCCTTTTGCAGTTCGCGGTAAACCTCGCTCTTGCTGAGGCCCATTTCCTTGGCCACGCGCTTCATGGCATCGCGCTGGTCGAGCTTTTCCTTCTGCATCAGTTCGCGGACGAGGGTTCTGGTGTTTTTCTGCGCCACGGCGGGCTGGCCCTGCTCCTCTGCCTTGCCGACCAGCAGCGTTATTTCGCCCCGAATCTCCGCCCGCGCCTTCAACTCGGCGAGTGCCTCGGCCGCCTTGCCGCGCAGGAATTCCTCGTGGATCTTGGTCACCTCGCGGGCAATCACCACGTGGCGTTGCGGCCCGAGGACGTCGACCAAATCCTCGAGGGTCCCGACGATCCGGTGCGGAGCTTCGTAGAAGATCTGCGTGCGGGGCGATTTCCTGATGCTCTCAAGCATAGCGCGGCGCTGGCCGCTTTTAACCGGCAGGAAACCGCCAAAGCGGAAAGAGTCTGTGGGCAGCCCGCTCGCCACCAGAGCCGAGAGGAAGGCCGACGGCCCGGGAATGGGCACCACCGGAAGGTGGTGGCGGATAGCGAGCGCAACCAGCCGGTAACCCGGATCGCTGATGCCCGGCGTGCCGGCATCTGTCACCAGCGCAATCGACTGCCCCTGTTCCAGGTGCATGATAAGCTCGGCGGCCCGCGTCAGCTCATTGTGCTCGTGATAGCTGGTGGTGCGCTTTTCGATGGCGTAATGGTTCAGCAGCTTCTGGGTCTGGCGGGTGTCCTCGCAAGCGATCAGGTCAACCTCTTTCAAAATCCGCAGGGCTCGAAGCGAAATATCTTCGAGGTTGCCGATGGGGGTGCCGACCAGGTAAAGAGTCCCCTGGCCTTGTCCGTTTCCGCCGTGCGAGTTTACGGGATTCGCCATTCGGGCGCAGTGTACCACTGACGGCCGTTCGCGGGCGGCAAAAAACAGGTGATCCGGGAAGTACACCCCGCGAGTGGCAATTCCGGACGCCGGGCAACTTATAATCAGACCCATGCCGCAGGCGCGCAAAAAGAAAGATCAACAGCAGGCGCGTAAATTACGCGAACAGATTCGCCACCACGAGCACCGCTACTACGTGCTCGACGACCCGGAGATCAGCGACGCCGATTACGACGGCCTGATGAACAAATTGAAGGCGCTCGAGCAGGCACATCCGGAGCTGATCCCGCCGGATTCGCCGACGCAGCGTGTGGGCGGCAAGCCGCGAGAGGGATTTGTCAAGGTGCCGCACTCGACGCCGATGCTCTCGCTCGATAACGCCTACAACGAGCAGGAACTGCGCGACTGGGCACGGCGGGTCCATGAGCTGGCCGGAACACCCCGGGTCGAATTCGTGTGCGAGCTCAAACTGGACGGGCTGTCGATGGCATTGCGCTATGCGCCCGGCCCCGCCGAGCCACGATCGAAGGCGGGAACCCGTTTCGCGCAGGCCATCACGCGCGGCGACGGCTCCATCGGCGAGGACGTGACGCCCAATCTGCGCACGGTGCGTTCGGTTCCACTCTCGATTTCCTACGCCGCTCTGAAACATGCCGGTCTGCCCGAGGAGTTCGAGGTGCGTGGAGAGGTCATCATGCCGGCCAGTGCCTTCGAGCGCATGAACGAAGAGCGCGACCGGCAAGGACTTTCCCGCTTTGCCAACCCGCGCAATGCGGCGGCGGGCGCGGTGCGTGTGCTGGAGCCGAACATCACGGCGCAGCGTCGCCTTGATTTCTACGCCTATTTCCTGATGCGGGATGGACAGATGTTGTTTGACATGCAATGGCACGCGCTCGACGCGCTCGCCAAGGCCGGCTTCAAGGTGAATCCGCATCGCAAACTGGTACACAGCATCGACGAGGTGTGGGACTTCATCAACGAGTTCGAGAGCCAGCGCGAAAGCCTGCCTTACGAAATCGATGGCGTAGTGGTGAAGGTGAACCGCACGGAGCTCTGGCGGCGCCTGGGGTTCACCGGCAAGGCCCCGCGCTGGGCCATCGCCTACAAATACGCCGCGCGCTCAGGCACCACGCAGATCGAAGACATCGCCGTGCAGGTCGGACGCACCGGCAAGCTCACGCCCGTGGCCGTGCTGCGTCCCGTGCCCATTGGCGGCACAACGGTCTCGCGCGCCACCCTGCACAACATGGATTTCATCGACAATCTCGGCATCAGGATCGGCGATTGGGTGATGGTCGAGCGCGGCGGCGACGTGATTCCCAAAGTCGTCAAAGTGGTCGAGGACAAAGATCATCCGCGCGGGCACCGTCATTTTCAGATGCCGGAACATTGCCCGGAGTGCCACGGACACGTGGTGCGCGCCGAAGGCGAAGCCGACTTCCGCTGCGTCAATGCGAACTGCCCGGCCAAGCTGCGCGAGACCATTCTGCACTTTGCCTCGCGCGGCGTGATGAACATCGAGGGCATGGGCGACGCCCTGGTCGATCAGCTCGTGGACCGCGGCCTGATCAAGGACGTGGCCGACATTTACAAACTGAGCAAGCACGACCTGCTCTCGCTGGAGCGCATGGGAGACAAGTCGGCGCAGAACGTTCTCGACGAAATCGAGAGATCGAAAAAGTTGCCGCTGGAGCGCGTGCTGTTCGGACTCGGCATGCGCTTTGTGGGGGAACGCACCGCGGAGTTTCTGGTGCAGCACTTCGGGTCGATGGATGCGCTGATTGAGGCTGCCACCAAGACAAATGCCGAAGAAAGCCTGACCGAGCTGCAACAGGTGGAGGAAGTCGGCCCGCGCATTGCCGCCAGCATTCGCGAATTTTTCGAAGAGCCGAAAAACCTGGAGCTCATCGAGCGCCTCAAGGGCAAAAGCGAAAGAGAAGGGCTTGAGACGTTATGGAAGAAACGCGCAAGAAAAGAACGCGGCACAACCCTGGCGGGAAAAACCTTCGTACTCACCGGAACGCTTGCGAAATATGCTCGCGACGAAGCCAAGCGCATGATTGAAGACGCTGGAGGCAAGGTCGTGGGATCGGTAAGCAAGAAGACCGACTACGTCGTTGCCGGCGCCGATCCCGGCTCAAAGCTGGACAAGGCGCGCGAACTCGGCGTTGAAGTCGTGAGCGAGCAGCAAATGGAAGTGCTGTTGAAGCGGTGATTCGGCGCAGAATTCAAAGTTTCAGGTTTCAAAGTTTCACGTTGAACTAGGGCGAGTTGTCATCTCTGGAAAACCTCAGCCTTTGAAACTCCTGAAACTTGAAACTTTGAAACCAACACCGCAGATTTTTTGCTTCGCCATCTCGCAAGGGCCCATACCCCTGCGCAACCGAATCAAGACTCGTCGAAAGCCTGCCGGATGCGGACATAGGTCTGCTCGAGATCTTCGGGCAGCAGGCGGGTTTCGCCGACGACGCTCATAAAACTGGCGTCGGCGACCCAGCGGGGCAGGACGTGCATGTGGATGTGCCCGGCAACTCCGGCTCCGGCGGCCTTGCCGATGTTCATGCCCAGATTGATGCCATCGGGATGATAGAGCCGGCGCAGAATGTCTTCCACCCGCTGAGCCAGCATCATCATCTCGACGGCGGCTTCTGGCGCGAGATTCCTAAGCTGGTCAAGGTGTTCATAGGGCACAATCATCACGTGCCCGCTGGTATAGGGAAAGGCATTCAGGATGACGAAGCAGGACTGGCCACGGAAGACGATTCCTGCCTCGGCATCGGGCAGTTTCAATTTTTCACAAAACAAACAGCCCTCAGCTTTGTCAGCGCTGGTAATGTAGGCGTAGCGCCAGGGGGTCCAAAGATAGTCCATGTTGCCGAGAGTACCAGAATGCCGCTTTGGCGAGAAACCCTTCGCGGGGTTCGATCATGGCGGCGCCGAGGCGCCGGGCAGTGGGAGCTGAAAAATTTCGGAAGTGGCATAGAATTCAGGCGGTTGTCGCAATAAATCGCATTTCCCGGTTTGACACTTTTTGGCGGCCATTGGTATAGTCAAGAGAGTCATGCAGTGCGGGGTCGTACTGTGTGATCCGGCCGCTGGATTGTTCAAGATGCCCTAAACCGGGCTAATCTTCCCAAGAGACGCAAGCCAGCAGTCCGTAAGGAAACCCTCTCACCTTCGCTTCCAAGCGAGGGTGGGCCGATGCGCACCGATGGCCTTTAACGACACCCGCAACGACACCCAGTCTAACGAACTGAACCAGGAACCCGGTTCGCATCACGAACCACCAACCGCCCAGGCGCAGAGCAACTCGAACCTAAATCCAAACACTAATAGTTCCGAGCGCCCCAAAGTGGGTTCAACCCGGAGCGACAAAGAAACCATGACGGAAGACTTCGCAACCGCACTCGAAACATTCGAACAAGAGCAAAGTGAGCTGGCTGCCAATGAGGACCGCGTCCTCAAGGGCACCGTAATCGGTATCAACCCTAACTACCTTGTCGTGGACATCGGACTCAAATCCGAAGGCGTCGTGCCGCTGGCCGAGGTGCAGGACCACGAGGGTAATGTCAAATTCCAGCCCGGCAACGAGATCGACGTGATGATCGAAAAAGGTCACACGGAAGAGGGCTACGTAAATCTTTCGCACCAAAAGGCACAACGTCTCCACGCCTGGGACGAGATTGAGAAGGCGTACAACGACAAGTCTTCCATTAAGGTTCACGTCATTGATCGCATCAAGGGCGGCCTCACGGTTGACGTGATGGGGGCACGCGCATTTTTGCCCGGCTCGCAAGTCGACACCAGGCCGATCCGCAACCTCGATTCCCTGAAAGGCCAGGACATCGACGTTCGCGTCATCAAACTGAACAAGAAGCGCGGCAACATCGTCGTCAGCCGGAAGCAGATGCTGGAAGAAGAACTCACCAGCAAGCGCGATAAGACGATGGAGCAGCTTGCCGAGAATGCCGTGCTGACCGGAACGGTGAAGAACCTGACCGACTACGGCGCATTCGTTGACCTGGGGGGAATCGACGGCCTGCTGCACATCACGGATATGTCCTGGGGCCGGCTGACGCACCCGCACGACCTGGTGCAGGTCGGCGATCAGATCCAGGTAAAGGTTCTCAAGTTCGACAAGGACAAGCAGCGCGTTTCTCTGGGCTTCAAGCAGCTCACGCCCGACCCATGGCTGGATGCCGCCGAACGGTATCCGATCGGCGCGCGGGTGCAGGGCCGGGTCATCAGCGTGACCGATTACGGTGCTTTCGTTGAGCTCGAGCAGGGTATCGAAGGCTTGGTGCACGTCAGCGAAATGACTTGGTCAAAGCGGATGAAGCATCCGTCGAAGATCGTCAACGTCGGTGACCACGTCGAAGCCGTGGTGCTGAACGTGAACGCGCAGGAGCGCCGCATCTCGCTCGGCTTGAAGCAGTTGGAATCGAATCCGTGGGAGTCGCTGCACGAAAAGTATCCGGTGGGCTCAATTGTCGAGGGCAAGGTTCGCAACCTCACCGACTTTGGCGCCTTCATCGAGATCGAAGACGGAATCGACGGTCTGGTGCACGTCAGCAATCTGAGCTGGACCAAGCGCATCAAGCATCCTTCCGAAGTTTTGAAGAAGGGCGACAAGGTGCGCGCGGCGGTGCTGGCGATCGAACCCGATCAACGCCGTCTCTCGCTCGGGGTGAAGCAGCTTCAGCCTGATGTGTGGGAGTCATTCTTCGAGCAGCATCGGGTTGGAGATGTCATTCACGGCAAGGTTCTGCGGCTCGCCAGCTTTGGCGCATTCGTCGAGGTTGCCGATGGAGTCGAGGGCCTGTGCCACAACTCCGAGGCTGCCGACGTACACGGCGCTGCACTTACGCTGGAAGCCGGGCAGGAATACGAGTTCAAGATCATCAAGATGAACCCGGAAGAAAAGAAAGTCGGGCTGAGCATTCGCGCCGTGGGCGCGGAAGCGACGAGAGCGGACGTGGAAGCTTACAAGCATCCGCCATCGGCGCCTGGAACCTCAACCATCGGCGAACTGCTCGACTGGAAGCGCCACCAGGAGTAGATCAACTCCAGTGCAGGAATCAAGGGCCGCCGAGAGGCGGCTCTTGGATTTTAAGCAGACGTTTCGCCTCTCGCGCTCGTCGGCTGTGACGTGGTGGAAGCCGAGATGGCGCGCTCGTGAGCGATGGCGGCGCTGAAGTCCGCAAGAGGCTCGCACTGTTCTTCCACCGCTCGGTTGAGACGATCAAGACGGCGGAAACCTTCCAGTTTCTCCGTGTGATCGAGGCGCGCAGCATCGAGCGCCCGGCGTAGGACGGCAATGGACTCGTCATAGGTTTTGAGCGGCACAGGAAATGGATGGCCGTCCTTGCCGCCATGCGCGAATGAGAAACGGGCGGGATCAGAAAAGCGACTGGGGGCACCATGCACAACCTCGGCAATGAGAGCCAGCGATTGAAGCGTGCGCGGTCCGAGTCCTTCGACAAGCAACAAGGAAGCAAAGTCACGCAACTCCTGGTCGTGCGCAACTGCGAGCACGGCTCCAAGACGCTTGAGATCAACATCCTGCCGGCGAATGTCATGATGAGCGGGCATCGTAAGTTTTCGGAATTCCGCAAGAGATGAATCGACGGGCCCCTTCACAATGTTCAGCGAAGCTTGCTGGGCGTAGGAAGAGCGCGCGTCAACCAGGTTCAGAATGATTCCCTGAGGACGACCAAGAATTGCTGTATGCGGATTCGAGGTGAAGTCACGGACCTCCGCCGAGTGCCAGTGATAACGGCGAGCGAGATGGCTGGAAGGATTCATCCCCTGCTGAACAACCGCCCATTCTCCGGATGCGCTGACGACGAAGGAATGCAGATAGAGCTGAAATCCGTCGCCGATAGCGTTGTTATCAACGCGGGCGGTGAGGCGGCTGGTGCGGGCAAGTGCCTCGCCGTCCAGTCCGGTATGGCCGGAATAGGTACGCAATTCGTCGGGTGTGCGACGCGAGTGACGTCCGCGCCCGCCGCAAATGTAGATACCAAGCTCGGAGGATCGCGGATTGAGCCCGCGCTTGAGCGCCCCCATCACCGAAGTTGTGATGCCGGAAGAGTGCCAGTCCATCCCCATTACGCAGCCCAAGGCCTGGAACCAGAAGGGATCGCTCAACCGGGTGAGAAGTCCTGAAGCTCCATACGAGGTGACAACGTGCTCGACAACTACCGTGCCGAGCCGAGTCATGCGTTCACCTAGCCAGGCTGGTACACGGCCTCCGTGAAGAGGGAGATCGGCGGTGCCGGAACGCTTCATGCTTCCATTTTGATCGCAAATTGCCACCGAGAGAAACAAAACTTAAAGATCACCGCCAAGAACAAGTAAATCGACCCGTTGAGCGGGCATGGTACGCTTACGCAGTTATAGGATGGCGGTTGTGCATCTAATGGGGAAACTGATGTCCACGAGGTCGGCGGCCAGCATTGGAGAAACGAAATGAAGGCGGTTGTGCTACATGTGTATGGCGGTCCTGAGAAGCTGAAGTTTGAAGACAACGTTCCCGATCCGCAGGTGAGCGGTGATACGGTGTTGATCGCGGCGTCCGCTGCGAGCGTGAACACGATTGACTGGAAGGTTCGCTCGGGTGTGAGACAGAAGGATTTTCCGTTGTCGTTTCCGGCAATTCTTGGCCGCGATGTGAGTGGGGTCGTGCGCGCTGTGGGTGCCAATGTGAAGCACTTCAAGCCCGGTGACCGCGTACTCGCGCTGTCGAATGCGACCTATGCAGAACTGGTCGCAGTGCCCGATTCGGATGTGACACACCTGCCGGATGGAGTCGACTTGGTGGATGCGGCGGCAATTCCGCTGATTGCCTTGACGGGAGACCAACTGGTGCGCCATGCGACAAACCTGCAGAAGGGACAGACAATACTGGTAACCGGAGCACTGGGCAGCGTGGGACGAGCCGCAGTGCATACGGCAAAGAAGATAGGTGCGCAGGTGATTGCGGGCGTGCGCAAGAAGCAACTGGAGGACGCTCGCTCCCTCGGCGTCTCTGGCGCGGTGGCGATTGATGACAACGAAGCGATTGCGAAGCTCGGCTTGGTGGATGCAATTGCCGATACCGTTAGCGGCGAAGTAGCGGCGAAGTTGATTGCAAAGGTGAAGCCGGGAGGCTCCTTTGGGTATGCCTCTGCAGTGCCGGAAGGTACAGCGGCGTTGACCCCGACCGTAAAAATCACGCGGGTGTTCGCCCGGCCTGATCCATCAAAGGTACGTGAATTTGCGGATGATGTTCGCGATGGCAAGTTCGTTCTGCCGATCGGTCGCCGGCTTCCTCTGCGCGATGCGGCTGAGGCACAGGTGCTAGCGGAAAAGGGCGGCGTTGGAAAGATCGTCCTGCTGGCGCTCGATCCGCAAAGCTAATTTCTTCCGCATGCCGGAGGCGTGGTTGGTATGGCGATCGTCACGAGTTTCCCATTACTTTAGAGAGCGTCTTCATAGGAGGTAACGGGTGTCATCGTCCGGGAGAAAGCACGCAAGCAGTGGTCCGGTAACTCATCAGCCTTCGGTCCCCGAGCCCTCGTTCGCCGAGCGGGCTCGCACCCTGGCGTGCTTGGGCCGCATTGGCAGCCTCTCTACCCTCTCCCGCAAACAGCCGGGCTTCCCATTCGGCTCGGTAATGCCTTACAGTCTCGACGAGCGTGTCTTCGACTGTGTCATGTAAAACAGCCGCTAAACACGGCGTCATAAATAATTGCGCATGTTGGCGTCTCATGCCCGCATAAATGGCGGCTGTTTGTCGCTGTCATTCGCATTTGTATAAGGCATCGTGTTTAGAAGCGTTACCTCATCAGATATTCCGCCCTCGCCTGCGAGAACGTTTGCGACTGCTATCGGATGATTAATGTACGGGGACGCTTCAGCGTCCTTGCGGCGTTGGTGACGATGCTTGTCGGAAGCAAATGCGATTGCCTTCAATAGTTCGGCGGGATCCACGTGCGTAAAATCCTCCTTCTGTTGTGCCCCCATCACGAACCTGCAGTATACCGGCTTCCTTGTGGATACGAACAGGCAAGCCGGAAAGGGTCAGGACAGCCCCGCCAGCTTGGCCCAAAAAGCCTCAGTGACCTCCGCACCAGCCAGCCGCACCCGGAACCATGGAGCGAGGGTCGCCCCGGCTGTAATCGCTTCTGGGCGCAAAGTGGGGACGCTGGGGCGGAGCGATTTGCCGGCATAGCCGCCTTTTTGGGCTGTGGAAGCAGGGTATTCATGAGGAAATGCCAGTGGAGGAGGTTGAAAGCGTTCATAACATTGCGAGAGCCGTGCTGGATGCGCCAAGAGAGGAGAAGAAGGTAATTCGCTAATCGCCCCGGTCGCAGAATCAATCGTGTATCCCCTCACGTACAAACCAAGATCCGTGACCACGTACAGGAACCGGCCACTGGCATCTACGGCTGCGGAAGAACCTGCGGTCGGCACATTCTTTCCTGCAGGCTGAGGGCCTCCGGTCGGGTTGAGAGAGCCATCCGCGTTGATGACGAACGATTGCACGGCGGGCTGGGCGGGTGCCCCGATCTGGCCCAGCGCGAACAGGTACTTACCCGCCGGGTCCACGGCAAGTCCGAGTATGAAGTTCGGACCGATTGCTGGCGTGAAGCCAACGGCCGTGCCTGCGCCTGTAGCTGGGTCGAGCGTATCGACCCCGATCTCATTACCGCTCACGCCACCGCCGGCGGTGAACAGAAAACGTCCTTGCGGATCCATCGCCATCACCGGACCGAAAGCCGGTCCCTGCGCCGCCGACAATGTCAGCGCGCCGGTTTGCTGATCGATGGCAAAGACGGTCAACGTTCCGCCAGAGATGGCCGCGCTGCCGAGATAGAGAAACGTCCCAGCATTGTTGGTGATCAGCGGTCCGGAGGGAGTGAGAGGTGAGCCCGATATCTCGGTCATGGCACCGGTCGTGGCGTCAAGCGCGAATTCCTGTACACCCTGCTGACCATACGACTGGCCGTCGGCGTTGAAGTACTGATAGGAAACATAAAGGAATCGGCCTGTTGGATCGGCGGCAAGGCCATTGGGTGAACCATTCAGAGCCTTGGCCGAGGTGGCCGGCACCGGAGAAATCGCTCCGCTTAGGGAATCCACCTGGTATCCATTGAGAACCTGATAGGCGAAACGCAGGGTCGATCCAGTCGAAGGGGTTGAAGGCGTACTTGAGTTATTCGAAATACCGCTTGGCGAACCGATCGAAGGGGTTGAAGGCGTACTTGAGTTGTTCGCATTACCGCCTGGCGAACCGGTTGAAACATTAGCGGCGGGAAGTTTAGCAGAACTGCCTGACCCACATCCCACGAACCAGGAAAGAGCCAGAACGACACAAAGCAAACCAAACTCGGATCTAAGGCTGCGCCCCATACTGCGGTCCCCGTTTAAATCAGTCCCAATGGAATTGTTAGAGGGCAAAGCAGCGGCTTTGGTTGTTTTTGCTGACCAGTTCTCCTTGGTTATGCGATCGTCGAGGAGCGCATCGCGTTTTCGGCTGTGCGGATCACGCCTGCGTGCATAGAGCAGCCCAGCACAGGCTGCGCCGCGTTCGATGTCGGGTGCCTCCGTTTGTAATCAAGCTAGCCGCCGGCAATGGCGGCAATGATGAGGAAAGGCTCTACTCCCGATGTGACCGCGCCGGGTAGTAGGGCGTCCGGTAGCTCATGGGACAGATCCTGCTCGCAGGCAAAGAACCGCAAGAATGGTCGGCGCTGTTGCGTTACTTGATCGCGGATCGTACCACGCAGCATCGGATAGTGTGCTTCGAGCGCGTCGAGCACCGAGCGCTGCGTGGCCTGACCCTCGACGTCGAGTCTCACCTCGCCGCCAACGTGCGCCAGCGTTCGCAGATGTGCCGGGAGTATGACTCGAATCATGGCAGTGTTTGGACCTCGACCGAGAGCACGGCCGGAAGATCTCGGACAATGGGAGCCCAGCTATCTCCGGCATCGGCCGACGCATACACCTGCCCGCCGGTGGTGCCAAAATACACGCCGCACGAATCCAGCGAATCGACAGCCATGGCATCACGCAATACGTTGACGTAGCAGTCGCCTTGTGGCAGACCTTTCGTGAGCGGCTCCCACTCCTTTCCGCCGGTCCGGCTGCGGTAGACGCGCAGCTTTCCCTCTGGCGGGTAGTGCTCCGAGTCGCTCTTGATCGGGACAACGTAGATGGTCTCCGGTTCGTGCGCGTGAACATCGATCACGAATCCAAAGTCGGTGGGCAAGTTTCCGCTGACCTCTTGCCACGACTCGCCGGCGTCGTCGCTTCGCATCACGTCCCAGTGCTTCTGCATGAACAGCACGCGCGGACGCGAATGGTGCATGGCGATGCGGTGAACGCAGTGCCCGACCTCGGCAATCGGGTCGGGGATGTGTTGCGAATGTAGCCCACGGTTGATGGGTCGCCATGTCTTGCCGGCATCGTCGGTACGGAAGGCGCCAGCAGCCGAGATGGCAATGAACATCCGCCGGGGATCGGTCGGATCGAGAAGGATCGTGTGCAGGCACATTCCACCTGCGCCTGGCTGCCAGCGAGACCCTGAGCCGTGGCCGCGTAGTCCGGGAAGTTCCTGCCACGTCTGCCCGCCGTCGGCCGAGCGGAACAAGGCAGCGTCTTCAACCCCGGCATAGACTGTGTCCGGATCAGTGAGCGAGGGTTCGAGATGCCAGACTCGCTTGAACTCCCAGGGATGTGGCGTGCCGTCGTACCACTGGTGAGTGCCGGGGACGCCATCGTACACGAACTTGTTACCCACTGGCGCCCATGTTTTGCCACCATCGTTGGAGCGCTGGATTAACTGCCCGAACCAGCCGCTACACTGCGACGCGTATAACCGATCCGGGTCAGCGGATGATCCCTTGAGGTGATAGATCTCCCAGCCCGCGAAGTGGGGGCCGCTGATGTCCCACCGATCACGCTTCCCGTTTGACGTCAGGATGAACGCACCCTTGCGTGTGCCAACCAGTACCCGTATGTTGCTCATTTCTCACTTCCTTACGGCTGATGCCAAGTTCATGTACTGCGCCGGCGCCCCAGATGTATACGTTTGGACGTGACCAACATTGCCAGAGTTGTCGAAGAAGCTACAGAGAGAGAATTCCGTGACTAGTGATCTCAACATTGGGCATATTAGCCGGGTGATGGTAGTGAGATCGATGCGAGGGTGGGCCGTTAAGGGAGGCGGTTATGACTCGTATCGCTGATCTGGAGAAGAGTGGTCGGTTCAGCAGCTCATTACAGCAGGATCGGTCATTCATTTGGGAGATTTGGTGAATCATCACTGGAACTCCCCGCTAGATTACAGAAGTAACTCGACTGCAGATTCTGAATGTTGTACAGTCCGGGAGCGGAGGGAACCCTGTAATCACCTTCCCGCTCCTCTCGTCTGGAAAGAGACACGAATCGGGGGTGTACTTTGCCCGTGACTGATAGCGCTGTTATCGACGATTCCCGGTACGATCAGCAGTTGAGCATCTTTCATGATGTCGCGAAGGCGCTCACCTCCTCGCTGGATCTCGATTCCATTCTGCAGACCATCATGGATAAGGTCGCGGCCTACTTTAAACCCGATACCTGGTCGCTGCTAATGGTGGACGAGCAGAAGCAGGACCTCTATTTCGCCATCGCGATCGGTGATGCGGCTGATGTCCTCAAGCCGGTGCGGTTGCGGATTGGCGAAGGCATCGCCGGCTGGGTCGCCAAACACGGCGAACCGCTTCTCATCCCCGACGTTCAAACCGACCCGCGATTCGCCAAGCGTTTCGACCAGCTTACCAAGTGGCACACCCGCTCCATCATCTGCATGCCGCTCTGTTCCAAGCAGCGCGTGCTGGGCGTCATTCAGCTCGTTAACGTCGAGATGGCGGGGTTTGGCGATTCCGAGTTGCTGCTGATGCGCGCCATGGCCGACTATGCAGCCATTGCGATCGAGAACGCTCGCGCCGTCGAACGCATTCAGGAGCTGACGATCACCGACGATTGCACCGGCCTGTATAATGCGCGCCACCTCTACAAGACTCTCGACACCGAGGTCAATCGCTCCGCCCGCTTCGGCTATCAGTTCAGCGTTCTGTTCCTCGACCTCGACTACTTCAAGCGGGTGAATGACACCCATGGCCACTTAGTCGGCAGCCGACTGCTCAGTGAAGTCGGTAACGTCATCAAGTCACACTTGCGTATTATCGATTACGCCTTCCGTTATGGCGGCGACGAATTCGTGGTTCTGCTACACCAGACCGGCAAAGAAGGTGCTACCGTGCTGGCTAAACGTCTGCTGGAGGTCTTTCGCACCGCCGGGTTCTTGAAGAGCGAGGGACTGAACCTCAACGTCCGGGTTAGCATTGGCGTGGCCACCTATCCGGAAGACGCTGTGGATGCGCACGACATCATTCATCAGGCCGATGAAATGATGTACGTGGTCAAGAACTCAACCCGCGACAACATCAGCGTAGCCAAGGTGGGACTGATCGCGTAACCCCTGGAGTTCTGGCGTCAATATGCACCCGGTTGGTCACCCGGTGAGGTTCCGTCTTACACGGACTTAGCAGGATTCTGGCAGTCTCCCGCAGCTCCTAAGTTGTTGTAAAGACTCAGGATAAGGAGACTGAAAGGCTGGCGTCGGCGGTTCAACTCCGTCCCTGGCCACCATCTTTTCAACAACTTACAAGGGCAATAATTTACTTGACTCGCCCAAAGTTTGCGAGCATGATAGGGGTGTGCTGTGACACCCGATACTTGGGTTGGGCGGCTCGCGCAAGTCCTCCACGGCTTCAAGGAGTCTAGTAAATTGGCTATTTTCAAATCCCACATGGACGAAACGGGGATTCAGTGGGATGACCCATACTGCACTATTGCTGGCCATGTTGGTAGATGCCAGGAATGGGAGCGATTAGAGCACGATTGGAGGTTTGTTCTTGCTGAGTTTAAGGTTGAGTACTTTCATTCATTAGAGTTTTACGGCAGCGACGAAAAGTACAAGAACTGGAAACCGGGAAAACGTAAGGCTTTCATTAAAAATCTGTTTGATTGTCTACAGCACCGTGATCTTCGACTTGTTGGCTCTTCTATTGATGTAAAACTATTCCGATCCTTGACGGAAGATGAGCGGCATTATATTACTGGCGGGCACCACAATGGCATGAAGTGGACAAGTCCTGGCGCTCCTAGTAAGCCATATTTTGTTCCGTTTCATAACTGTATTGTTCAGTTAGTCAAGCATGTACCCAACGGAGATTTACTATATCCGGTAATGAGTCGACAAGATCAGTACAAGATGAAAGCGCTTGAATTGTACGATCTAATGCTGAAAAGCGACCCGCCGATGAATTGTCGGCCAAAGCTGGCCGAGGATATGGTCTTTTCAGACCCTAAAAAGGTGCCCGAACTCCAAGCGGCTGATCTTGTTACTTACTGGCTAGGTCGATTCATGACGTACAGAGCTAAGTCGGGAGATACGAGGGGCATAAACTTCCCACATCCCTCTGTGTCAACAATAGTGAGACATCTTCGCCATCAACAATTACTGTAGGGGCGGAGAAAGATTCCCACCTTCATGAGCAAGACCAATGGTAGGCGGATGGAGTTGAATACTGCGGAG
>Ga0187888_1000653_pt1 | contig 36910 bp, 37 predicted proteins | sample June2016WEW_7_40_FD_132987 | JGI IMG/M metagenome (GOLD analysis project Ga0187888, IMG submission 132987) | Peatland microbial communities from SPRUCE experiment site at the Marcell Experimental Forest, Minnesota, USA - June2016WEW_7_40 | ecosystem: Environmental > Terrestrial > Soil > Wetlands...
CTCATCACGGCCTACTATACGGAGGTGCCCGACCCTTCTGTGCCGGAACAAAGGGTTGCCTTCGGCACCTCAGGACATCGTGGTTCCGCATTCCAAAAGGCTTTCAATGAATGGCATATCCTCGCCATCAGCCAGGCCATTTGCCTGTACCGAGAGCAGAACAAGATCGATGGCCCGCTGTTTCTCGGCATGGACACGCATGCGCTTTCGGTGCCGGCTCTTGCCAGCGCGCTTGAGGTGCTGGCGGCCAACGGGATGGAGGTCATGCTGTCGGAGGGCGATGAATATACTCCAACCCCTGCCATTTCACACGCGATTCTCACGTACAACCGCGGGCGCAAGACAGGACTCGCCGACGGCATCGTCATCACGCCGTCACATAATCCGCCCCATGACGGCGGGTTCAAATACAATCCCCCCAACGGCGGCCCGGCGGAGGAAGTCGTCACGGATTGGATTCAGGCGAAAGCAAACGAATTCCTCCAAGCCGGGCTGGAGGGCGTGAAAAGGATTCCTTTCGAGAAGGCTCTTCGCGCCCCCACGACGCACCGGCACGACTATCTCAATACTTACATTACCGATCTCGCCAACGTGCTCGACATGGGCGCCATTCGCGGCGCGAAGATCAGCATGGGAGTCGATCCGCTTGGCGGCGCCGGGGTCCACTACTGGGCGCCGATTGCGGAGCGCTACGGGTTGAACCTCACGGTCGTGAACGACGCCGTCGACCCGACCTTCCGTTTTATGACTGTCGATTGGGACGGCCAGATCCGCATGGACCCATCCTCGCCCTATGCGATGCAGAGGTTAATCGGCATGAAGGATCGCTTCGAGATCTCTTTCGCTTGCGATACCGACCATGACCGGCACGGAATCGTCACCCGAAGCGCGGGTTTGATGCCGCCCAACCATTACCTTTCCGTCGCCATCTTCTATCTCTTTCAACACCGGCCGAAGTGGCGCAAGGAAGCGGCGATCGGCAAAACGGTGGTGAGTAGCCAGATGATCGATCGCGTCACCGCGAAGCTTGGCCGGAAGCTCTACGAGGTGCCGGTTGGCTTCAAGTGGTTCGTGGATGGCTTGCTCGACGGTTCGCTGGGCTTCGGTGGCGAAGAGAGCGCAGGAGCCTCTTTTTCTCGTATGGATGGCACCGTTTGGACGACGGACAAAGATGGAATTATCCCAGCCTTGCTGGGGGCGGAGATCACGGCGCGGATGGGCCGCGATCCCGGCGAGGTCTACCGCGAGCTCACGCGCGAATTCGGCGAGCCTGTTTACGACCGCGTTGAGGCGCCTGCCACACCGGAACAAAAAGAGATTCTGGAGAAACTCTCGCCGGAGCAGGTCCGGTCCACGGATCTGGCGGGGGAAAAAGTCCAGGCCATCCTTACCCGCGCGCCTGGCAACGGCGCCTCGATCGGCGGGTTGAAGGTGGCGTCGGAGAACGGATGGTTCGCGGCGCGTCCATCGGGAACTGAGAACATCTATAAGATTTATGCGGAAAGCTTCCGGGGAGAGGATCATCTGCGCCAGATCCTGGAGGAAGCCCAGACGATTGTCAGCGATGCTTTGGCGGCGTCGGAGCCGAGGGAAAAATCATGAGCGACCAAACCCGCGCCAGCCACCCAATCTACAACCTTCTACCCACGGAAATCGAAGGGTTCGATTCCCTGGCGGAACTTGCCCTGGACATGCGCTGGTCGTGGAACCATGCTACCGACGGAGTGTGGCGCACGCTTGATCCCACACTGTGGGAACTCACTCAAAATCCCTGGGTTGTCCTGCAGACGGTCTCGCGCGACCAGATCGAGCGCGTGCTGGCCGATCCGGCCTTCCGTAAGAACGTTGATGACCTGCTGCGAGGCAAGCGTCAGGCGGCGGAGACACCCGCATGGTTTCAACAAAAGCATCCGCAAGATCCCTTGACCTGCGTCGCATATTTCAGCATGGAGTTCATGTTGAGCGAGGCGCTCCCGATCTATTCGGGAGGACTTGGTAATGTGGCCGGCGATCAGCTCAAAGCTGCCAGCGATCTGGGCGTGCCGGTGATCGGCGTGGGGCTGCTCTATCAACAAGGCTATTTTCGCCAGGTGATCGACAAGAACGGAGAGCAACAGGCTCTTTACCCGTACAACGATCCCGGGCAGTTGCCGATCACGCCGTTGCGTCAACCAAATGGCGAGTGGTTGCGGCTGGCGATCGCGTTGCCTGGTTACCCGGTCTGGCTGCGCGCCTGGCAGGTCCAGGTTGGTCGAGTCAAGCTTTACCTGCTGGATAGCAATGACGCGGCGAACTTTCCCATCCATCGAGGGATTACGAGCGAGCTGTATGGCGGCGGGCCGGAGTTGCGCCTCGTGCAAGAACTGCTTCTCGGGATTGGCGGATGGCGGTTGCTCAGCGCGCTCGGCATCAAGCCGGAAGTCTGTCACTTGAATGAGGGACATGCAGCCTTCGCGGTGTTGGAGCGTGCCCGGAGTTTCATGGAAGAGACCGCGCAGACTTTCGAAGTCGCGCTGGCCGTCACGCGAGCGGGGAACCTGTTCACCACTCACACGGCGGTGGCTGCGGGCTTTGATCATTTCGCTCCGGCCCTCATCGAGCAATACCTCGGACCTTATGCCGAGCAGAAGCTCGGCATCACACTCCACGATTTACTGGCCTTAGGGCGCCAGAATCCGAACGACTCGTCGGAAAGTTTCAACATGGCCTATTTGGCAATCCGGGGGAGCGGGGCGGTAAATGGGGTGAGTCGCTTGCATGGGAAAGTCAGCCGGCGCCTCTTTCTACCCCTGTTTCCGCACTGGCCGGAGGACGAAGTTCCCATTGGACATGTGACCAACGGAGTCCATATGCCAACCTGGGACTCGGCTCCGGCCGACGATTTGTGGACGGGAACCTGTGGCAAGGGGCGTTGGCTGGGGACAACGGAAAACCTGGAGCAGGACATTCGCCGCGCCTCCGACTCCGTGCTCTGGAAATCTCGCACTGCCGCCTGCAGTTCTCTCGTGGAATACGCTCGCGAGCGACTATCCCGGCAACTGTCTGTCTCCGGCGCGCCGCCCGAGGCCATTGACGAGGCGAAACATCTATTTGATCCCAACGCACTGACATTGGGCTTTGCGCGTCGCTTCGCGACCTACAAGAGGCCGAACCTGCTGCTGCACGATCCAGAGCGGCTGCTTCGTTTGTTGAGTAATTCTGAGCGCCCGGTGCAGCTCATCATTGCTGGCAAGGCCCATCCGGCCGACGATGCGGGAAAGGCTCTGATTCAGGAATGGGTGCATTTCATCCGGTGGCCCGAGACACGCCCCCATGCGATCTTCCTCAGCGATTACGACATGCTTCTGACCGAGCGCCTGGTGCAGGGCGTGGATGTCTGGATCAACACACCACGGCGGCCTTGGGAGGCTTGCGGGACGAGCGGCATGAAAGTGCTCGTCAATGGAGGCATCAATCTGTCAGAGTTGGATGGCTGGTGGGCGGAAGCCTACACGCCTGAAGTGGGGTGGGCATTGGGGGACGGACAGGAACATGGCGATGATCCTGCTTGGGACGCTGCCGAAGCCGACGCGCTCTACGACCTGCTCGAGCGGGAGGTGATCCCGGAGTTTTATGCCCGAGACCAGAGCGGCATTCCCACCGCATGGGTCAAGCGGATGCGGGAAAGCATGGCGCGACTGACACCGCGCTTCTCCGCAAGCCGCGCGGTGCTCGAATACACGGAACAACATTATCTTCCCGCTGCAGCCGCCTGCCGTGAGCGCGCTGCGAACAAAGGCGCAGCGGGCAGGCAAGTGGTCGATTGGCAGCACAGTCTGGAACAGAAATGGGCCACGCTGCACTTCGGCGCAGTGAAGGTTGAGACTCGTGGCGAACAGCACGTATTTGAGGTTCAGGTCTGTCTCAATGACCTCGACCCCGAGGTGGTGCTGGTAGAGCTTTACGCCGACGGCGTCATGGGCAGCGCTCCTGTGCAGCGGGAGATGAAGCGCGTTCGCCAACTGGCCGGCGCGCCGGGCGACTACGTTTACAGCGCGACTGTGCCTGCGGGCCGCCCGCCAGCGGACTATACGGCGCGAGCGATACCGCAGCGCTCCGGAGTGGCGGTTCCGCTGGAATCCGCTCTAATTCTGTGGCAACGATGATCTGGTCGACGGAAGAAAAGACGATGAAGAAACCGACTGCAATCACCTGCTTGTTTCTGGATGTCGGCGGTGTCCTGGTCACCAACGGGTGGGATCATCAAGCCCGCAAACGGGCGGCGACGAACTTCAAACTGGAGTGGGCTGAAATGGAGGATCGGCATCGCCTGAACTTCGACATCTACGAGGAGGGAAAGCTCACGCTGGAAGAATATTTAGGCCGGGTGGTCTTTTACCAAAAGCGGCCGTTCACCCGGGCTCAGTTTCGGGGCTTCATGTTCGCGCAATCGAAACCTTACCCCGAGATGATCGATCTGGCCGCTCAGCTCAAGGTCCGTCATGGGCTGAAGATCGCCGTGGTCAGCAACGAAGGGCGTGAACTGAATGCGTATCGGATTCGCAAGTTCAAGCTGGACGGGTTTGTGGATTCTTTTATTTCCTCCTGCTTCGTTCACATCCGCAAGCCCGATGCGGACATCTTTCGGCTTACGCTGGACATTGCCCAGGCGCCGGCCCGGCAGGTGGTCTATATCGAAAACACCCCGATGTTTGTCCAGATCGCGGAAGGTTTGGGGATTCGAAGCATTCTTCACACGGATTACAGGTCCACCTGCGCGCAACTGGCCGCGTTCGGATTGCAGAATGACAAATGACAAAGTGCCATTGATGACGCCAGCTAACCCAGGCATTCTGACGCGCATATTAACGATCAATGGCGGCTCGTCGAGCATCAAGTTCGCGTTGTTCGAGGCGAGTGAGTCGCTGCGAAGGATTCTGGAGGGCGAACTTGAGCGGATTGGACTGCCGGAGGCCACCTTCCGGGTGAAAGGCTTGGATCAGGCGGACAACTTTTCGCGGCCAGTCAAGGCGCCGGATCACACGGCAGCGGTGGGCGCACTGATGGATTGGATCGAGAAACGCTGCGGGCATGATGCATTGACCGCGGTGGGGCATCGCGTGCTGCATGGCGGGCCGAAGTATTACAAGCCGCAGCGAATCAATGCGGAGATGGTTGCGGAGCTGCATCGGCTCAGTCCATTCGATCCTGACCATATGCCGGAGGAGATCCTATTGACCGAGGCGTTTCATCGCCGATTTCCCGACCTGCCCCAAGTAGCGTGTTTCGACACGGCTTTTCACCATGACCTGCCGCGCGTGGCGCAACTGCTGCCGATACCGCGCCGCTACGAGGCGCAGGGGGTGCGGCGGTACGGGTTTCACGGGTTGTCGTATGCGTTTCTTATCGAAGAACTGGCCCGCCTGGCCGGAACGGAAGTGGCACAGGGCCGCGTCATCCTAGCGCACCTCGGCAATGGCGCGAGCCTGGCGGCGGTGCGTGACGGCAAATCCGCCGACACGAGCATGAGTTTCACCCCGACCGCCGGGGTGCCGATGAGTACCCGCTCCGGCGATCTCGATCCCGGACTGGTTTGGTATCTGGCGCGCACGGAAAAAATGAGTGCGAAGCAATTCAATGAGATGGTCAATCTTCAGTCCGGGCTGCTCGGCATATCCGAAACCAGTTCCGACATGCGTGACTTGCTGGAGCACGAGACGCAGGACGTGCGGGCGGCGGAAGCGGTCGCGCTGTTCTGTTACCAGATCAAGAAATGGATCGGCGCATTCGCGGCGGCGTTAGGTGGACTGGACACGCTGGTGTTTGCTGGCGGCATCGGAGAAAATGCGCCCACGGTCCGCGCCCGGATTTGCCATGGGCTGGGATTTCTTGGAATCGAACTCGAAGAAAAGGAAAACGCGGCGAATGAGGGCGTGATTTCCGCCGCGGCCAGCCGAGTTGCGGTCCGCGTCATTCGCACGGACGAAGAACTCATGATTGCCAAGACGGTTTGCCAGGTTCTCGGCCTTGATGTGCCCAATGGGCCTATCCCGTCTCGCTCGTCATGATGAAGAGTGGTTTCATCTCGAAACTCTTGTAGTGCGGCCGGAGGCGTTCGGTGTTGTAGAGATCCTTCACATTCACTACTTTCTTTGAAGCGGTCACTACGTCGATCGCCATGTTGTCGTAACGGCCGTCCTTCAGCACAACCAGCCTGCCGTGAATCTTGCGGAGGATCAAGTCGAGAGCAAGATTGCCGTAAGCCATCGGTACGATGGAGTCAATCGCGTCAGGATCACCGCACCGGACGAGGTAGCCCAGCTTTTGGTTGATGGTGTCTATGGTCTTGCCGTCGTTGTACCTGGGCGAAAGCTCCTTCAGTTTTTCAGAGACCAGATCGCCGATTCCGCCCAGCTTCTTATGGCCGAACGCATCCGTGGCGTCGCGTTCGAACACCATTTCTCCGCCTTCGAACATCGCCCCTTCTGAGACCAGCACCACCGAATACCGGCTTGGGTTCTTGCGGCGATCGGCCACCAGCAATTCCGCGAGCCGCTCAATGTCGAATTTATGCTCAGGGATGACGCAGCGGTTTGCTGCTCCTGCCAGCGTTGGCAGCATGGCGGTGAACCCAGCATAACGTCCGAATACCTCGATCACCAGGAAGCGTTCGTGCGAGCCAGCAGAGGTCCGCAAGCTATTGGTCATCTGGATCGTACGGGTAACACAAGTGCTAAACCCGATGCAGTAATCGGTTCCTGGAACATCGTTGTCCATGGTTTTAGGAATGGCGACTGCGCGCACGCCTTCCTGGTCCAGGCGCACGGCGTAGCTGAGCGTGTCATCCCCCCCGATTGGAATCAAGAAGTCGATGCCCAGCCACTCGAGATTTCTCAGCACTTCTGGAGTCAGGTCGTTTTTCTCGGCGTTGTAGGCTTCCTGCAGATGCGCGGGAACCGCGGACTTCTTTACTTTACTGGGGTTAGTACGCGAACTGTGCAGGAAGGTTCCACCGGTGCGGCCGGTCCGGTTAACGATTTCCTCCGACAGTACTTGAAAGTTGTCGCTGTTGTCATAATCCTTGTCGCGCACCATGTCGACGAGCCCGGCCCATCCCCGACGCAGACCAATCACCTGGTATCCTTCTCGAAGCGCCCTGATGGTCACCGCACGGATTGCGGGGTTTAAGCCAGGCACATCCCCACCCCCGGTCAGAATTCCGATTACACCTTTTCTTGTGCTGAGATTCACCATCGGGTTCGTCCATTCTGAGCGGATAAGGCGGGTCGCTGTTCATTCCTCGGCGATCTGCCGGATCGCTCCTCGGAAGGAACCACGCACGCCGAGTAGATGTTGGATCCAAGTGCCGAGCGATGCCCACAGCGTAGGGCAGCGCTGCTGTAGAGGCTGGTGAATCAGTCGCAAGAAAGATACGGTTAAAGAGGATTCGAGTCAACGGGCGAAGAAATTGCTGAAACCCTCGCTATCGCAATACACAGGATCAAGCACACGGCCGGAAACACCCGGTCTTTCAGGAGCTCACTGCCGAGACAGTATCCGGCGTCAGCGAAAAGGAACGATCTCTTGGGCAACCGGCGCCACTATTTCTGTGGAGTTCTGCGTCGGAGTTTTCTTCGCTTCGTACCGGTCAATGATTAACTCATCGCCAACTTCTGTCCGGCTCCTGAAGATGGTATGCGCCGGCAACTCGATCACGCTCTCCGCCTGTAGCTTAGGCAAAACGACACGGAAAGGTTTCACCAGCTCCTTCAGGCCCACGACCCTGAAGTGTTTGTCGATCATGACCAAGTCGAAAGAAAACAGCATTCCGACGGTATGAATCGAGTTTGCCGGCACGATCCACACTCCCCCGTCCGGATTGAGAGACTTCCTGCCGAGCAGCCCGACCAAGCGGCCCAAAATCGAGTCTGCGACAGCGACCCGAAAGGCGAGAAAGGTCTCCTTCGACTTGTTATAGACAAAGACTTCGCGTGGCTTTGCTAGCATAGTTGTCCCCGGGTAGCTGGGCGCTCCAGACCTAGCGAGGAGCTTTTTTCTTCATTCTGTAGATCAACAGAACGAGCGTGCATACGGCCAAGATACCCGCGATTATCCTGATCAAAGTAACGTTATCCATGTTTCACCTCGTTTGATTTGAAAACTGCAAACTTAACTATGCAAAAAATGTGCAAAGAAATAACTGATGGCAACCAGGGCTGGCCCGATTACCACCACTCCCATAGCCGGAAAAATGCAGAAAACGAGCGGTGGCACCAGCTTGATGGTTGTCTTCGCAGCCTTTTCTTCAGCCTGTTGCCGGCGCTGCGTTCGCAGTGCATCCGAAAAGGCGCTCAATGACTTTGCGATCGGTGTTCCGAAGCGATCGGTCTGAATCAGCATGGCCACGAACGAGCGCGCACTTTCGAACCCCGCCCTCACCGCAAACGACTGCCATGCCGCGTTCCGCTGAACCCCTGCGCGCTGCTCAAAGTTAATGAGCAACAGTTCTTCACTTAATTCAGGGTGGCTCACCTCAAGTTCCTGACCGACTCGCACCACTGCCTGGTCCATGCCCAATCCAGCCTCCAGACAAATGGACAACAAATCCAGGGCGTCAGGCAGGCTCAGCCTGAGCCGTTCTCTTCTCCGATTAATCGCGTAGGAGAGCCAGAAATCCGGGGCAAAGAAGCCAACCACGAGTGCCATTAAGAAAAAGACAACTGTGTTGCTGCTGAACACCACTGCAGCGCTGAGCCCCAGCACTGCGGGCACCGCTAACCTCATTCCCAAGAAGATGTCGGCATGATACGGCTTGCGATACCCGGCGAGCATTAACCGGCGCACGATCTCCGGGTCAGGTTCAGTTGCGAAGAAGCGCCGGAGAGCGGTGAAGGGTTTAGCTACAAGGTCGGCGCTCATCGAAGGCCGCCAGGGTCCCGAAACCGCGCCCGTGCCCCGCCGCGCATCTCGAACAACTTGTTCCAGCAGAGCGCCTTGTGCCGAAGAGCGCCCCATCAGGAGCAGAAAACACAGGATAAAAGCGATAAATAAGCTCAGCCCGAAAATTATGGTAAGCGTCATGGTTAAACCTTGATGTCAATAATCTTGCGTATTGCCAGGATTCCGATCGCCATCAGCCCTAATCCAAAGTAAACCATCTTGAGTCCGAAGGGATCGCTGAACAGGGACTTCTCATAGTCATGATTAACGAGGCTAATAATGCCGAACATAAGAAATGGGGCGGCGCCAAGGATCCAGCCGGTGATGCGCCCCTGGGCAGTGTAAATTCGGAGCTGTCCGCGCAATCGGGCACGCTCTCGCAGCACCGCTGAGGTCTTATCGAGAATTTGTGCGAGGTTTCCTCCGGATTCCTTCTGCAGAAGAATCGCGGTGGCGAGAAACCGCATGTCATCCAGAGGCACTCGATCGATCAGACGCATCATTGCGTCCCGGATGGGGAGCCCCAGGGTCTGCTCTTTATGCAAAGCACGGAACTCCACTCCGACGGGGTCTGAGATCTCATTGCCGACCATCTCCAGCACCGCCTGGATGGAGTGTCCTGCCCGCAAGCCCCTTGACATCAGGTCGACGGCTTCGGGCAGGAGATCGCCGAAACGCTTGAACCTGATTTCCCGAAGAATGTAGAGAAACACGTACGGCGCCGAACCCACGGCAATACCAAGGCCGGCGCAAACCGGGATACTGGCATTGAATAACGATGCCACCCAGTAGGTTACCAGACCCGCAATCAACGAAAACGCGGAAACAGAACCGAAAGACCAGCCTCGACCCGCTTGCCTGATCAACCGCGATACGGCCGGAGACCAGGGTAGTTTTTGCGCCAACTCTTCGATCGAACCCGAGCGAACGGACTGTTCTTTAAGGATCGTGGTGCGATCCGACTCTTGGGGCTGGGCTTCTTCGATACTCGCCAATTGCTCTTCGACCGCCTTTTCCATCGAGGTCGGCTTCAATAAATAAACAAGCACGCCGAACATCAGAATCAGGAGCAGTAGAAATAGAAGTATCAGCGACATAAGCTTTATCCTCAGTTCCAGAGCCTGGTCGTTTGCTCAAAGACGTTTGGCGGCAGGGTAATCCCGGAGGCAGCGGCACTCGGGTGGACGTCGCCAGCGGGGATGCGCTGGCGGAGACGGCCGCTGGTGGTGGCAGCAGCAAGAGCTCGGGCGCCTCTGGCAGTGGCAACGGTGGGCGATACGGCAGCGGCACAGGAAGCGGCTTGAATCCGGCGGGTGAAGCTGCCGGGACGGGTCGCGGGACTGCGACTGCGGCTGGAGCCGGCACGGGAGCCGGAGCCGGAACTACGCCGGGGAGCGGTAAGGGTGCGGGAAGCGCTCCGGGGGGAGGCGGATTTCCCGGCATCACGATTCGTGGGGGCAGCTATGGAAACGGCGCCGCCGGAAGCTTGCACGCCAGCCTCGCCCCACATCGCCCAACTCCTTATGGAATGAACATCACCTCAACCGCCAGCAGCGGCGGCGGACTTCCCGACTTCGGCGTCTTTCAGAATGAGAAGGTGTACACCGTTTATCTCGACATGCGCGCCAACGACGAAGACCCCGCTCCTTCTTGGATCTTACAGTATGCGCTGTTGCAACCATCGGCAGACAGCGCCGCTGGCGGCGGCACTTCCGACCGCGTTCGGGGAACACCTACGCCACCGTACGCGATGCTCAAGGAGATACCGGAGCTTACTGCCGAGCTTGCATCGAAGTGCGCACACCAGTTGATCGTTGCATCGGCGATCATGAACGTCACTGGGAAACTGGAGCAGGTGTCCGTGAAATATACCCCTGACAGCCAGCTCATTGTTCCTCTGGTCGAGGCGCTGAACAACTGGGCGTTCGAGCCCGCGCAAATCGACGGGAAACCGGTGGCTCTCAAGATCCTGCTGGGCATTCGCCTGGCGGCGCGCTGAAAAGGTCGTGCCAAAAGGCTCGAACCTTTCGGTCTCATCTGGTCATGAAGCGCCGATCTCCATCTGAAGTGCCGTTCGCGATTCGGCAATTCGCCTGTACACTGAGAAATCTATGGCATCGATCTCATCCGAACCTTGTGCCGGCGAAATGGGGAATTCGCGGAGCGAGGGATTCAAGCGGATCCTGCGCTCTCGATGGACCTTTGTAGGCTTGCAAGTTATCGACCTGCTCACCACGCTGTATGCATTCCACCTGGGAGCGTTCGAGGTTAATCCTTTAGTCGCACACCTGACGGTGGTATTCGGCCGCTTTCGTGGCGTGCTCATCAGCAAGCTCATGGCGGTGGCAATTGCGATGGGAGTGAGCAGGCTCACGTGGGTAATCAACGTGATTTATATAGGAATCGTCGGCTGGAACCTGATTACGATTGCCTTCTTCGCTTTGCACGGGAAATGAGCGCATGAGATTGCCCTAATAACTCCGCACGGCGATGTCGAGACAACGCCGCGCTAGCGGATGCGGGCCGCTTCTTGCGGTTGGTGGTTGGGTTGATGTTCAAACGAGAATTTTTCCGGCATACAGCGCCATTCCCACCACGGCATCAATTCCCAGCGCATCAAGGCTGTCGATTTCCTGCTGTTCGGTGATACCGCCGGCGACCACCAGATGTCGTTGAGTGGCGCGCTTTATGGCATGAATCGTCTCCATCGGAATTCCGCCCATTAAGCCCTCCGTGTCGATGTGGGTATAGAGGAAGGTCTCGCAGAAGGGCTCCAACGCGCGAATCATGTCGAAGGCAGTGAGGGAAGTCTGCTTGCGCCAGCCGTCAATCGCAACCCGGCCTCCTCGGGAGTCGAGAGCGAACATGAGCGCCGCCTTTGGAAGGTTGTCTGCCAGTGTGCGAGCGTGCTCCTGGTTGATGCGTCCGTCGGTTAACAACGCGGACCCGATGATCACCTTACGCGCACCCAGGCTCAGAAGTTCCTGTGCAGTTTCGAGATTGCGAATGCCGCCGCCAACCTGGCAGTTGAGGCGACCGACGATCTGTTTGACCAAGGGCCGGTTGTCGCCGGCGCCGCGCGCTGCGTCGAGGTCGATGAGTTGGATCAGCGGATAGTCGGAGAAGCGCTCGATCCAGTAGTCGAAGTTGTCGAACTCCAGTGCCTTCTTCTCGCCCTGAATCAACTGTACGATCCTGCCGCCCATGAGATCGATCGACGGAATCAGCATGGCCACCTCACCGGCACGTTGGCAGCCTGCAGTTCGCGTTTCAATTGTCCTATGTTTTCCAGACCGAAATGGAAAATGGAAGCGGCCAGAGCCGCGTCCGCGCGACCGCTCTGGAACACGTCAATGAAGTCTCGCGCCGACCCGGCGCCGCCCGACGCGATCACGGGAATGGAAACTGCGTCGGCCACAAGCTGTACCAACTCACAATCGAAGCCAGCCTGGGTACCGTCGCGGTCCATGGAAGTGAGCAGAATTTCTCCTGCGCCGCAAGCGGCGGCCTCCCGCGCCCATAGAATCGCGTCCCGTCCCGTTGGAATGCGTCCTCCGGCAACTAAGACCTCGAAACCACCGTTCACCCGCCTGGCATCGATGGACACCACGACCGCCTGCGAGCCAAAACGCGCGGCAATTTTCCCGATCAGCCTCGAATCCTTTACTGCGGCCGAGTTGATGGCGATTTTGTCTGCGCCTGCCTCAAACACGTCGGCGGCGTCAGAAAGTTTACGAATTCCTCCGCCGACCGTGAACGGAATAAACAAACAGCGTGCCGTGCGGGAGACGACGTCGAGCATTGTATTGCGTTTGTCGCTGGTGGCCGTGATATCGAGCAGAACGATCTCGTCTGCGCCGTCGCGGGCGTGGGCAGCGGCACATTCCGCGGGGTCCCCGGCGTCGCGCAGATTGACGAACTGCACGCCTTTCACCACGCGGCCGTCGTCCACATCGAGACAGGCGATAATGCGCTTGGTCAGCACTTATCCAACCTCATTTATCGGCATCACAGATCGGCCTCACAGAAATTCTTGAGAATGAGCAGCCCCACGGTCCACGATTTTTCCGGATGGAACTGCACTCCGAAAATGTTTTCTTGTTCGACGGCGGCGGAAAACCGCGCTCCGTATTCGGTCGCCGCCGTGGTGGCGGCAACCACCGGCGCTTGAAAAGAATGCGTGTAGTAGACAAAGGAGTCGGGTGCGACGTTACGCAGCAACCGCGAACCTTCCCGGACCGCTAGCGAGTTCCATCCCACGTGCGGCGATTTCACCGACGAGGGAAATTGCCGGCATCTTCCAGCAAAAATTCCTGCCCCAGCGAACTCGGGAGCCTCGTCACTACCCTCGAACAGCCACTGCATTCCGAGGCAGATCCCGAGGAATGGCTTGCCGGCGCTTGCGCCTTGCAGCACGGCATCTCGCAAGCCGGTGTTGTCGAGGCCGCCCAATGCGCTGAAGTGCCCGACGCCAGGCAGCACGATCTTGTCGGCGGTTGCCACGATTTCAGGCTGCGTGGTTACCACAACGTCGGCGCCGAGATAGTCAAATGCCTTCTTCACCGAATTCAGATTGCCGGCGCCGTAATCCACTACAGCGATCATAGAAGCCCCTTGGTGCTCGGCAGCATGCGTCCCAGGCGTCGATCGCGGGAGCAGGCTACACGAAGCGCGCGCGCAAAAGCTTTGAACAGCGCTTCGATCTTGTGATGGCTGGAGCGACCGTAAAGCACACGCGCATGAACATTGGCGCGCGCGCCGCGGGCGAAACCCTCGAAGAAGTCGCACACCAATTCCGTCTGCAGATCGCCGACCCGCCTCGCGCGAACCTTAGTCTGAACCACAGCCACCGCGCGGCCGCCAAAGTCCACTGCCGCCAAACCGAGAGTTTCGTCCATGGGCATCAGAAAATAGCCGGCTCGCAGAATGCCGCGCCGGTCGCCCAGAGCGCGGTCGAACGCCTCACCCAGAGCGATCCCTACATCTTCCACGGTGTGGTGCTGATCCACATCCAAGTCGCCCAGAGCGGCGAGTTTCAAATCGAAGCCACCGTGACGCGCGAACAGCTCCAACATGTGGTCAAGAAAACGGATTCCCGTGGAAACCTCGTACTTGCCGCGGCCCTCGATGGTAAGGGCAATTCGAATCTCTGTTTCCGCGGTCTTGCGATGCAGTTTGGCTTTCCTCACGCCCGCACCTCACGTCCCAATCCAAGCTGCTCAACCACGTTCCGCAGAGCGCCGATGAGAGTCTCTGTGTGTTCATCCGATCCCACTGTCAAGCGAACACAGCCTTCGCATCTTGGGTCGGAATGACGGTCGGAGTGCCGATCACGCACCAGAATTCCTTGGTCGCGCAGGGCTTGAACAAATTCCGCGTGAGCTGAGCCAATGCGTACGAGCACAAAATTGGCGCGGCTTTGCCAGTAATGCAACCCAAGTACGCCAAGTTCCTGCTGCAATCTCTCGCGGTTGCTTAGCACTTGCGCGACATAGCGGCCGACATACTCCTGATCTTGAAGGGCCTCTGGCAAGACTGCGAGGGCGGCCGCGTTGACGTTGTACGGCGAGGCAACGCGGCGAACCATTGCCATCTGGCGGCCTTCTCCCGCAAGCACGCCAATTCGCAAACCGGCGAGGCCGTAGGCCTTGGAAAAAGTCCGCGCCACGAAAAGATTCTCGATCTGCCGGGCGTGGTCTATAAGCGTTTCTCCGTGAAATTCGAAATATGCCTCATCAACGAGCACGGCAGCTTGGGGCGCGGCTTGCGCAATCTGAATCAGGACATCGCCCGCGCCCGCGGCTCCGGTCGGATTGTTAGGATTGGCAACCGCGATGAGCCGGGTGCGTGGGCTGAGTTGAGCGAGCAGGTCTTTTTCCGGAAAGGCGAAGTTATCGCCGGCACGCACTTCGATAACGCGCGCGCCTTCGGCCTGAGCGAAGATGGCGTACATGGCAAAGGTAGGCACGACGATGAGCGCTTCGTCCCCCGGATCGAGATACGCAGAACAAAGCAAATGAATCGCTTCGTCGACGCCGTTTGTGAGCAGAACCTGTGCCGGATCGAGTCCGAGAGAGCTCGCGACTTCTTTTTCAACCGGCTCACGTTCGGGATAGCGCGCCAAGAGTTCGGAATCGAGCGAGCGCAACCGGGCCAGCACGCGCGGCGAACACCCCACTGTGCTCTCGTTGAAATCGAGACGCAGTCCCGTTCGGCCAGCCAAAGGAGGCCGATAAACATGCAGATTTCTCACCGCTTCGCGAGCTTCAAGCATAGGAGCACCTCACTCGGAACGCCTCCGCGTGTCCCATCAAGCCTTCGGCGTTGGCCAGCGTAATGCCCGGCGGCGCGATTCGACAGATTCCCGCGCGAGATACTTGCTGGCAAGCAATGACACGGACAAAATCGAGCACGCTGAGGCCGCCACGCACACGGGCCATCCCACCCGTGGGCAGCACGTGGTTCGGTCCGGAGACGTAGTCCCCGGCAGCCTGAGGTGTGAACTCGTCGAGGAAAACCGCGCCCGCGTGCTGCACTGCCGGCGCCAATGCCGCCGGTAGTGTGAGATGCTCGGGCGCGATGCGATTTGCCGTCTCGACAGCCTGTTCAAGAGAAGCGACCAGAAGAATGGCTGCGCGACGGGAGAGTGATTGAGCGGCGATCGGGTTGGTGCGCGTGCGCTTCCGCACTTCCGTCTGAACTTTTCTCGCTAGCGTGCGTGAAGTTGTAATGAAGATGCACAGCGCATCGGGATCATGTTCCGCCTGCGCCACCAGGTCGGAAGAGATGCAAGCTGGATCGCCGTCTTCGCTGATGATAACGGCTTCGGTGGGACCAGCCAGGAATTCAATGGCGCAATCGAAAGCCACCAGCTTCTTGGCTGCGGTCACGTATCGGTTGCCCGGGCCGACGATCTTGTGCACGCGCGGAATCTCTTCCGTTCCATAAGCAAGGGCAGCGATGGCCTGTGCCCCACCGACTCGGTAGAACTCGTGCACGCCGAGGAACGCGGCCGCCGCCATGGTCGCCTGCGCCGGGCGCGGAGACGCAACGCGAATCTGTCTGACACCGGCGACCTGCGCGGGAATCACCGTCATGAGCAACGTTGATGGCAAAGGATAGCGGCCACCCGGGACATAGCACCCAACCGATTCCAGAGGGCGCACCAACTGACCCACGACAACGCCAGGCTGGATTTCGTGCCGCCATTCATTATTATTATTCTTGTCCTTGTCCTGGGGTGCTTGCCACTCCGCATAGCGACGGATATTGCCCGCAGCCTGCTTGATCGCGTCCTGCAGCTCTGGATCAGTTTGCTTCCAAGCCTGGTGGAGATCGGCCTCGGCAACACGGAGTGGCTCATCCTTACCCAATCCGTCCCAATGTGTAGCATAGCGGCGCACCGCGCGATCGCCGTTGCGGTGGACGTCACTCACAATGCGGCGGACTGCCGGCTCGACGTCTGCCAGGTCACTCGCACCGCGTTGCGCCAGCTCGGTCACAAGACGAGCTTGCTCGGCGCCTTCGAGAATGCGCATCACGCCATCGCGCATCACATCACCACCTTGTTCAGCGGATATTCGACGATGCCCTGAGCGTTGGCTTGCTTGAGCTTCGGAATCAGCGTCCAGGCGGTGTGCTCCTCAATCACTGTGTTTACCGCGACCCACTCGCCATCGGCCAGAGGCGCGACGGTCGGATTCTTCAGCGCGGGAAGAAGACCGAGAACAGCGGGCAAGTCTGATTTGCGCACATTGAGCATCAGGCCGACCCGCCCCAGCGCAGCGATAGCCCCACTGAGCATGACGGCCAGATTCTCAATCTTTTGCCGCCGTGCGGGATCGGCCCAGGCGGCCTGGTTCGCGACCAGTTGCGTGTTGGACTCAAGAACTGTTTCAAGGATTCGCAAATGATTGGCGCGCAGTGAACTACCCGTCTCCGTCACCTCGACAATGGCGTCTGCCAGTAATGGTGGCTTGACTTCGGTTGCGCCCCAGGAAAACTCGACCCGCACGGAAACGTTGCGGCTCGCGAAATAGTTGCGGGTGAAACTGACCAGCTCTGTGGCAATGATTCGACCTTCAAGGTCTTCCAGTTTGTGGAAGCCCGAATCCTCCGGGACGGCCAGCACCCACTTGACCCTGCCCATGCTTTGTTTGGCATAGATCAGGTCGCAGACCTTGACGACATCGAGGCCGCTTTCGAGCACCCAGTCGAGGCCAGTCAAGCCGGCATCAAGCGCTCCGTGTTCAACGTACCGGGCCATTTCCTGGGCGCGAATGAGCAGGCATTCGATCTCGGGATCATCGGTCGCGGCGAAATAAGAGCGGGCATTGGTATACACACGCAGTCCGGCGCGCGTGAAGAGGCTCAACGTTGCCTCCTGCAAGCTCCCTTTGGGGATGCCCAGTCGCAATTTCATCGCGCAGCCCTCTTTTGCCCGTCCAGCGCGGTTCCCAAAGGAAGTTCCTGAGTAAAGCAGGAGCGCGTCCCGGTGTGGCAGACCTTGCCCTCGCCCAGCACGCGGACGCGCAGCAGTACCGTGTCCCGTAATCCGCTCGACAGTGTGCCCAATGTTATCTTTAGGAGGATAGTGACGTAATTCATGGAAGTTCTCAAAAGACTTTTTGAGCAACATTTCCACTCACCGGTCGAGCGGGTGCAGCCGCTGCAGGGCCAGCTCGGCGGTTCGGGCCGCAAGATCGTCCGGCTTGCCAGCGACAAAGTCAGCGCGATTGGCATTCTGTATGGCGTGCGCGAAGAAAATGTCGCCTTCCTCGAATTTTCCAGGCACTTTCGCCGGCACGGTCTGCCAGTGCCGGAAATTTATGCCGAAGATTTGAGCCAGGGCGCTTATCTCGAAGAAGACCTCGGCAGCACCACGCTTTTTGAGTTTCTCTCGGACCATCGCGACGGCCTGACCATCGCTCCCGAGGCAGTCGCGGCCTATCGCAAAGTTGTCGCCGTGTTGCCGCGCTTTCAGGTCGAAGCAGGCCGCGATTTGAACTACAAAGTCTGCTATCCGCGCGCCAGCTTCGATCGCCAGTCCATCGCATGGGATCTGAATTATTTCAAATATTACTTTCTCAGGCTCGCCGGCATTCCCTTCAACGAGCAGGCGCTGGAACGCGATTTCAGCCGCTTGACGAAATTCCTGTTAAGCGCCAGCCGCGATTATTTTCTCTATCGCGATTTCCAGTCCCGCAACGTCATGTTGCGCAGAATTCTGAACGAAGACCAGCCGTTTTTCCTGGACTATCAAGGCGGTCGCAAAGGCGCGCTGCAATACGATATCGCTTCTCTTTTGTACGACGCCAAGGCCGACCTGCCCCCCGATCTGCGCCAGCAATTGCTCAATCATTATCTCGACAGCCTGGCCGGTTTCCTCGATCTCGATCGCTCCGTGTTCATGCAGTTTTACTACGCCTACGTTTATGTCCGCATCATGCAGGCGCTGGGCGCTTATGGCTTTCGCGGCTTTTACGAGCGCAAAGAGCATTTCTTGCAAAGCGTGCCGTACGCGCTGAAAAACTTGCGCTGGCTGCTTCACAATGTGGAGTTGCCCATCGCGTTGCCAACGCTGATGGAAGCCTTCAAAAGCATGGTGGCCTCGGATAAGTTGCAAGGCCTGACTTCCGAGCCGGAGAAGTTGATGGTGCGGGTTTTTAGTTTTTCATTTCACCGAGGCCTTCCGCAGGATGAAACCGGAAATGGCGGCGGATTCGTTTTCGATGGCCGCAGCCTCCCGAATCCCGGACGCGAAGAGCGCTTCAAAACGCTCACGGGCAAAGACGCGCCGGTAATCGACTATCTCAACCAGCACGAGAGCGTCCGCCAGTTTCTCGCCAGCGCCATGTCGCTGGTGGACGCGAGCGTGAGCGCTTATCAGCGTCGCGGCTTCAAGCACTTGATGGTGTCGTTCGGCTGCACCGGCGGCCAGCATCGCTCGGTGTATCTCGCTGAGCAACTGGCGAAACATTTGCGCGGCCAGGATGGAGTGGAGGTGGTGGTGCATCATCGCGAGCAGGAGCAGTTAAATCAATGAAAGCGATGATTCTCGCCGCCGGCCTCGGCACGCGCTTGCGTCCGCTCACCGATGATCGTCCCAAAGCGCTGGTCGAAATCAACGGCAGCACGCTGCTGGAAATCACGCTCTCTCGTTTGCGCAACTGTGGAGTTCGCGAGGTGATGATCAACATGCATCACTTTGCCGACATGATTGTGGAGTACTTGAAAGCGAACAACAACTTCGGCATGCGCATTGAAGTCTCGCGCGAGGAGGTCTTGCTCGACACCGGCGGTGGTCTGAAAAAGGCTGCTTACTTCTTTGTTGAGGGTCCCAGCTCTGCAGAACCCTTCATTGTGCACAATGTTGATGTCCTCAGCACGATCGATCTCCGGCGCATGGTGCAATTTCATACTGACAAAAAGGCTCTCGCCACCCTCGCGGTGCAGGACCGCAAGACCTCCCGATACCTACTGTTCGACGACCAACTGCAGCTTTGCGGCCGGCGATCCGGGAGCGATCAGGAACCTGAACTTGTTCGATCTTCTCTTGTTCGATCTGCCCAGGAACTGCACATGCTGGCTTTCTCCGGCATCCACGTTATTTCTCCGCGTCTTCTTGCGATGATGATCGAAGACGGGGCGTTCTCCATCATCACGTCCTATTTGCGCCTCGCTGCCCAGCGAGAAAGAATCCTCGCCTTCCGCGCCGATGAATATTATTGGCGCGATCTCGGCAGGCCTGAGGGCATCGAGCAAGCCGCCCATGACTTAAAACTAAAGGTCATTACGCAGTAGGCTGAGCGCCGCACGCCCCGCAACTGTTACTCTCAAGCAGGACGTCGATATCTCGGAGACCGCAAATCATTGCCGCCCATCGTCAACGCACAAGAAATCACGAAAGCCTTCGGGGCGAACCCGCTCTTCCAGAATGTTTCTTTCACCATTTCTGAAGGAGATCGCATCGGCCTGATTGGCCCGAATGGATCCGGCAAATCCACCCTGCTACGAATTCTGGCTGGCGAGATTGCTCCCGACAGCGGGGAAGTATCGTTCCGGAAACGAACTCGTCTCGCCAGTGTCGAGCAAGACTCGCGATTTAAATCCGGAGCCACGGTGCGGTCGGTGATCGAAAGCGCTCTTGATCTCAGCGGCGTCTCCGGATCGGAACGTGGCGCCCGCTTTGCCGAGACCCTCGGCCGCGCCGGCTTTGAAGATCTCGAAGCGCAAGCGACCGAGTTATCCGGCGGCTGGCAGAAACGTCTCGCAATCGTCGAAGCCCTGGTGCAGCATCCCGACATCCTCCTGCTCGACGAGCCGACCAACCATCTCGATCTTCCGGGAATCACCTGGCTCGAAGATTTGCTTGAGGGAGCATCTTTCGCCAGCGTCATCGTGAGCCACGACCGCTACTTTCTAGAGAACGTCACCACCGACATGGTCGAGCTTAATCGGATTTATCCCGATGGCTCCCTCCGCGTCCGCGGCAGCTACAGCGCCTTTCTGGAGAAGAAAGAAGAATTCCTGCACGCGCAGTCCAAGCGTCAGGAAGCGCTGGAGAATCTTGTTCACGGAGAAATCGAGTGGCTCCGCGGCGGAGCGAGAGCCCGGACGCGGAAGTCCAAGGCGCGCATCAGCAAGGCCAGCGAACTCATGGGAGAGCTTGCCGACCTGAATGCAAGAACCCGCAGCACCACAACTCAGATCGATTTTTCAGCCACCGACCGCAAGACCAAGCGACTAATCGAACTGCAGAACGTCACTTGCACCATGGGTAACCGCGCCTTGGATAATCGAGAATTGTTCGACGGGCTCAACTTCATCCTCACGGCTGGAATGCGGGTGGGCCTCGTGGGGCCGAACGGCAGCGGCAAGACGACGCTGCTCCGCTTGTTGCAGGGAGACTTGGCTCCGACCGGCGGTGAGATTCGCCGCGCCGATTGGCTGCGCATCGTGTGCTTCGACCAGAGCCGCACCCTCGATCCCGACGTAACTCTGCGCCGGGCGCTCGCGCCGGACGGCGATTCTGTTGTGTATCGGGATCGCGTAATTCACGTGGCTGGATGGGCGGCACGATTCCTGTTTACCGGCGAGCAACTCAGCCAGCCGGTCGGGCGGCTTTCCGGAGGAGAACGCGCACGCGTCCTGATCGCGCAGCTCATGCTCCAGCCCGCCGACATTCTCCTGCTCGACGAACCCACCAACGACCTCGACATTCCAACCCTGGAAATTCTGGAAGAAAGCCTGATCGATTTTCCCGGCTCGCTCGTGTTGGTGACGCATGACCGCTACATGCTCGACCGTGTATCCAGCATCGTGCTCGGACTGAACGGGAAGGGCGCCGCCAACACCTTTGCCGACTACGCGCAATGGGAAGCATGGCAGGCCCAGCGCTCAAAGCCAAACGCGGCAACAGCGACGACGGTGGCGATTTCGCAGGCGGCGGCCGGTTCCACACCGGCAGCACTAGGGAAAAAGAAGCTTTCATATCTGGAAGCGAGGGAATACGCCGGCATCGAGCAGCGAGTTGAAGAAGCTGAAGAGTTGGTGAAAGCGAAACGTGCGGAACTAGAAGATCCAGCCAACGCGATGGATGCTCCGCGTCTTGTAAGCGCGCAGACCGCGCTGGACGCCGCTCAACAAACGCTGGATGCCCTCTACGCGCGCTGGGCCGAACTGGAAAAGAAGAGCGGCTGAGATCTTCCAAATTGGGAAGTCCAGACACTCAAAGTATCTTTTGAATGAAATTCCTTGCATAACTCTGGTAAAATGAGCTGTTTTTAGCGCTAAGTTCCTGTGTCCGAACCGGTTGCATAACGCGGTTTTGGACGCCCGAATGCTTTGTATACAATTGATTGGCTCTCCCCCTGCCGTCCCACTGGCCCTAATGCTGGGTAGGAGTGTTATTTTGAACGACGGTATGATTGGAAAAGCCGTGCGAAGAAGGCGGACTTGGTATCGGCGTCGTCTGCGCATGCAGCGAATCCTGGCCGCTGTGGTCGTCGGGACGGTCCTCGCTGGCGCCTGCTGGCTGAATGCGGTGCGCTATTTCTCATTGCCTTCCTTGCATGCCTCCCAGGTTTTGCCCGACTCTTTTTGGGTGCGGGCCAACATCCGCAAAGATCTCGCTTTGATGGCGGCGCAGTCCTCCAGGCCCACGAAGGTTCTCGCGCCGATCCCGGGTGTCTATCCTTACTCGGTGGTGCCCGGAGGCGTGAAAGATCCCGACGATCTCCGTTATGCGGTGGCGCGCGACCCTGTAGTTCGACGGCATTACGCCCATTTCGATTACAGCCACGCCCATCTGGTGCGCGCCACCGAAGCTCGCGAAGTTTATCTTTCTTATCGCGTTCGTGACACAGTCTTCTGGACGCGCAGAAAAATTCGCCTGCACCTCGGTGAACTGCTGCTGAGCGACGGCACAATCACGGCGCGTACCCGTTGCGGCAACCAGATTTCCGACACGGCCAAGCCCGAAGTTTCCAACGAAGAGCCTGCCGAAGATGTTCTGGACCGGCCCGTAGCGGAGCTCGAACCAGGACCGTCGTTTCCCATCCGGCCCCTGCTCGCCGCGCCCGACTTGCCCGGCGGCGAACCGATTCCACCCCAGCTTTTCGCCGGGCCAATCTTATTCCCGTACCTGCCTGTCGGTTTGCCGATTCCTTCCGGGCTTTGCCCCGTCGACCACGGAATCGTTCCCCCAGGCTGCAGTGCCAAAGGCCATAAACCGCCAGCGGTTCCCGAGCCCTCGACCATGGTGCTGATTGGTTCCGGCCTGGCGTTAATCCTGTGGCGTTATCGAAGAACCGCTCGCTCAGTCGCGGCGTAGCGGCCCCGGCAGCCCAGTTTCGCATCCAACTATCTTTGCGTTCATGGCGTCCCATCCTTGACGTTCCTTGTCAAGGCTGGGATTCCACGGTCGTGTCCCGCTTGGGGCCGTATTGACTTCCGCAACTTGTGCTACGACTTCTGGTGCGGATTGCCGGTCCCATAACTGCTAGACTTTGCTCAGAGCCCCAATGCCACGCCTCTCTTATGTCGGAGCCCTGCTGGGCATCGCGACCTTCTTGTCTACGCCGATCTTTGCGCAGGAGTCCGCGCGGAATACTCCGGCAAAGAGTGCGCCGAATAGCGCTCGCGTCCGGAACGTCGTAGTGCGCGGAACGGGCGCTGCGATGGAAGTGGAGATCCAGACTTCCGGAGCGCCGGTCGCGCCCGATACCCAGGCCATTACCGGACCCGATCGCATCGTCGTCGATTTTCCCGGCGCGCTTCCGGCCGCCGAGTTGCGCGCCCTGAAAGTCAATCGTGGCGCGCTGAAGGGAATTCGCGCAGGACTTTTTTTCAGCAACCCCCCGATTACGCGGATCGTGCTTGATCTTGTGGAGCCCCAGTCGTATCGGGTTTCGACGATCCAGAATGCGATCGTTGTGAAACTGGGTCCGGCAAAGCTGGGTCCGGTCACCGCAGCTGGAGCGAAAGCTCAGGATGTGCCGGCTGCGCCCGCCGCAAAACTTCGAAATGCATCGCTTGCAGCGGGCAAGAATGTTGCGGCCGCCAGAGTCGCTGCCGCAGTTTCCAATACGACGGCGCCGCCGCCCGCCGCCGTCAGTGAAGCGCCGCCCCCGGCCAAGCCGGTGGTGACCGTGACCTTTGAAAGCGGGATGCTGCGCATCCGCGCCGAGAAAGCTACGTTGGCGCAAGTGTTGTTCGAAGTGCAGCGCCAGACGCAGGCCGAGATTGCCATCCCGGCCGGCGCCGAGCAGGAAGAAGTGGTCGCCGATCTGGGTCCGGCCCCCGCGCGCGATGTGCTGGCATCGCTGCTGAACGGCTCACCCTATAACTTTATTTTTGTCGGCAACGAACTAAGCCTGGAGCGCGTCATCCTGACTCGCCGCGACTCCAACATCTTCTAGGACTCATCCTCATAAATGATTTCCAAACTACGGCGGCGAGATCAGACGCACCGCCACGGGAGACGCGCCGTTGCCGAGAATCGCCTGTCCGGAGGCGCCAGTTCCGCAACCAACTAGGTTGATGACCTGCGTGTGGATGTGGCCGCTAAAGGGAGCTGCTGCCCCGGTCGGATTTAGGAAGAGCTGTAGAAAACCGATGATTTGAACGGTAGGGTAGTTGGCAGCAAAATTCGGGGGGGGGGAAGTGTCGATCACCGGTACGATCACCAGCGAATCGCTGACCATGACATCGGTTCCAGCCGCCATCGCGCCGGATAGCACGATCGGATTTTCTGTGCCCGCCAGAAACTGAAATGGCGGGCTCGGCACCGCGGCGGAATCGACACTGTCTCCCCCGGTGCCCGTCGAGTGGGTCAAACCATTCACAGCGGTCCCCGTCTCGGTGTCTCGAGTTGGGTCCACATCGGTCACGTCGACGTTCACCTTGCTGTTACAGGAAATTGGCGTTTGTATGCAGCCCGCAATACTTAACTGGTAATTGGGATTGGTGAACCCAGCACAGCCGGGGCATGCGACGGACGACGGGCTGGGTGGCGGGAAGCTGCTGTAGGGATCGCCAGGATAATACCTCCACACGGTCGGCGCGGGCGCCGGCGCGGAGCAGTTTGTACAATCGGTCCTCAGCCGGGTTGCCTCTGGACCATTCAGCAGATTCGACCCGGGGTTAATGGCGCCGCTAACCGGATCAAAGATTTGTTTGCTCCCATTGCTGGGATCCATGTTCGGCAGCAGCCATGGTTTCACGCAAGTGGGCGCGACCGGGGAGGCACTTGCGCCCGAAGGATTGTAGGCTTCCGCAGAGGCCGACGCGCCTACCGTGATCTGCTTGCTTCCCCAGATGCGCGCGAAAAATGTTGGCAGATCGGTTCTTTGCACCCGTACGGTTACAAGCGGGTTGGTGGTGGTTCCGGCAAAACTGACCACGACCTCGGCCGCTTTCAGATTCCTGCCCCCCACTGGGTTATGCTGCGCCACCTGGTTGGCGACCGTGCTGGCGAGGGCCTCCGCGCTCGCCGTCAACGCGCCGGTCGGATCCGAAGTCATCCCCGAGTTGGCCAGCAAGCGCGCCCCGGCCAGCGCCGCCCCATCCGCCGCTAGTTGAGCCTCGCTGCGCGCGGTATAGATCGTTACCACGTCGATCGAAAGCGCGGCCATCGCTCCGACGACAAACAACATGACGACCGCAACCAGCATGATGATGACCCCCTGCTCGTTGTCGCGTCGCGAGTTAGTTCGATGTCATCGCAAGCATCCTCACATCTGGCTGTGGACCGTCGCGCTCTCGGTCAAGTTCGTGACGGCCGCATAGGATACGCCCGGAATCAACAATTGAATCACACTATTGAACCGCCAATGATATGGATATGCAACCTGAACGATGGTGCCGACGGCTGCGGGCGGACCGGAGGCAGATACCCATCCGCGGTTGATGGTGATGACCAGGTTGTCCCCGGCATAAGCGCCGGAACATCCGGAAATAGTGTACGTCCACGCGAGGCCCACCGGTCCGGATGCCGTACCCGGTGGTGTGCAAGTTCCGCTGGGCAGAACTCCATTGCCGACGAGCGAATTGAAAACTGCGGTCACCACCGGCTGTAGAGAGTCCGGGTTGGCGTTGCCCGCCTGAATGTCGCTCATCGGCTGAGCACCGGCAACAATGGCGCCTTCCTGCGCCGCCTGCTCGATCTTCTGCTTCTGGTTGAAAGCGCCGCTAAAATCGTAGATGCCCACTACAAACACCACCAGAAGCGGCAATGTGATGGCAAATTCCAGCAGCGCCGAGCCCTGCGCATCCAGCAGCAGGCCGACTGGGCCGGGAACCCCACTTCTCGCGCTTTTCGGGAAGTAGGGCTCTTTGCGGTGATGGAGAATTCCGAAGCGAAGCATCTAGTTCTCCATCCTGCTTTGCGCTTGCGCCGACAGCACAATCTTCTGCATGTTGAGGGAAGTGAAAGGCAGGTAGAACTGGAATGGATATTGAAAGCTGACGATGGTTCCACATTGTGGGGGCTGGGTCCCTCCGGGGGAATTCAGCAGGGCGTTGCGGCAGATCGTGATGTTGGCGGTGGTCGTGCACCCTGCGACCACCGGCATCGGCGGATTCACGCAAAACAGCGGGGAAGGAGGGCTGGAGTTTATGGGAATCTGAGCCGGATCGAGATTTGAGGATTTCATCACGGCGTCAACCACGCCGGTCACCGTCGCATCGTTGGGAAAACTGGTGGCACCCCAAGGGTTGGCCTGCGTACAGGTGCCACACGCCGGCCGCGCCGCGGTGATCGCTCCCTGCTGCGCCGCCTGCGTTATCGTCGAATAAATGTTGAAGGCCCTTCCAAACCAGACGATGCCCAACAGAAGCATGAACACCAATGGCAGCACCAGCGCGGCCTCGGCGATCTCGGCGCCGTCAGTACTTCCGAGTTTGCACGCGATTCGTTTGAGTCTCAGCAAACTGCAGATACCTCGCTTCGCTCGGGATGACAAATCATAAATGGAATGACAAATTACAAATTACATATCACAAATTCCCCATCGCTCTGCCCATCCCATAGAACAGGACCGTCAACGCCATGGCCACGCCGAACGGAATTTTTGTTGACTGCGGATCTTCGATGGATACCTCGTACGCGGGCATCCGCAGACTGAACAACGCGGCCAGCAAATGCGCGATGTTCAAGAGCGTCTGCTTCAGCCGCCCTTTCCAGATAACCACGGCCAACGCCATGACTCCCGCAATCAGAATCGTACCCATGAGCACGGAGAGCAGCTGCCGCGGACCCAGACAGGCTCCTAATGCGCCGGCCAGTTTCCAGTCACCGGCGCCGAGGCTGCGGAAGAGTACGAACGGCAGCAACAGCCCAAGGCCCAATAGCGTCCCCAGCAACGCGGCTTTCAACCCCGGCCAGCGGCAGAGAATCGTGTTGACCACGATGCCAGCCGCGAAGCCAGACACCGTAAGCCAGTTCGGAATCCGACGGTAGCGCCAGTCGAGAAATCCCGCACCAATCGCCACCAGCATCGCGGGAATCCAGGGCCCAGATTGATGCATGATTGCCGCTGGCAGACAGGGGCCTCCGCGCGTTTCGCTTCCTGTACTTTAGGGCTTTCGGAGGCCACACTCAAGGGCGAAGTTCTCATCGCTGCCTTTGAGCCAAGCAAAAAGCCCGATGGCCCGGGCCTAAAATTGGAATCGAAATAAGGCTTGCCTAGCGCGTGACCGGTGCCGAGTTTCGTTCGGCAACCACTTTCTTGGCATTGTCAGCCAGCGCGCGCGCCTGCGGCATCAGCTCCAGAGCCTTGACCACGTCCGGATCGGTTTCGGCCCGTACCTTTAATCCTTCTTCCTGGCCGAAGGCATCCACGAAGAGTTCGCTCTTGATGTTGGAGCGCAGCCAGTCGTTGCTCTCGATCATCTCGGCCTCGGTGTACGGAATCTTTTCTTCGTCGAGGAATTTGCGCAAGTCCAGCAACAGCGCATCGTCGACTTCAAAGTTCTGCGTGATCTTGTGAGTAATCGCGTAGCGCTTGGCAAAATTAAACAGGGCATAGTGCTGCAGTAACGAGTCCTGGAACTTGTTGGACTTGTAGGGCGCCAGTTTCACATCTGGTGTGATGCCGCCCCCGCCGTATACGGTGCGTCCGCTATCGGTGAGCTTGACTTCGTGGTTGGCGTTCTTCTCCTCACTCTCGCGATTGTAATAATAATCGTAGAGAGAAAGATTCGAGTAATCGCGCTGGATCAAACGTCCGCTCGGGGTGTAGTACTTTGCGGTGGTGAGGGCGAGGCCGGTATTTTCGGTCAGCGGATACACGGTTTGCACCAAGCCCTTGCCGAACGTGACCTCACCGACGATCAGGCCGCGATCGTGATCCTGGATGGCTCCGGCAACAATCTCGGCTGCCGAAGCGGTGCCGCGATTAACCAGCACCACCAGCGGATAATCCCTGCCACCATTGCCATGGGCGGCGACGTATCGCTTTTCTGGAGATGAGCGGCCGTGGTGCGAGACGATCAACTGGCCCTTCTTGAGAAATTTGTCGGCAACGCCTACGCCTTCACTCAGCAGTCCTCCAGGATTCTGCCGCAGATCGAGGACCAGGCCCTTCAGATCGCCCATCTGATCGAGAGCCTCGGAGACTTCATGCTCCGTGGTTTCCTGGAATCCGGAAACGTGCATGTAGCCAATGCCGGGCTTGATCATGAAGTGCAGGTCCACGCTGTAGCGCGGGATCTCGTCGCGGATAACGCTGAATTCGAGCGGACGCTCGGAACCTTCTCGCAACATCGTAATGCGGACGGTGGTGCCTTTCGGTCCCTTGAGCAGATCGGCAACATCGGAAGTGCTCATGTTGTCGGTGGGCTTGCCGTCGATGGCCGCGATAATGTCGCCCGGCCGGATGCCGGCGCGATAGGCCGGGGTGTTGACGAAGGGAGCAATGACGATGACTTTATTGTTGCGCGGGCCGACCGTCATGCCCACGCCGTAATACTTTCCACGCTGCTCTTCCCGAAGCGCGGAATAGGATTTCGGATCGAAAAAGTTCGAGTGGGGATCGAGTTGGTGCAACATGCTGGGGATGGCGCCGTTATAGATTGCCTTGTCGGCATTCACCGGGTCGGCATAGTTCTCTTCGACCTTTTCATACACCTCGGTGAACTGCTTCAAGCTGTCGCGGACGTCGGAGTCGCTGCTGGGCGTGGTTGCCGGGCTGATTCTCTGCGCGAACAACATTCCCAGCAAGCCGAACGCAGCAAGCACAAAAACTATCAGGACGAGTGAACGACGAGAACTACCAGCCATGTTTCGAAAACCTCGGGCAGGGACGTGGAGGGACCCAGCTACCCCATCTGACGCAGTATAACACGCGAAAGCGCCTGTTTACTTGGATGCTAGAACCCGCCGGAGGTTACTCCGGGGCGACGGCTTTTGGGGGTTGTCTGGGAATTCCAAAGACTCAAAGTCCAAAAACTCAAAGAAAGTCCCACGTTTGACACGGCCGTTGAATCCCATCCTTGACAAAGAACGTGAAGGATGGGCGCCCGGCCGACACGGCTATCTAATCAGGCTTTCGGCGTAGGGGAACAAACCAATGAGGTTTCCGGGGCGAGTGATGCCGCCCCGGAGACCTCCACGGGGGAGGGCCCGCGTATCCAAAAACTGCTAGCTCCGGAATTTTCTTGGGCCGCAATCAGGCTAGTAGCGATCCTGTTCGACCCAGAGACGAACCTGATCTTCGACCGAAAACCGGCTCGCGGGCGCGCCCGCAAACTTTGACTCAAGAGAAAACGCGTGCGATTCGAGCGGCACCAAGAAATGGAGTTTGGTATTCACGAAGCTGCGTACGAAGAGATTGGCATAGCGTTCGAGTCCCAGGACTTCAAACTGGACGACATGCACGAGCCCGTGAAACAGGAACCTCTCGACGATCTTCTCGCCGAAGACCACAACATCGAGAAAGGTCAAGGAGCGCATGTGCATAACTTCGGGCAGGTTCACGAAACCTAAAGTCTTCGCTTCCTCGTAAAAAGGCGGATTCGGGACATGCGATCCTTCGAGTTCGACGATCCTCACCCGATCGAGCAGAGCGGCAGAAAAATATGGCCGCATGACAGCCTTCTGGTGGTTATTCAGGGGTGCTGCCAAGTGGAAGTAGTGTTCGCGCTGCTCGCGCAAATAGGAAGAAACGCGCTCGACCCCATCGAGGATGCGCTCTTCGGTCAGCTTGGTGAGAGGTTCGGAGGCGGCTTCCGCGCTGGGGATTTTCCTTTCGATGGAGGCGTAATATTCGCTCAGAGCGGTGGCGGTCTGGGCGGCTTTGCGCAGGATATTGCGCTGGCCGAAATGGGCCAAATTATCGGCGGAAAAACGGAGACGAAGCTGGTGAGTGGCGCAATGGGCGCTGAGCAACTCCAGCTGCGCATGCTGAAGTTCTGAATTCATCTGGGCGATAGAAACTCTATCGTCGGGGTTTTCCCACGAATACATCTTAATCAACTCCTGAAGTTGGATACCGCTGCGGGGGCCCGATTACTAGTAATGTATACATCGTTATGTTTACGTTGTCAACAATATAAGTCGCGGATTATTCAGCGGGAGTAGCTGGCAGCGTGTGCATTTATTCCCTGTACATTGTTATGTTTACGTTGTATACATAACATCTGAGGTTTCCTTTTCCTTGGGGAGGCAACGTGCCGCGTCAACCGGACCCTGATCTGGAAAGCAAAATCCTGGATGCCGCTCAAAAGCTATGGAAGAAGGGAGGGACGAAGGCTCTCACGATGCGGGCGGTCGCCAAAGCGGCCGGGACGAACACGCCTTCAGTTTATCGGCGCTTCCGGAGCCGGGAAGATATTCTGCGTAGGCTGCTGCAGCGCATCCGGCGGGCGATTGCCGCCCAGATGGAAGGCGCCTCCTCTCCGGAAGAGGGTTGTGAAAGGTATCTGGATTACGCGCTGAGCCATCCTCACGAGTACGAACTGCTTTTCCAGCAAGAATACGAACTCTTTCATTCGGCCTGTTCCATCCGCGCCGGGGTCAAGCTTACGGGCCGGCCGACCAGGCAAATCATGAGACAAAAGCTGACGGAAAAGTTCGGCAGATCGCCCGACAATTACGCGCGCCTCCTTACCGCCTTGTGGATGCTGGTCCACGGAGCAGCGATGCTGCTGATCGCAAAGACGATCCTGCCAAAAGATGCGGCGGCCGCGCGCGCGGTGTTCACGGCGTCGGTGGCGACGCTGTTGCGGGAGGTTCATGCGTGAAGGAACACAGTGAGCGAAATTCCCAGTGTGACCAGTGACATGCGTGCGCAAGCAGAAGACCGACAAACGAGGCGCGGCCCACAGTCTGAGCTGGTGGTGGAAGGCCGGTTTCCGCCAAGCGGGGCTTACAGACCCTCCAGGAGAAGTTTGCCCTTGACAGAGCCTTCGCTCTTATTGAGGGGCACCCAGCTTTGGCCTTGCAAAAGCACGCACAAGCAGTACAATTCGGGCGATTCAGAGCTAAGAAAAAAGATTCCCGTTTAAACGGGACCAGATCACGGCGGAGCTGACCTGCCTTGTCGTAAGACACCGTGATGGAGCGGAAAAAGTAGTCGAGATCATGAGGATATGGGTTCAAAATACTCTTGGGAGGAACGGAGCATGAAATTATATCGTCTCGCATTTGCCCTTAGTGTAATCAGCATTGCAATCCTGACCGCAGGGTGCAGCTCAACCGAGAATAAGCCAAAGGAGAACACGCCCGAAAAGCCGGCCACCGCCGCACCGCCGCAGACTGCGCAACCCATCCTTTACACCGGTCAGGAGGCATTCAATCGAATGATGGGTCTCGCCTTGAAGTGGTCGCCGGATGCTCAGCCGGCTCGGTTGGAATCCGTTCTCACCACGGAAACCACCGGCCAGGACGGGAAATCAACCGTCTGGCGAGGGTACTTTGCCTCGCCCAGTCGCCATGCCACCAAGACCATCGTTTGCTCGGGAAGCCGTCGGCCGGATGCGCCGCCGTTCGGAGTTTCAACCGAGGGGGCTGAAGGCGCCTACAACGCCCAATCCGCCAGTCTTATCTTTTCCCAGTACCTGCTGAAAACCGATACGGATAAAGCCTTCGCGATCGCGCAGCAACACGGGGGCGAAGCCATCGTGAAGAAGGATGCACAGCAGCCCATTACATACGTGTTGCTCAAGGACCCGAAGCAGAACGTGCCCGTCTGGTATGTCATTTACGGCACGAGCGAGACGGACAGGAAGGGCATCGGTGTGATTAACGCGACCACCGGCGCTTTCGTACGCGCCGGCAAGTGAAGTGGGCGGGCGGCCCGGCCTATCGCAATCACTTGAGCTCCGGAGGGTGCCCCGTCCAAGCTCGCTTGGGCGGGGATCTTGATCGACTCACATCCACCGGCTTCAGAAAATGTGGTAGACGAAATGAGCAAAGAGAATCACTAACAGCAAACCTCCGAGGCCACAAACCCAGAAGAGAAAATGCTCGGTCAACTTTGGGGAATTGATCTCCTTCTTGTCCATGACTGAAGAATACTCCCTCACCTCGAATTACATTCAGGACAAAGGAAGACACTCGCAGGCCATCGGAGCCCTGTAAGCATTATTATCAGCACGATCTGGCATGGGGCGAAGCGCAGGTGAGTCCCTAGGGACAAAAGAACGCTTCAAAAGAAGCGGGCGACGCCTTCTTCGAGCACGACCACTTTGTCTTTCACGCCGGCCTTCAGCGCTTCGCGCTCCAGCAATTGGAGAGGCTCTTCGATCGGTTCATGCGACAGGCGAAACGTTCCATAGTGCATGGGCACCATCCAGCGGGCCTTCAGATCGAGAAAGGCCTGGGTGGCGTCGGCGGGACTGGTGTGCACATTGCGGAATTGCGGCGGATTGTAGGCGCCGATGGGAAGGAGCGCTAGTTCCGGCGACAAGCGGCGTCCAATTTCACGAAAGCCAGCAAAATAGGCGGTGTCTCCGGCGTGGTAGACGGAGTGTTTGCCGCTGCGCAGAACGTAGCCGCCATAGCCGCGATGCGAATCTTTGATGACGCGCGCTCCCCAATGCCGCGAGGGGACGTGGGTGATGTCGAGCGTGCCATGGCGATAGGTGTTCCACCACTCGAGTTCGACAATTTCTTCAAAGCCCAGATCGGAAACCAGGTCGAACAAGTGATGGGGGACGACGAGCGTGGGCGCGGTTCCGGTCTGCCGCCGCGTTTGCCGCGCAATGGTGCGCAGAGACTGGCGATGCAAGTGGTCGAAATGAGCGTGCGTCACCAGTACGACATCCATCGGAGGCAGGTCGCGCAGGTTCAATCCCGGTTGACGCAGGCGCTTTAGAACGAACAGCCAGCGCGCAAAGTTGGGATCGATGACGACGTTCTGTCCGCCAATTTGTAGAAAAAAGCTGGAATGCCCGATGAAGGTGACGCCCAGTTCGCCATTTGAAACCAGTTGCGGCTTGTGCGTCTTGCCGGTGCGAGGCGTGACCGCGGAATGCCGCACCAGGCGCGTGAACTGGCTGGCTCGCTTGCGCAGAGCAGGATTTTTCAATGAGGACTTTAACATCAGTTCGCCACTATGATTCGATCCGTCCGTCAGAAACGACGGACTGCTGATCCCATTATCTGATTACATTATCGGCTTTGTTTAATCAAGTTCCTAGTCGATTTAGATGCTTCGGGCGCCAAGAACGACGCGCAGGCGGCGAGTTTCCTCCGTTATTGTTTCTTGGGCGGTTGATTTCCCAGCGTAAACAATCTTGATTTCCTTGACCGTTACCTTGCCGGTCATATTTATAATCCAATGTTCAGGCGAAAAAAGTTCAGACGAAATGTGTTTGGAGGAACCCGCCGATGCGCGTCGCTTTTCTTGGCATGGGAATTATGGGACGGTCGATGGCCGCTAACTTGGTCAAAGCCGGACACGAGGTCGCAGTCTGGAATCGAAGCGGCGGTAAGGACGTGGAAGGCGCACGTCGCGCGGCTTCTCCCGCGGATGCGGCGCAGGGCGCGGAAGTGGTGTGGATGTGCGTCTCCGACACGAAGGCGGTCGAGGACGTGCTGTTTGGTGCGGGCGGCATAGAGCAGGTTCTGGCCGCAGGCATGATTATTGCCGACTCGAGCACGATTTCGCCCTCCGCCACGCTACGCTTTGCCGAGCGCGTGAAGGCGCGCGGCGTTGATTATGTGGACGCTCCGATGACCGGTTCAAAGATCGCGGCTGAAGCTGGAAGCCTGATCTTCATGGTGGGCGGCGACGAAGCTGCGCTCGCTCGTCTGCAGCCGCTTTTTCAGGCGATGGGCAAGCAGGTGTTCCACATGGGCAAAACCAGCAAAGGACAGGCGACGAAGCTGGTCATGAATCTGCAGATCGCGCTCATCTACGAAGGCTTCGCCGAAGCGCTTACGCTTGCCGCCAAGCTGGGCGTGGACGTGGAAAAACTGCTGCCGCTGATACAGGCTTCCATGGTGCGTTCGGGGGTGGTGGACTACAAAGCTCCGTTCATTCTGAAGCGTGACTTCTCGCCCAATTTTCCTCTGCGGCTGATGCTGAAAGACATTCGCCTGGCGCTCGATGCCGCCAAGGAATCGCGGGTGCGCCTGCCCGGACTGGAAGCGGTAGAAGAGGTATACGATGTCGCGGCCGAGGAAGGGCAGCAGGATTTGGACTACGCGGCGACACTCACGCTGCTGGAGAAGTGGGCGGGCGTGGAAGTGAAGGGCGGCGCGTAGCGTTCTGGAATCGCGACGGCAGGGTCGCCGATGCTGCTACGTCTTCCTTCTCCTACTTCTTTGCCAGCGAGCGGATGTAGTTCACCATGTTCCAGATGTCTTGATCCTTGGCACGGTCGCCTTCGGGGGGCATTTCGCCCTTGCCATTCCGGATCACGTAGAAGAGTTCGCCGTCGGTGCGGTTTTTCAACGCATCGGGATTGGTGAAATCGGTGACGTTTTTCATGTCGGTCGCCATGTCGCCCTTGCCGTCGCCGTTGTTTCCGTGACACATCGCGCAATCGAAGCCATACAGCTTCTTGCCCTTGGCGAGCGACTCCTCGGTCGGCTTGACGGGATTTACCCTGGCGGCAGCTTCGGGGGGAATTTTGTACTCGGGGGCGGGCGCTTTTGCGGGGGGCTGATCCTTCTGCGCCCACAACGCGAACACAAAAAAGAGCAGTGTGAGAAGGATCAGTGGAGTTTTCTTCAATGCTTCTTTTTTCGACAATCTCCCTTTCAACACACACCTCCTGTTCGGAAACACGGTTGAAACATTCAACGATACTCCACGACAGGGGGAACGTGCACGAAAAGGTTGCAGGCCAGGAATCGCCGGGGAATCACGCATGACACTGCAACGCAGTGACTCCCGGTTGCGTCAAGATTAAGTCTCTTGGTCGGCAACGCATTACGCTCGTAACCCCTTTAATGAGCGGGGATTACAGAACTATTACAAAATAGTTCGCGCTCTCTTGGTATTGTCTAGGCTGACCTGAGTCGGACGGTTGTGGGGAGAAGGATGATGCCCGAGACAATGAGCGAGACAGCGAGCGAGACAATAATCGAGACCACGATGGAAGCAACAAGCGAGAACAACGAAGCAACCAGCTTTCGCAAAGACCGGGCGACCCGCGCCGGCATCAACTGGGGCACGGCGATCGCCATGGGCCTGTTTCATGTAGGCGCAATCGCGGCGCTATTTTTCTTTACCTGGCCAGCATTTTTCGTCGCCATTTTCTTGTGGTGGATTTCGGGTAGCCTCGGGATCGGGATGAGCTATCACCGGCTGCTGACGCATCGCGGATACAAGACGCCGAAGTGGGTGGAGTACTTCCTGACCTGGTGCGCGACGCTGGCGCTCGAAGGCGGGCCGATTTTCTGGGTGGCGACGCACCGGATTCATCATCAGTTTTCCGACGAGGAAGGCGATCCGCACTCGCCGATCGACGGCAAGTGGTGGTCGCACATGGGATGGATCCTGATGGGTAAGTCGATGCATCACGACACCACGACCCTGGGCCGTTATGTCCCCGACCTGACCAAGGATAAAGTTCACGTCTGGCTGACCAAGTATCACTACACCTCAAACATTATTTTGGGCATTATTCTTTATGCCATCGGCGGATGGCCGTGGCTGCTGTGGGGAGTGTTCGCGCGCGTCGTGGTCGGACTGCATGCTACCTGGATGGTGAACTCGGTCACACACATGTGGGGAACGCGGCGCTTTGTGACCAAAGACCTCTCGACCAATAACTTTCTGGTGGCCTTTCTCACCTTTGGCGAAGGCTGGCACAACAATCATCATGCGCATCCAGTTTCCGCGCGCCATGGCATGACGTGGTACGAAATCGACATGAACTGGTACGGCATTTGGGCGCTGAATAAACTGGGGCTGGCGCGGCACGTGTACAAGGTCGCGCTCGATAACCTGCCGCCCAAGCCGCCCCTGGTTCGGGATGTGAAGGCGGCTGGGGTGATGGCGGCGGCGGGCAACGACTAGGGGAGCATTAACCGCAGAAAACGCAGAGAGAACCGGGGAAGGTGCCCCGGTTTTTTTGTTTGCTAGTCTTCCTCTGCGAACTCTGCGTCCTCTGCGTTTAAACGCATTTCCCGTTAGAATCTCCCTGTGCGCATCATCAGCCGGCAGAAGGCGATTTATTTTTTCATCACGCTGGGCGTTTGCCTGATTGCGGCGGCCGTCGCTCTAAACGTCAGCTGGATCATCCTGAACTGGCGCGCAGGGCTGATGCTTTTTTTCGGCGCCATACTTTTTCTGGTCATCATCGCGGGACTGGTGCTCAATACGATTTTTCTGGTCCGCGAAATTCGCCGCAACGAGCAGCATGACAGCTTCATCAACGCGGTCACCCATGAATTGAAGACACCGATCGCGTCCATCCGGCTCTACCTTCAAACCTTGCAGAGGCTCGAAGTGGGAGAAGCGCAGCGGCGGCAGTTCTACCAGTTGATGCTGCTCGATACCGAGCGCCTGCTGCACACCGTGGAACAGGTGTTGAAAGCGGGTGAGGCCGCACATAAGAAAGGCCCGCCACAGCGCTTGCCGCTGGAATTCAACACGCTGGTGCGCGAGTGCGTGGAACTGGCGCGAGTGCGGCATCATTTGCAGGCGGCGGATCTCGACTACTGCGAGTCTTTGTCTTTATCTTCATCTCTGCCGAACGTCGACGGAGCGTGCGTGCTGGGCGATGCGGAGGAGCTGCGGACCGCGGTTTCGAACCTCTTGGACAATGCGGTGAAGTATTCGCCCGATGGCGTGCACATCTCGGTGGAGTTGGAGGCTCCCGATGAGAAGCGAGTGGTGCTGCGGGTGCGCGACCGAGGCGTAGGCATTCCGGAGCAGGAGTTGAAGCGTATCTTCAAGCGGTTTTACCGGGTGACGCAGCGCTCGCTCGCGCAAGTGAAGGGCACGGGCCTGGGGTTGTTCATCGTGCGATCAATCGCGCGCAAGCACGGCGGCCGGGTATTCGCGCAGAGCGAAGGCGCAGGGAAGGGAAC
>Ga0187888_1000657_pt1 | contig 36813 bp, 33 predicted proteins | sample June2016WEW_7_40_FD_132987 | JGI IMG/M metagenome (GOLD analysis project Ga0187888, IMG submission 132987) | Peatland microbial communities from SPRUCE experiment site at the Marcell Experimental Forest, Minnesota, USA - June2016WEW_7_40 | ecosystem: Environmental > Terrestrial > Soil > Wetlands...
TGGCGGCGGTGGTGGCGGCGGCGGTGGCGGCGGTCGTCGCGGGGGTCGCGGCGGCGGCTTCAACCAACAGGCTATGCTGGACCAGTATCGCCAGGACCTTGCGGTGACCGATGATACCGAATGGAATGCCATCTCGGCTAAGATTACCGCAGTGATGACAGCGCGGACCGCGGTGGGCGGCGGCGGACGCGGTGGTTTTGGCCGTGGTCGTGGGGGTGGCGGCGGCGGCGGTGGTGGTGGCGGCGGTGGCGGTGGTGGTGGTGGTTTTGGGGCGCCGCAGCAGACTGACGCAGAGGCAGCCTTGCAGAAGACGATTGATGACAAGGCGCCGGCGGCTGACGTGAAAGCAGCCTTGGTGAAGGTTCAAGCCGAACACAAGGCCAAGCAGGCCGCCTATGACGCAGCGCAGGATGACTTGCGCAAGTTGTTAACCGCCCGGCAGGAAGCCATCATGACAATGGCCGGGATTTTGCGATAAGGAGATGGTGAAGATCGCAGCTAAAATCTGCATCGGCGGCTTGGGCCGCCGGTGGGTTTAAGGAAGCCCGGCGGCGCTCCTCGCAAGGGGCGCCGCCGTGAGCCGCATCAGAACAGTGAGCAAAGCTAATATGAACGAAGGTCAGACAACAGAATCACCGCCGGCGCAATTGCTGGAGCGCATGGTCGAGGCCAAGCAACTTTCCGTCGCCGACGCGGGCATCCTGGCGCAGCAGGCGGCCAAGGGCAAACCGGAGCTGGTCGAGTCGGAGGATCATGTGCTCCGCTGGCTGGCCAAGGAGTATCATTTAAATTTCACCGATCTTGAGAAGATCGAGCCGGACCGCGAATTGCTCTCGCTCTTCCCGGCCCGCGTCCTGCTCAAGGAGGAGTTGCTCCCTTTGCAGCGGCTCAACGGCATCGTCCAGGTGGCCACCAGCCGCCTTTTTTCCACGCAGGGATTGGACACGCTCAAGACTTTGACCGGCCTGAAAATCCAGCCCGTGCTCGCCCCCGCCGAGGCCATCCGGCGCGAAATCAAAAGCCGCCTGGGCATCGGCGCCGATACGATTGACACCCTGGACGAAGAGGCGCCGCTCCAGGTGTTGGACGAGGGCGGGGATGAGAATGCCGATCTGGACAGCGCGGCCGAGGACGCCTCGATCATCAAATTCGTCAACCAGGTGTTCACCGACGCCATCGAGTTGCGCGCGTCGGACATCCACCTCGAGCCCTTCGAGGAGGAATTCCGCATCCGTTACCGCATTGACGGGGTGTTGCAGGAAATCCCCGTCCCGGCCCAGATCAAGCGCTTTCAACCCGCCATCGTTTCCCGCATCAAGATTCTGAGCCACCTGAACATCGCCGAAAAACGCCTGCCGCAGGACGGTCGCATCAAGCTGCGCCTGGCCACCAACGAAGTGGACGTGCGCGTTTCCATCATCCCGATGCTCCACGGCGAAGCGGTGGTGCTGCGCTTGCTGCGCCAAAAGGGAACCTTGATGGGCATGGCCGAATTGGGCATGGGCGCCAACGAAGTCAGATCTTTCAAACGCATCCTCGCCCTGCCTCATGGCATCATCCTGGTCACCGGGCCTACCGGCAGCGGCAAGACCACGACCCTTTACACCGCCCTCAACGAGATCAATGATTCGGAGACCAAAATCATCACCATTGAAGACCCCGTTGAGTACCAGATGAAGGGCGTCAACCAGATTCAAGTCAACGAAAAGGCCGGCCTGACCTTCGCCCGCGGCCTCCGCTCCATTCTGCGCCACGACCCCGACGTGGTGCTGGTGGGCGAAATTCGCGACGAGGAAACCGCCCAGATTGCCGTCCAGGCCTCCCTGACCGGCCACCTGGTCTTCTCGACCTTGCACACCAACGACGCTCCCGGCGCCCTCAATCGCCTGGTGGACATGCATGTCGAGCCCTATTTGGTCGCTTCCTCGCTCGAAGCCGTCCTGGCCCAACGCCTCGTCCGCGTCCTTTGCCCGCACTGCAAGGTGGAGGACAAATCGGAAATCGCCGCCGCTTTGAAAGAAAGGCTCGGCTATCCGCAGAGCCAGGTCTTTTACCGCGCCGTCGGCTGCGGCGAATGCCGCCAGATCGGCTTTCATGGCCGCCAAGCCATCTTCGAGTGGATGGACATGAACAATGAGATTATTCAATTGCTCTTGAAAAACTCCTCCGCCGGCATCATCCGCGAAGCGGCGGTTCGCAACGGCATGCAGAGCTTGAGCGACGACGGCTGGCGCCTGGTCCGCCTGGGCATCACCACCCCGGAAGAAGTCATGCGCGTGACCAAGGATCAGACCATGTTCGGCGACGGCAAGAAGCTCACCATCACCCAGGACAAGCCCGACATAGATGTCATTTCCGAGGCCGAGGCCAAGCCGAAATTGGTGGTTGCCAAACATTGATTAACCGGAGCTTATGCCGCTTTTTCAATACAAAGCTTTTCAGGCCGCCGGCGGTATCGCCGAGGGCCAGATCGAAGCGGTGGGGCGCCAGGAGGCCTTCCGGCAAATGGAGGAAAAGGGCCTCAAACCCATCAGCCTCGCCGAGAAGACCGCCGCCAAGGCCGGGCCAAAGGACGGCGGCGCGCCGGCAGGGGGATTGAGTTTGCGCTTTCAATCCAAGAAGGTTTCCCCGCGAATGCTGGAGACCTTCACGCGGCTGCTTTCCAGTTTGCTCGCGGCCGGCGTGCCGCTGAGCCGCGCGCTGGTCATTTTGTGCAAGGAATCCTCCAATCCCACGGCCCAGGCCAAATGGAAGGCGGTCTATGATTCGGTGGTGGACGGGGTGACGCTGGCCGATTCGATGGCGCTGCAGCCGGACACTTTTCCCAAGGTCTATGTGGCGATGGTCTCGGCGGGGGAGACGGGGGGATTTCTGGATTTGGTGCTGGCGCAGATTGCCGAATTCCAGGTGCGGGAGCGCGATTTGCGGTCCAAATTCATGGGGGCAATGCTCTATCCAGTCGTCCTGCTGACTCTGGCCATTTGCGTGCTGGTTTTCCTAATGGTGTTCTTTATTCCGCGCTTCCAAAAGATGTTCGAGGGTTTCAACGCCAAGCTGCCGCTGATTACGCGCATTATTGTGGGGATCAGCCATGCCATGCGGCACTATGGTTTGTTCATGATTATCGGCATCGCCATCATTGTTTACGCGGTGAAGAGTTGGGTGAGTTCGGAGCAGGGGCGGCGCAAATGGGAAGGAATATTGTTGAAGGTGCCGATCGTCGGCCCGCTGGTGAGCCAGTTTGCCATGGCCCGCTTCTGCCGGATGCTGGGGACCCTGCTCAACGCCGGTGTGCCGCTGGTGCAGGCCTTGAATGTCGCCCGCAAATCCATTGGCAACCAGATCCTGGTGGATGCCGTTTCCAATTCCATTGAGCGCGTCAAAGAGGGCGCCCAATTGGGCGTCAGTCTGGCCGATTGCCGCAACCTCTTCCCGGGGTCGGTGCTGGAGATGATTTCCGTGGGTGAGGAGAGCGGAAAGCTGGACGCGGAATTGGTGCGCATCGCCGCCGTCACGGAGGCGGACTTGGATCGCGACCTGAAGACGGCGGTGTCGCTGGCCGAACCGGTGCTGCTCATGTGCATCGCCGCTTTTATCGGCACGATCTTTATCGGGATGCTCCTGCCCATTTTCAGTTTGCAGGACTACATCAAATAATTATTAGAACAGAAAGGTTCTTTTATGAAAACAAAAGGCATTACATCAAAAGCAGCGGGAAGAAAGATGATGCGCCAGGGCGCGTTCACCCTGGTGGAAATGTTGCTCGTGCTGACCATCCTGGCCATTCTGGCGGGCATTGTCATCCCCAAAATGAGCGGTCGCATCCCCCAGGCCAAAATCACCGCCGCCCAGACCGATATTGCTTCCTTCAAGACGGCGTTGGGCATGTACGAAGTGGACACCGGCGGTTTTCCGCCGGGACGAACCGGTTTGTCGGCGCTCCTGGTGAAGCCCAACAATGTCCAGGGCTGGCGCGGCCCGTACCTGGAAAAAGATGTGCTGCCGGTTGACCCATGGCAGCATCCCTATGTTTATGAATTCCCGGGCAAACACAACCCATCCTCATACGATATTTATTCGCTCGGACCCACCGGACAAGGAGGCAATGATGCGATTGGCAATTGGACTCCCCGGAACCAGCAATAAGCCGCCTATGAGAGCGGGCTTTACCCTGGTCGAAATGGTGGTGGTGATGTCAATCATGGTCATCACCATTGGGGTGGTGGCGCCTTCCTTCAAGGGGTTTTTGCAGGGGCGCAACTTGGCCAATGAGTCGCGCCGGTTCTTGTCCTTCACTCATTATGGCTCCGTCCGCGCCATTAACGAAGGCGTGCCGGTGGATTTGTGGATGGATGTCAAGGCGGGGCGATACGGGTTGGCGGCCAGCGGCGGTTACACGGAAACTCAGACCAACGAGGTGGATTTCTTGTTGGACAAGGATTTGAAAATGATGGTTTCGCCCCCTCAGGGGACTTTGACCCGGTCCAACTGGTGGACTCCGGACATGACCCGGGGGCGCGGGCGGCTGCCGGTGATCCGCTTTCAGCCGGATGGCTTTATCAGCGACTCCAGTCCGCAGAATGTGGTGTTTGCCGACACCTCGGGACCCAAAGGCGCGGGATCTCAAATTTGGATTGTGGAGAACCCGACGCATACGAGATATGACATTGATTACAACCATCGCCAGGTCGCCCGCTTTTAACCGGCGCCGCGGCGGCTTCACGCTCGTGGAGGCGCTGGTGGCGGTCCTGTTCATGGCCATCGTCATTCCGGTGGCGTTGTCCGCGCTCCGGGTGGCCAGCATGGCGGGCGAGGCGGGGCAGCGCAGGCTTGTGGCGGCCCGGATTGCCAACCGCGTGCTGAATGATCTCAAAGTGGAAAACCAGTTGCAAGGCGGCGGCCAGCGCGGCGTGGTGCAGGAAAAAGGGGTCGCTTACGTATGGACCGAGAAGAATACTCCTTGGACCCAGGACCAGATGGCCCGGATGGTTCTCTCCACCGTCTCGGTGCAATATAATGTGGCGGGGCGGCTCTGCAATGTCGAGTTGAGCACCCTCACCCCGCAACCAGGACAATGAAAATGGCGCAGCACACTTTAAATGCGGTCGCGCGAAGTGGCGGTGGGTTTACGCTCATTGAGCTCCTCCTGGCCATTGGCATCATGGCCACCATCCTGGCCGCCATGAGCAGTGTCCTTTATATCGCCTTCCGCCTCAACAACGGGGTGTCTGCGTCCGTGGAGGAGAGCATGCCGGTGGAGCAGGCGCTGAACTTCATCCAGCGCGACCTGGCCAACGTCATCTGCACCACCAACTCCATGCTGGGCACCAATGGCACCGCTGTCAACACCAATACCATGCTCATTGGCCCCTTCCAGAGCATCAATCAAACCAACCCCTTGCCCGACCAGATCGGCCCTGATTTCTACACCTCCGGCGGCGAACCCGACGGGATGGTTCCATGGGGTGACATAGAGAAGATTGATTATTTGCTCTCCCTGCCAACCAATCGCATGATGGCCGGCAAGGACCTGGTGCGCGCGGTCACCCGCAACCTCCTCCCGGTCAACCCGCCCGCCTTGCCGGACCAGAAGCGAACTCTCTTGAGCGGGGTGCAGAGTGTGATTTTTACTTATTATGATGGCACCTCATGGGATCCGCAGTGGGATTCCACCCAGCAAACCAATTTGCCCTACGCCATTAAAATGGACATCCAGATGGCGGCGCAGACCAGGGGAAGCGGCCTGGGCCCAAAGTATGAACTGGTCATTCCGCTGGATGTCCAGGTGACAACCAATACCGACTCCCCGCTGCAATGAATATTTTGCCCACAACTCGAAAATCTGTAGCGGTCTGTGACCGCCGCAAGCCGGGCGAAATTAGAGGACGGAAGCGGTCGCCGGCCGCCGCTCGCGGCTCGGTGCTGATCGTGGTGATGTGGATTGCCTTCGGGTTGGTCAGCGTGGCGCTTTATTTCGCCCACTCCATGGAAATGGAGTTGCGGGCGGCGGACAGCCAGGTGGCCAGTCTGCAAGCCGATCAGGCCATCGAAGGCGGGGCGCTTTACGCGAGCAACATTCTCGCCAATTTGGGCAACCCGAACATGCTCCCCTCCACCAACAATTACCTGGTCGCCGCGGTCAAGGTGGGCGAGGGGATGTTCTGGTTCATCGGGCGCGACACCAATGATACCGAGGTGTCGCACCGCTCGCCCGATCCTTCCTTTGGCCTGGTGGATGAGGCCTCCAAGGCCAATCTCAACGCCGCCGTCTATAACAACTACACCAATCTGCTGATTGATCTGCCCCAAATGACGGCCAATCTGGACGCCGCCATGTACGACTGGCGGACCAGCAGCACCACCCCCAGCACCGGCGGCGCCAAGTCGGAAACTTATTCGACGCTCAATCCCCCCTATTTGTGCAAGCTGGCCAATTATGAAACCATCGGCGAATTGAGCATGGTCTATGGCATGAATATTGACCTGCTCTACGGAGAGGACGCCAACATGAACGGGGCGCTGGACCCCAATGAGAATGATGGCGCCAAGCTGCCGCCCAATGACAATCAGGATGGCAACCTGGATCCGGGCATCCTGGAATACGTCACCGTCTATACGCATGAGCCTGCCAACTTTGGCACCACCAACCGCGTGCTGGTCACCAGCACCTCCTCCTTGCAGAGTTTTCTGTCCAGCAATTTTTCCTCCTCCCAGGCCAGCACTTACATGAGGCCCTTTACCGGTCCCGGAGGTACGGCGCCGACCAGCGTCCTGGATTTCTATAATCGCAGCGGAATGACCGAAAGCGACTTCATCACCATCGAGCCAATGCTCATCGGGCCTAACACGGTCGGGTTGATCAATGTCAACACCGCCACCGCCACCTCCCTGGCCTGCATTCCGGGCATTGGCTACACCTACGCCCCGGCCGTCCTTTCCTACCGCCAGGCCAACGCCGGGCGCATGAATTCGATGGCCTGGCTCAGAGACGCCCTGACCAGTTACGGCAACACCGCCATCACCAATGCCGGGCCGTGGGTCACCTCGCGCTCCTTCCAGTTCACCGCGGACATCGCGGCGGTGGGCGCCCATGGGCGCGGCTATCGGCGCGTGCGCTTCGTCTTCGATTGCAGCAGCGGCGTCCCGCAGATCGTTTACCGGCAGGACCTCACTTACCTGGGATGGGCTTTGGGCCGCAATATCCATGACAAGTTGTTGGCAGGAAACTTAAAATGATGAACCCCTTTAAAAGACAACGCGCCTCCTCGGTGCTGGGGATTGCGCTCGACGGCGAGAAGCTCGAAGCGGTGGTCGTGCGGCGCAGCGGCGCCGCCCTCCAGGTGCGCCAGACCGTCTCGGCCGACATGGCCCTCTCGCCGCTGACGGGCGACCCCGAACTGGTGGGCCGCGAGCTCCGCAATCATCTGGACAGCGGCGGCGTTCGCGAGCGGCGCTGCGTGGTCTGCCTGCCGCTCACCTGGGTGTTGACCCTCCAAACCAAGACGCCGGAAATGCCGGAGGCGGACCTGGACAGTTACCTGCAAATCGAGGCCGAGCGCGGTTTTCCCTCCGGCTACGAATCGCTCTTCATTACCCGTTCGCTTTTCAAGGCCCCCAACGGCGAGAATTTCGCTACGCTCCTGGCCGTGCCGCGCAATCATCTGGCCGCTCTGGAGCGCGTGCTCAAGGCGGCCAAGCTCAAGCCCCTCGCCTTTGCCATGGGCATCAGCGCCATGCAAAGCCCCTCCCAGCAGTCCAATCAGCGCGTGCTCACCCTGGCCCTGAGCAATCATGGGCTGGAGTTGCAGGTCTCGGGCGGCGGCGGGGTCATCGCGTTGCGGTCGCTGGACGCCGCGGTGGAAACGGAAGGGGCGCGGAGAAAAGTTTCCGCCGATCTGGTGGCCCGCGAGCTGCGCATCACCCTGGGGCAGTTGCCGGGCGGATTTTCCGAGGCCGCCGGGCCGATCAAAATCTTTGGCAACGAGCAGACCACCCGGCCCTTCATCGCCGAAATGACGCCCCGCTTGTCGGCCATGGGATTGAGGATCGAACCGATGGACCGCCCGGCGGACGCGCAATTTCTCAGCGCCCCCGCCCCCGAATGGGCCGCCTCACCGGTGCTCGCCCTGGCTGCGGCCTATGTCAAGAGCGGCGATGTCGGACCGGATTTTCTCCCGCCCAAGGTCACTCCCTGGAAGCAGTTTGTCTCCACCAAATTGTCCACCCAGAAGCTGGCCTACGCGGGGGGTGCCACGGCCTTTTTGCTGCTCTGCGCGGGCGCCGCGTTCGGCTGGCAGCAATACCAGTTCATCCGCCTCAATTCCCAATGGGGCCAGATCTCCGGCAAGGTCGCCGAGCTGACCCAGGACCAGGAGAAAATCGCCAAATACCAGGCCTGGTTTGACCCGTCGTGCCGCGCCCTGGCGATTTGGAGGAATCTGACCCTGGCCATGCCCTCCTACGGAACGGTCATCGCCAAGAACATTGACATCCGCGACCTCACCGACGTCCAGTGCCAGGGGACGGCCCAGACCTTGCAGGCCTTCAACGCCATGCGCGACGCGTTGGGAAAATCCGACGGCGTGGTGGGCCTTCACGCCGAAACGCGCGGCAATGCGCCCCAGATCCAATACTCGTTGAATTATCAGTGGCAACCCTCAGGAGACACATCCAATGGAAACTAAATCTCGCGAGAAATATCTCTTGATCGGCGTGGCCGTTTGCGTCGGGCTTTACCTCCTCAATTTGATCGTCATTTCGCCCATGTACGCCGTTTGGGAGGCGCGCCAGAAGAAAATCGCCGATCTGCGCAAAAGCATCGAAAGCGGAAAAGTGATGGTGCGCCGCGCCGACCTGATCGAGCAGCGCTGGAATCACATGTACGTCAATACTCTTTCCGCCAATCCCACCGCGGCCGAGAGCCAGTTGTTCAGAGCCTTCTCCGGCTGGGCAGGCTCCAGCGGCGTGGTTCTGGTGGGCCAGAAGCCGGAGAGCAAGGACAGCGACGATCCGGATAATTACAAGAACGAGGAATGGCGCGCGGATGTGACGGGTAATGTGCAGCAGATCGAGCGCTTTCTCTATGCCGTGGAAAGCAGTCCCATGGGGTTGAAGGTCGAAGAGGTGGAATTGAACACCCGCGATGATTATGGAACTCAGTTCGCCCTCGGCTTGACGGTCAGCGGCTTGATTCTGCTCAACTCTCCAACCAACACAACTCAATGAAAAATCATCTTCTCAGCACTGGAACTTTGCTCCTGTTCATGGCGGTCCGCGGGATCGCCGCCGCGGAGCAAACCAATTCCTCCAGCCCCGCCATTAGCCCGGCCGCGGCGCCGACGGCGGCGTCGGCCCCGATTGTAGCTCCGGCGCCGGCCCCAATTGTGGCTCCCGCGCCGGCCGCGACTGTGGCTCCGGCTCCGGCCAAAGTGGCTGCGGCGTCAGCACCGGGCGCGGCGCCGGCGCCGGCCGCCGGCGCGGCTGCGACGTCGGAGGCCGGCGCGGCCGCCGGGTCGCCGCCGAGTTTGGCTTTGTTTGACGTTATCTGGCAGCGGAACATTTTTGATCCCAGGCGCCAGCCTTATCGTGGCAATGGGTTTACCAACACTCCACGACCGGTTCCACGGAATGTCGAGTCGTTCAAGTACTGCGGCCCGGGGATAAAAGTCGGCAAAGGGATTGACGCGCTTTTTACGGGTGATGGCGTGTCGGTTTCGGGAGTGTATGACGTGGGCGACCCCATTAACGGCTTCCTCATTGCGGAAATCACTACCAACGCGGTCACGTTGACAGACCCGCAAAGCACCAACAATCAAAAAATCGTTCTCAAGCCCGAAACTGGACTCAGCCGGGCGGATGGAGGGCCGTGGGCGGTGAAGTATATGACCACCGTGTATCCCACCGCTGTTCGCTCCTCGACAGAAACCACCGCGAGCGTTCAATATGTGCAGACACCTGTCGCCGATAACACCCAGGGAAACGATTTCACGGGTGGAGGTTATGGCAATCAGGATAATAATGGTAATGGCTTTGGCCGCAGAGGCCGCAGGGGAGGAGGAGGAGGCTTTGGCGGAAACGGAGGAGGCTTTGGAGGCTTTGGTGGCACGGGTGGATTTACCACCGTAACGACGCCGGCCGCCCCGGCCGCCCCGGTTGACCCGGCGGTGCTGGCAAGATTGCAAGCGCGCCGCGCACAGGAGAATCAATAATTATGAAAAACTTATCATCCATCTTGTTGGCCGGCCTGACCGCCGGTTGGTTTGGAGCCGCAGCGATTGCTGTGGCGCAAACAAATACCGCAACCCCGGCCGCGCCCCCGCCTGGCGAAGACGCGGCCCTGCCGCTCGCTCCGCCTCCCGGCGTCCCCGCGCCGCCGGCCGACCAGAGCCCGGGGGCCGAGCCGGCCGACCAAGCCAACCCGGCGCTCGCCGCAGACCAGACCAACGCCACACCCCCGGCACCAGTGGCCCCGCCCGGCGCGGAGGGGACCCACTCGGCCGCGACCGCAGGCGTGGCGGACAAGGGGCTAATCCTGGATGTTCACGGGTTCACCGTGGACCAGACGTTGAATTATCTCAGCAAGGCGGCGGGCTACACCATCATTCGCAAAGCCAACACGCGAAATGTCACCGGGACGGTTGATGTGGAAAGCCTGCAGCCTTTGAGCACCAATGACCTGGTTGTCCTGCTCAACAAAGTCCTGGCCGATGCCCAGTTGACGGCGATTCAAGATGGAAAGAATCTCACCATCGAGACGATCGAGGAGGCCAAAATCAGCGCGGGAACTCCCATCAACGTCTGGAACGGCGACTATACGTCCATTCCGCAAGACTCCGCGGTGGGGACTTATGTCATCTTGCTCCATTCGCTCAATCCAACCGAAGTGCTCAAGGACCTCCTCACCCTCAGGCCGCCGGACGCCGAGATGAACTCCAACCCGGGCGGCAATGCCATCATCATGACCGCCCGCAACTCCGATGTGCGCCACTTCGCCGAGATTATCGAGGCCCTGGATAGTTCGGGCAACGGCGACTTGGAGGTCTTTTTGCTCACTTACGCCGATTCCAAGGCCATCGCCCAGGAGTTGAAGGACGTGTTCGCGACGACGGATACCACCACGGGCGCTCAAGGCGGGAACCCGTTCTTTACAATGTTTGGACGCGGACGTGGCGGTGGCGGCGCCGCCGCCAACGCGGAGGATAATCCCAAGCGGGCGGCCATTCACATCAACGCGGTTTCGGACGACGAGAATAACGCCGTGTTGGTCAGCGCCCCTGTGGATATCATGCCCGGCATCTCCAACCTCATCTCCAAATTGGATATTCCGCAGGAAGACACGGTCCTCATCAAGGTCTTCGGCCTGCATCACGCCGATCCCACCGATGTCGTCAATGAGCTTTATACCCTGTTCCCCGATCCCACCATGCAGTCCACTCAACAAGGCAATGGGAACAGAGGAAATAGAGGGGGGCCGACGTTTGCTGGCAGGGGCGGCGGCGGCGCCGCGGCGGCGGCCAATGCCATGAGCGACCGCCTCAAGAAGCAAGTCACCGTCAATGCCGTGGCGGATGCCCGCACACAATCGGTGCTGGTGACCGCTTCCAAAGATACAATGAATGAGATCGAGAAGATGATTGAAGATTTGGACGCAAACCCGGCGCGCGCCATGCAGGTCTATGTGTTTCAACCGACTTATGGCGATGTGACCGATATGCAGGGTCCGCTGCAGGACCTCTTCGGCTCCACTACCTCCCGTTCCTCCACCACCCAGACCAGCGCCTTGACTCAGCGCATGACCCAGGCGGCGCAAAATGGCGGGGTGCTTTCAAGCAGCAGCCTCAACAGCACCGGTCTCGGCGGCGGCGGCGGTGGCGGCGGCACCACCGGGCTGCGCTAACCCAATTAATTCGAAAGACAAAAATATGATTCCCATAAATCAAAAGCCATTGATTACTCGCCTGCTCGCAGCCGTGGTCTGCTGTTGTCTTGCCCTCTTCTCCGCGCACGCGGGCGGCGGCGGCGGCGGCGGTGGGTTTGGCGGTGGCGGCGGCGGCGGCGGACGCGGCGGCGGCGGCGGCGGCGGTTTTGGTGGTGGCGGCGGCGGTGTCGGCGCGGGGTTGGGAACCAGCACCAGCGCGGGTTACGTCCCCAACGGCCAGATCGGCCCCATCACCTTGACCATGGACCCCGTCAGCGGCAGCATTATTTACACCACCGATCCGGTCAATAATTCCAACGTCGTCCGCGCCTTGATGGGCTTGGACAAGCCCCACTCCCAAGTCCTCATCAAAGTCGTCTTCCTGGAGGTCACTTATAATAATGACCTGGATTTTGGCATTGAAGGAGGCCTCACCCATAAAATCAACGGCAGCCAGACGATCAGTGTGAGCAACTTGTTCGGCCTGGCCGCCCAGGGCTTGGTGCAATCTTCCGGCTACCCTGGCAATCCGGGCGCGGGCTTCTTTACCATCGCGGGCGATAACTTCGCGGGCACGGCGCGGTTTATTTCGGAAAAGGGAACGGCTAAAATCCTCTCCCGGCCGACCATTCTGGCCCGAACCGGCCAGCCGGCCAACATCGTCATTGGCCAGGAAGTGCCCCTCATCACCGGCGTCAACTTTGGCACCCTGGGGCAGGTCACCAGCGTCATTTCCTACACCAGTGTCGGCATTATTTTGAACGTCACTCCCTACATCTATCCCAACGGCGATGTGGAAATGATCCTCAACCCGCAAATCTCCGAGGTTGCCACCGGTCAATCAACCCTCATTTCCAGCGGCACCAACGGCAATTTCAGCACCCCCTACATCAACACCCGTTCCGCCAACACCGTCGTCGAAACCCCCAACGGCCAGACCGTCGTCATCGGCGGCCTGATGCAGGACAGCAAAACCACCACCGCCGACAAGGTTCCCTTTTTGGGCGATATTCCCTTGCTCGGCAACCTTTTTAAGCATACCGTCAAGGCCGACGTGACCACCGAACTGATGATTTTTGTGACGCCTTACGTTGTCAAAACCCCGGCCGAACTGGCCAGCATGTCCCGCGATGAAACCAGCCGGCTGCAAAAATCCACCATGAAATCCTTTCCGCAACACGAGCGCGACGCCTACATTGATCCCGATTCGCCCGACGCGGAGATCTCGCCGGCAATGGGGACGGAGTCACCCGCACCCAGATGATATCGCGACGTAACTGGGCGATTTACGGAATGCTTCTGGCCGTCTGGACCGGATTGATCTCCTGGCAGGTGGCCGAGCATCTGCGCGTCGAAAAGGCCGCCCGCGCCCTCCTGGTCGAGCGCGCCCGCGGCGTGGCCATCACCTGCGGGAGAATCCTGCGCCGCCCGGGCAGACTGGTCATTTACAAAGAAGAGCTTGAATCCACCATCAGCCAATTGGTCCGGCCGGGCGAAACCAATTCGGGCGAGCTCCGCTCCGTGGTGCTGGTCAACCGCGCCGGCAACATTGTCGCCACCGCGCCCACCAACCTCTCTCTTTCCACTGAAGAAATGCAGAGTCCCAACTGGGCCGCCCCGATCGTCTGGCTGCCCAACCTGGTGGATTTGGGCACCAACCTCAGTTCCGATCTCATCATCCTCCCCTTTGAGAAATATGTGGAAATGCGAACCAATGCGCCGGCCGGTTCCGGCGCCAATCCTCCCGCCGCCGTCGCGCCGACCAATGGAAACTCCGGTGGCACCAATGCGCCGGGCCGGGGCAGGTTTGGCCGGGGCAGGGGCCGGGGCGCTGAATTCGTCCGGCCAACCTGGATGAGTCCCGATGATTTCAAGAACTTAAGCGACAGGGAGGGGGCGCACAACTTCTTCGTCGGCATGTCCACCCAGCCGGTGCAGGATGCCGACGCCGCCGATTTTGTGATCCGGTTCATCATCGCCCTGCTGGGCACCGCCGGCGTGGTGGCCGGCGGCCTGGCCTACCATAGCCTGGTCAAGTCTTCCGATCTCCAGCTTCGCCTGGTCCGCGCCAGCGAAATGAATTTGCATCTCAAGGAAATGAACCTCGCCGCCGCCGGCCTGGCCCACGAAACCCGCAACCCCCTGAACATCATCCGCGGCCTGGCCCAGATCATTTCCAAACAGCAGGATGCCTCCCCCGAAATCCGCGCCAAGACCCGCGACATCATTGATGAAACCGACCGCGTCACCGCGCAATTGAATGAGTTTATCAACTACTCCCGTCCGCGCGAAGTGCGCCGCGCCCCCACCGATCTGGCCGCCGTCGTGGGCGAAGTCGCCCGCACCTTGAATTTCGACATCGAGGAAAAAGGCATCCAGTTGCAGATCGTCATGGAACCCCTCAAGATCGAGGCCGACGAACAACTCCTCCGCCAGGCCCTCTTCAACCTGGTCCTCAACGCCGTCCAGGCTGTCCCCGCCAAAGGCGAAATCCGCATTCGCGCCAGCAAGCGCAACAACGAGGAGGCCTTCATCGAGGTCTCCGACAACGGCCCGGGCGTGCCCCAGTCCAATCGCGCCGAGATTTTCAAGCCCTACTTCACCACCCACCCGGAAGGCACCGGCCTCGGCCTTTCCGTCGTCCAGCAAATCGTCCAGGCCCATGGCTGGGAAATCTCCTGTCTGGCCAACGAACCGGCGGGCGCTCTTTTTCGCATTGCCCACGTCAAGCTTTCCGGCAAGGATTAGTGAACAATTGCCTGCGGATGTTTCAAAGATCGAGGCCCAGCCGCGCATCCTCATCGTGGATGACGACCCGGCCCAGCGCAGTCTGCTCGATTCCTTTCTGAGCAGTCAGGGGTTCCAAACTGTCGTCGTCCCCTCCGGCGAGCGCGCCCTGGATGTCCTCCGCTCCGAAAACGTGGATATGATGATCTCCGACGTCCGCATGCCCGGCCTCTCCGGGTTGGAGACCTTGCGCCGCGCCCGCCAGGCGCGCGGCGGCCTGCCCATTCTCTTGGTCACCGCTTATGCCGACGTGCGCGACGCCGTGGGGGCCATGCGCGACGGCGCTGTCAACTATCTTTCCAAACCGATTGACCTGGACGAATTGCTCGCCTCCGTCCGGCAGGCCACCGGCCTCTCCCAAACCGCTCCGGTCAAGTTCTCGGACGAAAAGCAACTCCCCTCTCACATCATCGCCGTCAGCCCCCTCATGCAGGCCCTGTTCCGCGACTGCGCCCTGATCGCCCGTTCGGAAAGCCGCGTCCTGATCACCGGCGAGAGCGGCGTGGGCAAGGAAGCCGTCGCCGACGTCGTTCACGCCTGGAGCATGCGCGCCGCCGGCCCGCTGGTGAAGGTCAATTGCGCCGCCATCCCGGAGAACTTGCTCGAAAGCGAACTCTTCGGCCACGAAAAGGGCGCCTTCACCGGCGCCATTGCCCAGCGTCTCGGCCGCTTCCAAATGGCCGATGGCGGCACCATTTTCTTGGATGAGATCGCCGAGATGTCCCCGCCGCTCCAGGCCAAACTCCTGCGCGTCGCCCAGGATGGCCGCTTTCAGCGCGTCGGCTCCAACGCCGAGGTTCGCGTCAACGCCCGCATCCTGGCCGCCAGCAACCGCAATTTGGAGCAGGAGGTCAAAAGCGGCCGTTTCCGCGAGGACCTCTTTTACCGCCTCAACGTCTTCGAAGTCAATGTGCCCCCCTTGCGCGAGCGCCGCGAGGACATCCTGCCTCTGGCCCATCTCTTCCTTAACGAATTCACCCAGGGCCGCGCCAAGCTCTCCTCGGCGGTCAACGTTTGTCTGGAGCGCTACTCCTGGCCCGGCAACGTGCGCGAGCTGCGCAACGCCATGGAGCGCGCCGCCCTCCTTTCCCGCGGCGAACTCATCATGCCCGAGCATCTTCCCGCCCGCATTCGGCCCGCTTCCGGTTCCCCCGCTCCATTGGACGAGGCCGAGGCCCAGCATCTCGAAGAGATCGAATATCAGGCCGTGCTCCAAACCCTGCGCAAGCTGGACTTCAACCGCACTTCCACCGCCAGGCAGTTGGGCATCAGCCGCCGCGCCTTGATCTACAAATTGCAGCGCATGCGCGAGCGCGGCTTCGACGTGGACCGCGCCGCCGGGCAGTAACCTTCTCAATTCACCGCCTTGCTGGAAATTACCAATTTGCGGATTGATTTCGCCTCGGGCGGCCGCCGGCTGCGCGCGGTGGACGGCGTTTCCTTTTCCATCGCCCCTGGCGAAACCCTCTGCCTGGTCGGCGAAAGCGGCTGCGGCAAAAGCGCCACCGCCCTCTCCATCGCCCGGCTGCTGCCTTCCCCGCCCGCCCATTATGCCGGCGGCCGCATTGTGCTCAATGGCATCGAAGTCCTGCGCGCCTCCAACGACCAACTCCGCGCCCTTCGCGGCGGGGTTGTCAGTTATGTTTTCCAGGAGCCGGGCGCCTCCCTCAATCCCGTTTTTCGCGTCGGCGCCCAAATCAAGGAGATGCTCCATTTGCACCGCCCCGCCTCCGCCACCGACGCGGAAGTCATCCACCTGCTAAAAATGGCCGGCATTCCCGCCCCGGAATCCCGCCTGCGCGCTTATCCCCACGAAATGTCGGGCGGGATGCTGCAACGCATCCTCATCGCCATGGCCCTGGCCGCCGAGCCAAAATTGCTCGTGGCCGACGAACCCACCACCGCCCTCGATGTCACCATCCAGGCGCAGATTCTCGATTTGCTCAAGGACTTGCGCCAGCGCCTCGGCATGAGCCTGCTCCTCATCACCCACAATTTGGGCATCGTCGGCCAAATCGCCGATCGCGTGGCGGTCATGTATGCCGGGCAAATCGTCGAGATGGCTCCGGCGCGCCCCCTCCTGCGCCGCCCATTGCATCCCTACACGCTCGCGTTGATCCAATGCGTGCCAAAGCTGGGCGCCCAGCCCGCACGCCTCCTTTCCATCCCTGGCGGCGTCCCCGCCCTGGATGCCATGCCGGAGGGCTGCCGGTTCCATCCGCGCTGCCCCAGGGCGCGCCCCGAATGTTCCCGGATCGCCCCCCAGTTGATCGAGGTGGAACCCGGCCGCTGGGTGCGCTGCCCATACTGGATTCAGGATTTCCCCCAATGATTCCCATCCCCCAACATCAACCTCTCCTCGAAGTGCGCCATCTCAAGGTCCATTTCCCGCTCCGACACGGCATTTTCGGCGGCGCGCGGGGCAGCGTCAAGGCCGTGGATGATGTCAGTTTCACCATCGAGCCTGGCGAAACTTTGGGGCTGGTCGGCGAAAGCGGCTGCGGCAAGACCACTCTCAGCCGCGCCATCGTCAAATTAATCGAGCCGACCGCCGGCAGCGTCTGGCTGGAGGGCGAGGACATTGCCCACTTGGGCGCGGCGCAAATGCGCGCGCGGCGGCGGGTCTGCCAGATGATTTTCCAGGATCCCTTCAGTTCCCTGGACCCCCGCATGACCATCGGCCAGACCATCGGCGAGTCCCTGGACATCCATCGTCTGGCCCCAACCGTTGCCCTGCGCCAGGCCAGAATTTCCGAATTGTTGACAATTGTCGGCCTGGACCCGGTCCACGCCCGCCGCTACCCGCACGAATTCAGCGGCGGCCAGCGCCAGCGCGTCGGCATCGCCCGGGCGCTGGCCGTCTCGCCCAAATTGATTGTCTGCGACGAACCGGTCAGCGCCCTGGATGCTTCCGTCCAGGCGCAAATCATCAATCTGCTCCAGGACCTCCAGCGCGAGCGGGCGGTGGCCTATTTGTTTGTGGCCCATGATCTGGCCGTCATCGAGCACATCAGCCGGCGCGTGATGGTGATGTATTTGGGCAAGGTGGTCGAATGCGGCGACGCCAAAGCCGTGGTGCAAACCCCTAAACATCCCTACACAACAGCCCTCATTTCCGCCGTGCCACAAATCAATCCTGCCACCGGCGCGCGGCGCATCATTTTGCCCGGCGAGATGCCTTCGCCGCTGGACCCGCCCAAAGGCTGTCCCTTTCATCCCCGTTGTTCCATCGCCGAACCCCGTTGCCGCATCGAGCCGCCCGCCCTCCGCGAAATCTCCCCCGCCCATTTCGCCGCCTGCCATTTGGCGCGGTAGCCTGCGGTCCATGTTAGCCTTCAGCCTTTAGCCTTGTGTTTGAACGTCCCCACAGCCAGCACAGAAGAAACAGAAATCCCGGCGCAGCGAACGCCGCAAAAGCAAAGCCCCTTGGAAAACTTGACGACATAAGCCGATCCGCCAGATAAAAGGCGGCCAGACTCCCAACCGTGATGCCTCCGCCCAAACCCTTCCACCGCCAGGCCAGCGCCATCCCCAGACAAACTCCGAACGGGAAGAATACGAATAATACCAACTCGCGGGCGGTAAAACGCGACAAATTCAATCCTTCCCCAAAGGCGAACATAAGAACCACGCCCACCGCCAGGATGCTCAACACCCTTGCCGACCACCGCAGAGCGCAAAGTAAGACCGACTGGTTTGTCATCAGGCTGTTCATATTTTTCTTCCTCCATGCAACTTGATTGTAAATGAATTAATGAATGTGGATTAATTGAAGGCCCGCGGTGAGCACCATGCTGTTCTTTCCGCCGAACCATGTGCCGCTGGTGTCGACCGCCCCTTTGATGAAGTGGCCGTCATAATTGCACGGCATCATCACTCGCTTGCGCGTGATGCCTTCAGCCGCCACGATGGCTCCATCAAGGTTGCCCGTGATAATGTAGTCGGTTTCTATGTTCAGCTTGCGGCCCAGCCAACCACGATTTTTGAGAAAGCGGCCCTCCGAGAGTTTGGCGTCCCCGACTGTGCCGGTCACGCTCCCGTCTGCATGAATGTCCACGTTTACAGGAAGGTTCTTTTGACGGCACCACGAAACGATGATCCGGCCGTTTCCGCCCCAATGACCAACCAGGGCCGGGGTGAGGACGCTATGGGGGGCGCATGAGATCACGAGCGGCAGCGTCAGGGCGAGTGCCGCGATCCATCGGGCGCGATGCATTGTAAAAACCATATCCGAAAGATACACCTGCTCCGGCCCGGGGTGTTAATTGAAAAAACTTGTGAAGGTATTGATAAAAACGATGCTGCTGGACTATGGTTCCACCATGAATATCCACCATCTCGAGCTGTTTTATTACGTGGCCAAACACGGCGGCATCAGCGAAGCCATTCGCCACATGCCCTATGGCATACAACAACCCGCCCTGAGCGCCCAAATCCTGCGATTGGAGGACGATCTGGGCGTCAAATTATTCACACGCCGTCCCTTTTCCCTCACTCCGCCCGGAGTGAAACTCCACCAATTCATTCAACCGTTTTTTGCCAACCTCGAGACCATGGCTGCCCAACTGCATCCGGACGCCGCGCCCCATCTGCGGATTGGCGCGCCGGAGTTGATCTTTCGGGATCATTTGCCTGATTTGCTCAAGGCCTTGCGCCCGCGATTCCCCCGGTTGAAACTCTCCCTCAGATCCGGCTATCAACCCCAATTGGAAACCTGGCTCCAACAGCGCGAGATTGATGTCGCCCTCACTCCCCTGGAAACCAATCCGCCCGCCAGTCTCAAGATGGTTTCGCTCCTTCACCTGCCGCTGGTCCTGCTGGTTCCCCGCCGAAGCCCGATCAAGGACGCCACGGATTTATGGGCTTTGGACAAGATCGAACAACCGCTCATCTGTCTTCCGCCGACAGAAACCGCCTCCAAAAACTTCCAGCAAGGCCTGGCGCGGCTCGGTGTGGATTGGCCGCCCAGCGTGGAGGCCAGTTCGCTCGAAGTAACAAACACCTATGTGCTTGATGGTTATGGGATCGGACTCTCGGTGGCCATTCCCAAGCGGCCTTTCCCGCGCGGCCTGCGAATGCTTCCGCTGGATGGATTCCAGCCTGTCGAGCTTGGGGCCTTGTGGTATGGCGAGCCGAACCCGGTGGGCAAAGCCTTCCTGGAAGAGCTTCAACGCCGCGCCTCCAATCTTGCGCGCTAATGCCCATATTATCCCACTTACAAGGGTTCTGCGCACTTGGTTGATCTTCTTGCGCATGCCTACGGCCGCGTCCGGCAGGAAATGAACGAGCAGGAGGATGTGCCGACCCACGAGCCGGTATAATTGCCACCACCCTCGCCGCAGGCGCCGCCCAGGCACAGCGAGGTGCAATTCTCGGGCGTTCCCGCATGGTCGCCAACCGCGTCGCCGGCCAGGTAACCGTCCGGGTTCTGATGGCAGGGCTTGACACCGAATGAATTACAGCTCCTGATGGCCGCGTCATAGCAGGCCGCGCTCCATTGCCAGTTGCAATTGATCCCCGCAGTGTCGCAACTGAACGTTCCCGTCCAACAAACCGACTTGCAATTGGCGAAGTCCGGGTTCCACGGAATGGCCAAGCAGGAGAGGAATATCTCGTCGTCGCCCGCGATGGGCAGCGTCGTACTCCAGTTTGCGCCGTCGTAGGCACAACTGCCGCTGGCGGCCGTTGGGGTGAAGACGATTTGGCCATTGGGCATCGGATAAGTGTAGGTCTTTCCATTGTTGCAGGTCAGGACGACCGAAGCATTTTGGCAATAAATCGTGCATGCCTTGCCCGGGTTGGCGCTGATGTGGGAGTTAAACCAGACATAACAGTTGCCCGGATTTATCGGATTGAAACTGCCGCAAATCTGGCTGATCACGTTTTCAGTGGTGATGATGGTCGTCACCGTGGCCGTGCTGGTTGCTGACGCGTCGTCAACCTCCGTCCCGGTGGCTGTAGCTGTGTTGACCACTTTGCTGGAGCCCGATGGCACAACGTATGTGGCCGTGAACTGGAAGCCCTGGCCTGGCGCCACGCCGGCCTGCGAGAAGATCGTGCCGCCCAGCAGCGGATCCACCACTGTCAACGTCTCGCTGGCCTGGCTCGTATTGGTCACGGCGAAGGTGTAGGTAATGGTCTGGTCGCACGGTGCGGCGCAGGGACCGGTCATGATCAATAGCACCGCTGGCTTCGGCAGGGGGGTCACGGTCACTGTCACAGTACTGGTCGCGGTCAATCCTGCTGTGTTCGCGATGGTATAAGTGAAAGTGGCCTTTCCAACGTAGCTCGAAGTTGGCGTGAAAATGACGCTGTTTCCGGACAGCGTCACGGTCCCCCCAACCGCCGGCTGAGTGCTGCTGGTGACTGACAGTACCAGCGGAGGCGAATTCGGATCAGAATCGGAGGCCAGCACATTGATCGTCACCGCCATGTCCTCTGGAGTCGAAACGGCAACCGGATTGGCCAGCGGCGGCGACACGACGGTTACCGTCACAGTACTGGTCGCGGTCAATCCTGCGCTGTTCGCGATGGTATAAGTGAAAGTGGCCGTTCCAAAGAATCCCGCACTGGGCGTGAAAATGACGTCGTTTCCCGACAGTGTAACGGTCCCCCCAGCCGCAGGCTGAGTCCAGGCGGTGACTGTCAGTGGGAGGAGCGGAGGCGAATTCGGATCAGAATCGGCGGCCAGCACATTGATCGTCACCGCCACACCCTCCGGAGTCAAAACGGCAACGGGATTGGCCAATGGCGGCGAGTACACGGGCGGGATCTGCTCTGTCGTAATGGCAGGAGGAAGCGCCATTGGGGTGAATACGGACCCAGGCAAACCCGGCGGCGGATCATTCGTCAAATTGAGATCTTCCACCGCAAGAGGCGTTGCGGTGATCATGTATCCGGCGACCAGGAACACGATGGGATTGGCCGCGTCGGCCAAGCCGCTCGTCAGTGTAGGCGTCAAGGGGGTGGATCCCACGATTGGGATTTCCGTCCACAATCCGCCGACCACGCCGCCCTGGATGTATTCGACGAAAATGGTCTCGTAATTGATCTCCGTCGGACTGTCGGAAACTCCGTTGGTGCTTGCAACTCCTGTCAAGCCCAAAGTGACGGCATAATCCAGGTTACTATCCGAGTTGTTGATTTCCTCGCCAGTCCAGTACTGAAACAGCGGCGCGGCGCTCACAGTGCCGGTCAGACCAAACTCTACTGTGTTGGTTCCCGTACTCGGAGAAAGGGCGTTGCCGGAAAATGTGAGGACAAAGTTGCCGTTGGGAAGGGTGTTGGTGGTGATCTGGGAGGTATTAGTGCCGGCCGCTGCGAACGGATCCGTATTTACATCGGTCGGATCCTGGGCCGAAATATCCGCATTGGTGGCGAACACCATTTCAAAATTGTCCCAGCCCGAAAACGTGTAACCGGACACTGGAGCCGGGAGGCTGGGAACTTGGACTGATTCGCTGTACCAAGGGGGCGGGGGGGGCGGGGGAGGGGCGCCACAGGAGGTGACGAAAGAGATGTTGACCGCAGGCACGGGAGATGTGACGGCATAGTTCAGGCTGGGATCGGAACTGTTGATTTGCTGACCGGACCAGTACTCAGACAACAGCGGAGCGCACACTGGCCCCGTAAAACCAAAATGTGGGTTGCTGCCGGGCCCGCCGAAAAACAAGGGGGTTTCCGGAGTAATGGCGTTGCCCGAGAACGTGACGACCGTGTTGCCGTTGAGATAGCTGACGGTTATCTCCGACTGGGCCACACCCGACGATGCGAAAGCATCCGTATAATTATCCGTCGGATCCTGGGTGGGAATATCCACAGCGCCGGCGAACACCATTTCAAAATTGTCCCAGCCCGAGAACGTGAATCCGGACACGGGCGCAGGAAGGTCTGGAAGTTGGGCAAATTGGTTGATGCAGTCGTAAATCTGAGCCTGGACCGGGCTTGTTGCCAGCAGCATCCCCAGCGCCGGGAGGATGCCGATCATGAAGGATATTCGCGCCTTGTTTGTTTTCATAATGATAATGGTGGTTTTCATGGATTTTGTGGAGGAACGCTGCCAACCTGCGGATTCATACATTAATTCTCCTAAAGCCATATTTCGGATAACTTATAGAGACCTTGGTCCACTTGTAAACAAAAAAATGAAATAATCATCAAAATAACCAGTTCTGTTTGGCAAGGTCTATGCTTAAGGCCAAGCGACTTCGTTGGCGGCCTCCTGGTGTCCATTGTAACTATCCGTAACCCAATTGTAACATGTACTCTTTGGGTGCTTCTGTTTAGATCGGCGCGTGGCTGAAATTGCCAATACCACGGTCATTCCATTGGCATTGGAGGCTCAAACCCTGGATTTGTTTTTCTTGTAATGTCGGGAAACAGAAAAGCGGATTTGCGCCCTCGCAATGAATCCCAAAACTTTGCCCTTGACATCCCGGCACTTATATGCTAAGGTCTCCACAAGCTGCTTATAAACAGGCGCGCATAGTGAGGGCGAGGCAAGAAAAGTCAGGAGGCGACGCGGCAAAGACGAGTTTTCGCCGGCCTTCATCCTTTCCTGTCCGCCAAAGCTTTCCTGTCCTCCGTCTTGTCCGCCCTAGTTTTAACGAAGGCGGAAGCCTTCATCCATTCTCCCTCTTCGCTCCGTTATCGTTAACGAACACCTTCCCGTCAAACCGCGTCAAAGTCAGTCAAAGTAAAAAAGGAGGTTTGACCGCAAAAAACCCAGTCCCCTTAATCGCCGCGTGCGCCTGGCTCTTGAAGGACCCACCGGGGCCTCTTTCAAGACAGACCGGCCTGCGCATTCACGGTGTTTTTGCCAAACGAACCCATTTACTTGGATGTCGCTCTATATTTTTAAGTTATTGCGCATCAGCAAGTTGACTTTACTAACCGTCGCGGCGATTGTCTCACTTCGACCCACAAAACGAACCCATTTCATTCAATGCCATTGGCTGTTCGTAAATGATTGCAAATAAATAATGTCAGATTACAAATGGTGCAGCATTGTCAAATGGTGAATTGAAACGGCTACATCATGGACGCGGCACATATTAGAAACTTTAGCATCATTGCCCACATTGACCACGGGAAGACCACCCTTTCAGACCGCTTGCTCCATCGCACCGGCACGGTCGCCGCGCGCGAGACGGGCGAGCAACTCCTCGATTCCATGGACCTGGAGCGCGAGCGCGGCATCACCATCAAGGCCCATCCGGTGACGATGCTTTACACCGCCAAAAACGGCGAAACCTATGAGTTGAACCTCATTGACACCCCCGGCCACGTGGATTTTTCCTACGAAGTCTCCCGCAGTCTCAGCGCCTGCGAAGGCGCGGTGCTGATCATTGACGCCGCCCAGGGCGTCGAGGCGCAAACGGTCGCCAATGTCCATCTGGCCACCAAACAGAATCTCCTCATCATCCCGGTCATCAATAAAATTGACCTGCCCCACGCCGACATTGCCCTGGCCCGCACCCAGATGGAGGACATTCTGGCCATCCCGGGCGACACCGCCCTGCTGGCCAGCGCCAAGGAAGGCCTCGGCATTGACGAGATTTTGGAGGCCATCGTTCATCGCATTCCCGCGCCCAAGCCCACCGGAGAAGCCTCCGTCCAGGCCCTGGGATTTGACTCTTATTTCGACACTTACAAAGGCGTCGTCACCCATGTGCGCATTTTCAACGGCGAATTGCGCCCGGGCATGCATGTCAAACTCCTCCACTCCGGCAAAACCGTCGAGGTCAAGGAGGTCGGCAGTTTCAATCCCAAACCTTATGTCCGCGAAAAACTCCAAGTCGGCGAAACCGGCTACATGACCGCCAACATCAAAAGCCCAAAGGACGTCAAAATGGGCGACACCATCACCGACGCCAAAAACCCCTCGCCCGTTCTCCCCGGTTTCAAGGAAATCCATCCCATGGTCTTCAGCGGCCTTTATCCCATCAACACCGCCGACTACGAGCATCTCAAGGCCAACCTGGCCAAGCTCCAGCTCAATGACTCCGCGTTTGTCTATCAGCCGGAGAGTTCCGTCGCCCTGGGGTTCGGCTTCCGCTGCGGCTTCCTCGGCCTCCTCCATCTGGAAATCGTCCAGGAACGGCTCCGGCGCGAATACGGCATGGACATCATCGCCACTTATCCCAGCGTCGTCTATCATGTCAAGATGACCGATGGCGTCCTCAAGCTGGTGGACAACCCCGCCTACCTCCCGGAAGTCAACTATATTGAAAAGATCGAGGAGCCGATGGTCTGGGCCTTCGTCATCTGCCCCAACGAGTACATCGGCGACATGATGGCCCTCCTGGCCGAGAAGCGCGGCGTGGTGGACCACACCGAAACCCTGGACCCGCGCCGCGTCATGCTCACCAGCACCCTCCCGCTCAGTGAAATTCTTATTGACTTCCATGACCGCATCAAAAGCATCACCCGCGGCTTCGGCTCCATGGATTACGAGCACGCCGGCTACCAGCAATCCGACATGGTCAAGCTGGACATGCTCGTCAACGGCGAGTCCGTGGACGCTTTCTCCTGCATGGTCCATCGTTCCAAGGCCGAGGGCCGCGGCCGCCTGCTCGCCGCCAAGCTCAAGGAAGTCATCCCGCGCCAGCAATACCAGGTCGCCATCCAGGCCGCCATCGGCGGCAAGATCGTCGCCCGCGAATCCGTCAGCGCCCTGCGCAAGGACGTCACCGCCAAATGCTACGGCGGGGACATCACCCGCAAACGCAAGCTCCTGGAAAAGCAAAAGGAAGGCAAAAAGAGGATGAAGTCTTTTGGCTCCGTCAACATCCCCCAGGAAGCCTTCATTGAAGTCCTCAAGACCTGAGCCGCGGCCCATTATGAAATTGCGCTGGTTTCTTTCCCGCCAGTACCGGCTGACCTCCGATTTGCTGGACGAAGCGCAAAAACGGCGCGACGCCCAAGCCGACTCCCTCCCTGCCCAAGACCTCCAACTGCTCGACGCCTCGTTGCGGGATGCCAAAGCCGCCCTGGACTCCGGCGCGGACGATGCCCTCCTGGCGCGGCGCGGGGAAGATTTGGCAAAAGCGGCCGCCCAATGGCTCACGCCATATCCCCATCCCGTCACCCGCGACAATGTGGAGACCCTGCTGGTGGTCATTGCCCTGGCCATGAGCATCCGCACTTTCTTCTTCCAACCGTTCCGAATCCCGACCGGTTCGATGCAGCCCACCTTGTTCGGAATCACGGTCAAGGACCTGCGCGACGAGCCGGGGTTTGTCATGCCGGGACTCTGGCGCCGCGCCTGCCAACTGGTGGCCCGGGGCGTCATTTATCATCAAGCCATCGCCCGCGACGACGGCCAGTTTGATCACGCCGGCGCCGTGCGCAGTTTCCTGGGGATTCTCAACAAGCAAACCTTCTGGGTGCGCTACCGCAATGGCGACCTCGTGCCGGTCACCATTTGGGGCGGCCCCGAAGAGAGCCAATTCGACAGCGTGGAGCATCGCGTCGGCTTGGTGGACCAGTTCAATTCGCGCAACCGCTTCCAAAAAGGTGAGCCGATCATCCGATTCGCCGAAACCACCGGCGACCATTTGTTGGTGGATCGCTTCACCTACAATTTCCGCCGGCCCGGGCGTGGAGAAATTGTGGTTTTCAAGACCGGCGGCATCCCCCAGATCGGCCTCGACCAGTTTTATATCAAGCGGCTCATCGGACTGCCCGGCGACCACATCAGCATTGGCGACGACCGCCATGCCCGCGTCAACGGCCGCCGTTTGGACGCCTCCACCCCGCATTTCAGCCGGGTTTATGGCTTCGATCCCGGCGCCCCACCCGCAGACAGTCATTATAGCGGCCACGTTTTGGATTGGCATAGCCGGCTCAAGACCAGCGCGGACACGCTGGAACTCAATGAAAATCAATACGCCGTCTTCGGGGACAATTCTGTCAACAGTTCGGATTCTCGCTATTGGGGCGGCTTCCCGCGGGAAGCCATCATCGGCAGGGCGTGGTTTGTCTATTGGCCGCTTTCGTCGCGGTCCGGCTTTGCCGTCGCGCGATGAATCCGCTTTTACAACGCGCTCTACGGAGCCAGAGTTGTTTCCGCCAGCGTCAGCTGCGGATCCGGATTTTCCCGCATCCCGTTTCGGACCATTGCCTGGGCCACTTGGAAGCTGCTGGCAATTCCATCGGCCGTGTTGGGGCTGGAATACGGATTTCCGTAGAGTTGAAAACCTTGCGCCAGCAAGGCGTTCACTTTCTTGTCCAACGACGCCCACGTGTCCGCCGTCGCGGTTTTGTATTCGATTACTTTCATCGCTTGAAGCAAAGTCGGCTGCCGGCGATTTGTCAACCATTGAGCGGAAAGGGCGGCCCGCGGGCCGGCGCCTTGCCGAAGCCGGGCCGGAAAGGCGCCGCCACATGAAGGCCAATCACAACACCCCTTCTCCGCCTTCATCCTCGCGCCAAAGCGCGCGACTCAGGGCGGCGGGCATTATCGTGCTGGCGCTTGGCTTGGCCGGCGCGGCCCTGGTTTATTGCATGGGAACTCCGGCGGAGGATTATTCGGATGACCCCTTCACGGCGCAGGCCTACAAGAAAGAACTGCGCGACACGGAAGTAAACTTCGGCAAAACAGGCCTCATCGTCAATGATCTGTGGGCTGACCTCGGCCGCCCCAGCACCCAGGCCGTCCTCATTTCCGCCTCCGCCATTCTCGCTGCCGCCGGCTGCTTTTACTTCGCCCGCTTGCTGGACCAGGATTTGACAAAATGAACGCAATCCAGTCCAATGGCCAATATCACCAATGTCACGGCGCGCGCGCAAATCTTTGCTAGGGCGCGATCAACAATTCGCAACAATATCTATGAAGAGCAAAATGTTGGCGGGGCTGATGCCGGGGCTTCTGGCCGCGGCCGGTTGCTTTGCGCAAACCAACCGAACGGACACGGCGTCATGGCCCAATGGCGCCTCCCCGCGGGAAATCGGCCTGCGCCTGGCTGAACATTTCGTCACCACCCCTCACGGCGATGGCGTCCGGCCCCGCCCGACCACCCCGATTATCTATCCGGAAGTTTGCACTTGGTATGGCGCGTTGACCTTTGCCCAATTAAGCGGCAACAAGGATTTGACGGCCAAACTGACCCGGCGCTTTGAGCCGCTCTTCGGTGTGGAATCCAACATGATCCCGCGCGCCGTCAGCGTGGACAACACCATCTTCGGCGCCATTCCTCTGGAGCTTTATATCGAGACCAAGGAGCAGAGGTATCTGGACATGGGCAAACCCTTTCCTGACCAACAATGGCGCGCGCCGGAGGGGGCAAGGCTGGCCCCGGAGGTTTCCGCATGGGTGGATCGCGGCTTGAGCTGGCACAGCCGGTTTTGGATTGACGACATGTACATGCTCACCTTGGTGGAGGTGCAGGCCTTCCGCGCCACGGGCCAGGCCCAATACATTGACCGCGCCGCCTTGGAAATGACCGCCTATCTCGACCAATTGCAGCAAACCAACGGCTTGTTTTATCACGCCCTGGACGTCCATTATTTTTGGGGGCGCGGCGATGGCTGGATGGCGGCCGGGATGAGCGAGCTGTTGCGTTCCCTGCCGGAAAACCATCCCAAACGCGCCCGCATCATGGAAGGCTACAAAAAAATGATGGCCGCCCTCCTCCAATATCAAGGCGCCGACGGCATGTGGCACCAACTCATTGACCACCCGGAGTCCTTTGAGGAAACTTCCTGCACCGGCATGTTCACCTTTGCCATGATCACCGGCGTGAAGAACGGCTGGCTGGACGAAAAAACCTATGGCCCGGCCGCGCGCAAAGGTTGGCTGGGGTTGGTCTCCTATATCAACGACAACGGCGACATTCGCGAGGTTTGCGATGGAACCAACAAAAAGGACGACCTCAATTACTATCTCACCCGCACCCGTAGTGTGGGCAACCTCCACGGCCAGGCACCCGTCTTGTGGTGCGCCTCCGCCTGGTTGCGCCCGTCCCCCTGATTCCTCCCCGCCAAGCCAAAGTATTGTGCCTGTCTGATTCGGATTGTGGGACAACTTTTTATTTGAAAGCGACCTCCGGTTGCCTCATCTTTTGCCATGCCTATCCACCGATTTTATTCGCGGTTCGGCCTCCTCCTGGGTCTGGGCTTGCTCCTGCCGGCAGCCTTGACCGCCCAGGACAGGGTGCCTTTTAGTGACACTCTCGCCAGTCTAAACGGCGACATCAAAATATACCCCATCAATCACGCCACCTTGGCCCTGGTCTGGCAGGGCAAGACCGTGTATGTTGACCCGGTCGGCGGCGCCCAGCCTTTCAAGGGTTTGCCGGCGCCGGATTTGATCCTCATCACCCATATCCACGGCGATCATTTCAGCGTCCCAACTCTCAACGCGGTGGGAGGCGACAAGGCCAAACTGGTGGCGCCCCCTTCGGTGGTCGCGCAACTGCCACCCAACCTGGCCAATCGCGCCACGATCCTGACCAACGGCCAGAGCCAGGAATTCCTCGGCCTCGGCGTGGAGGCCGTGCCGGCTTACAATCTCTCCCCGGCGCGCTTGAGCTTTCATCCCAAAGGCCGCGACAACGGCTATGTGCTCACCATGGGCGGCAAACGATTCTATTTGAGCGGCGACACCGAGGACATCCCCGAAATGCTGGCCCTCAAGAACATTGATGTCGCCTTTGTCTGCATGAATGGCCCCACCATGGACGTGGATCAGGCCGCCCGCGCGGTCAAGGTCTTTAAGCCCAAGATTGTTTACCCCTACCACTATCGCGGTTCGGACCTGGAGAAATTCAAGACGCTGGTCGGCGCCGATCAAGGCGTCGAAGTGCGGATCAGGGATTGGTACGCCGCCAGATAAGTCTCGCCTGTTTTAATATGCTCAACTGCTGAGAATGGATTCTTTCCCGGGCGGCTTTGCGCTGGATTATTTCGCTCATGGCATTTATGACCGCCAACACCATTGAAATCGTTTCATTGCCGCGCGACGCGCGCAATGTGCTGCGGTTCCTCAAGGTCAGCTATGCCATTTACCGCCATGACCCCTTTTGGGTGGCGCCGCTGTTGACCGACCTCAAGAAGGTTTTCAGTGACCGGAATCCACTCTTTGGCCACGCGGAAATGTCGTTGTGGGTGGCCGCGCGCAACGGGCAGGACCTGGGGCGCATCGCGGGGATTCTCGACCAGGAACACAATCGGACGCACAAGGACAGCGTTGCGTTCTTCGGCTTTTTCGAGTCTGTGGACGACCCGGAAGTAAGCCGGCGTCTGTTTCAAGAGGTGATGAATTGGGCCTGGAAGAAGGGGGTCAAGCGCCTGCTCGGGCCGATGAATCCCACGACCAACGACGACTGTGGCTTGTTGGTCGAGGGCTTCGACTCCATGCCGGCCTTTATGATGCCCTACAATCCCCGTTACTACGCGGACCTTGTCGCCGCGGAGGGGTTTCGCAAGGCAAAGGACCTGCTGGCGTTCCATCTGGATATCTCCAAATGCCCGCTCGACCGCCTGGCGCGCCTTGCGGAGAAGACCCGGCAGCGGCACCCGGAACTGATATTCACCCCCATCCGCAAAGCCACACTGGCGCGCGACCTGGCAAAGGTCAAAGAGGTCTATAATGCCGCCTGGCAGGATAACTGGGGTTTTGTGCCCATGACCGACTCGGAGATTGATTTCATGGCAAGCCGGCTCAAGCCCCTCTTGGTGGAAGGCTTGGTCTGGGTGGCCGAGACGACGACCGAGCCGCTCGGCTTCATGCTAGCGTTGCCGGATTACAACCCTGCGCTCCAGCCGCTGCGCGGACGCCTGTTGACGCCCAAGCTGCTCGGGTTCCTCCCTTACCTGCTCGGTTGGAAGTGCCCGCCGCGTTGCCGCGTTCTCACGCTCGGCGTCAAAGAGAAGTACCGCAACCGCGGCCTCGAAGCCGTGATGCTGACTGAAGGTTTCAAAACCGGTTTCAAAGTCGGTTTCAGAGATGCCGAGGCCTCATGGATTCTCGAGGACAACACGATGATGCGCCGCCTGCTCGAAACTTTCGGCGGGAAAGTGTACAAGACTTACCGGCTGTATGAAGGGGAGGTCCGAAGACCAGCACAGTCGGATTGAACCACTTCGGCCCGCAAGACCGGCGGCTACGAAGATTCTGATTCGCGCAACGGTGGTTCCGGCTGGGGCGCGTTCCTGAATTTGAAGTAAAGCCGGTTGCCCAGGGGAATCAGCACCGCCGCCGTCACGCCTCCGGCCATGACATCCACGACGTAATGGTAGCGGCAGTAAACCGTGGCGACGCACAGCAAAACCACTGCCACAAGGTGCGGCCAGCGAATCGGGCGCAGATACCGGAAAGAGAAACAGACCGTCCCAATGGCCACCGCCACGTGGCTGCTGGGAAATGCGGCGCCGGGTCTATCGAACGCATAATAAATCCACGCCATGAGCCGGCAAAAGGGGCCTGCCTGGACTGCGCCCGGAAGAACCGGCGCCACCAGGGGCTGAACGTCCGCCGGTAACGGGCAGCTCGCGAACTCGCGGAAAAAAACGCGCGGCCCCTGGACCGGCAGGAAAATGTAAATGAGGAAGCAAACGTAAAACAGCAACGAAATGACCGAGAGGTAGTGCGAAAACTGCTCGCGATTCCGGTAAAACAATGCCAGTCCAACGCCCGCCACCATTACATAATAGGAGAAATAAGCTGCGTAGAAAAGTTCGCTCACTGCCGGGCAAGGCAACCAATCCATCAGAGCCAGGCTGGGTTGAAGACCGAAGATTCGCCCCTCCAGCCGGATGAAGAACGGGTCGAGGAAACCGGCCGCCAGCACATGGTTCAACTCGCCGGTCTCACGGTAGAAGCCCGCGTAGAGCAGCATCGGGTAGAAATCCCGCAGCAGGCCGAGCACGCGGTTGGACGGGCGGCTTGCGTGAAGGCGGATAAGCCCGTCAACCAGCGCGATGCCGATAACGTGGGCCGCCAGCAGCCGCGGCCAAAACGGGATCAAGCGTCCATGCCAACAGAGCACGATCAATCCCACCAACGCCATGTAACCCTGCGTCGCATAATCAATGAAAGTGTAATGCCCGAACAGCGAACGCGCGGCCGGCCGCGAATGTGGAGCCGGGTTGCCGGGCTGCTCGCATTCGGATTTCTGTTGGCGCTCTTCCTCAGTCATTCGGCATTCGCCTCACAGCCAACCTTGCTGGCGATACCATGCCAGGGTTGTGGGGATTCCACTTTTTAGCGTGTTGGCACATACCAAACCCGCTTCCTGACGCAGCCGGCCCGGGTCGCACACCCAGCCCGGCGCGCGGAGTTCGGCCCACTTCTGCCGGCTTAGCATGCTGGGTTTGCCGGTCAGTCGCGAAACGGCCTCCTGCAAACAACACACCACCCACAACGCCGCGACCGGCAACGGAACCGGCAACGTCCACGCCTTCATTTGCGCCGCAATTTCGCCGGCCAATGCGGGCGCGCTCGTCACTTCAGGCGAAGCGACGTAAAACGTTTTTCCGGGGACCGCTGGATGCGTCAGGCAGGTTACGACCGCTTCAGCCAGATCTTTCACGAAAACAAGACTCAGGGCCAGCCGCCCACTTCCAATCCGCGGCAGAACATGTGCTTTGACCGCTTTGAACAGCGGCAGGAACGCGGTATCGCGCGGCCCATACACAGCGGGTGGCCGCAGTATCACATGCTCCGCCTCACAGGCGCCTCGCACCTCCTGCTCGCCGGCCAGTTTGCTCTTGCCGTATTCCGAGACCGGCTTCGGCGGATCGTTCTCGCGCGCGGGCTTGTCGGGTGTCCCCGGCCCGCCGGCCGCCAGGCTGGAAATGTGAACCAGCCGTTGAATCCGCCCCTGCTGCTGATTGACCGCCTCCACGACATGCCGCGTCCCCACATGATTGACCTCGTGGAATTCCGACACGCGCAGCGCCTTGGTGCAACCGGCGCAATGGATTACATGGGTGATATCCCACATGGCGGCGCCAAGGCTTTGTGCATCGTCGAGGGAGCCGCTTCGCGCCTCCACGTCCGGCAGGTGTGCTTGGATGAATCGCTTGCTGCCCGCGGGGCGGAGCAACACGGCCGTCGTGATGCCGCGAGCGCGAAGTGTGTCCAGGACGTGGCTGCCGACGAACCCGTTGGCTCCTGTCAGGAGAACCTTCATAAACGGGCCTGGAAGCCTCCCGTCGCGCTTGCCCGGAATCGGATTCCGGGGAATAGCTTAACTGGGTTCACAGCAAACCCAGCTCCCGGCCCACCACGCCGAACTTGTCCAACGCGAAATCAATTTGGCTGTCGGTATGCGTGGCCATGAGGCTGACGCGCAGCAGTTCCTGGCCCGGGGGCACTCCCGGCGACACCACCGGGTTGACGAACACCCCTTCTTCCTCGAGCCGCTTGGAGAAATTGAATGCCATCATCATGTCGCGGCAATACACCGGAAGGATCGGCGTTTCGGAAGCCCCCAGGTCAAACCCCTGCGATATCAGCCCTTGCTTCAGGCGCCGCGCGTTGTGCCAGATCTGCGCGATTCGCTCAGGCTCCGACCGCATGATTTCCAACGCGGCCATCACTGCGGCCGCGTTGGCGGGGCTTATGCTGGCGCTGAAGATCAGCGGCCGTGAGTTGTGTTTCAGATAATCAATCGTCTGCGCATCCGACGCGATAAAACCCCCCAGGCTCGCCAGCGATTTGCTGAAGGTGCCCATGATAAGCTGCACCTGGTCGGTCAGTCCAAAATGACTCGCCGTTCCCGCGCCCCCCTTCCCGAGCACGCCGATGGAGTGGGCGTCGTCCACCATCACGGCGCTGCCATAACGAGCGGCCAGACGGCAGAGTTCCGGCAGTTGGATCACGTCGCCCTCCATGCTGAACACGCCATCCACCACGATGAGTTTGCCCGCTCCTGAATCAATTTGCTGAAGGCGGCTTTCCAGCGCGGCCATGTCTTTGTGCGCGAACCGCACCAGGTTGCCCAGAGAGAGTTGACAACCTTCGACGATGCTGGCGTGATCGCTCTTGTCGGCCAAAACGTAATCGCCTTTCCCCACCAGTGTGCTGATGACCCCGAGATTGACTTGGAAGCCGGTGCTGTAGAGCAACACCGCCTCCTTGCCCACCAGCCGCCCCAGGGCTTGTTCCAACTCCAGGTGCAGGTCCAGCGTCCCGTTCAGGAAGCGCGAACCGGCGCAACCCGTGCCGTATTTCTGGATCGCGGCTTTGGCGGCTTCCTTGACTTTTGGATGATTGGTCAGGCCCAGATAGCTGTTGGAGCCGAGCATCAGAACCTTCCTGCCGTTGATGATGATTTCGCTGCCCTGCGCCGACGAAATGGTGCGGAAGTAGGGGTACAAACCCAGGGCGCGAACTTGGTCGGCGCTCCTGTAATTCCTGACTTTGTTGAACAGGGCAAGCGCCGGGGAGCCGCTTCCCACTCTCAGGGGCGGCTTTTGCTCTCGGTTACTAACCACATTCGCGCGAACTGGTTGCGACGGCAAGCACGTCACAAGTTCCCTATTTCTTCCGTGTTTTGGCGTTGGCATCTTTTCGTCGCCAATCAAAGTGCGAAATCGGCGGCCCGAATCCAAGTCAAAATTAAAGTTGCTTTCGCAATCCGAGGGGGGTCATCCGGGGGGGGGCCTCCGATTTCCAGGCAATAATTTCCGCCTCTTTGCGAGGCACAGCAGGCGTTTCCCCCGCGGGCACGCCCACAAGGATCGGCGCAATGAGCGTCATTTCCGCGGGGATTTTTAATTCCGCCTTCCACTCCGGCGTGTTCAGCGCCGAAACCGCAAAGCCGATGACGCACGTGCCAAGCCCTTGGGCGCAGGCGGCCAGCATCAGATTCTCCGCTGCCAGCCAGCAATCCGCCACGACAAACGGCCCCTGGAATTTGCTGCAGATGACGATCAGCGTGCCGGCGTTGTAAAAAACATGGAAATCCGGTTTGTTCACCAGTTCAAGAGAATGCTTTGCGTGCTGGGAGTCGGAACCTTGCGCCTCCCGGCGCACCCTTTCCTTGGCGCTGTCCGACAGCCGGTTCAGCAGGCTCTTATCCTGAATCACGGCAAAGGACCACGGCTCCTCATGCATCGCGGTGGGGGCGTGGACGGCGGCATCGAGCAATGCGCGGATGACGGCCTGGCCGATGGTCCCGGGCGCATAGTCGCGCACGGAGCGGCGACGATAGATGGCATCCATGGCGCTGACGGCGGCCAGGGGTTTGGCGGGCTTCGGGGGTTTAGTCATAGTTTTCTTCTTTCGTTTCTTAGCTTACCTGCTCTTCACGTTTTGGACAGAGGTCATTTGCATTCTTCTCACTCAAAGCCCCAATCCCCGGGAGCTTTTGCGAAAGTGGTGGCCGTAGATGGAAAGGGTGACGGCCAGCGCGAACAGGGTGGGGCGGCGGAAGGTTGTCCAGAGCAGCAAACCCCAGTAGTGGATGCGTTCGCGGCCAAAAACGCCCAGACGGAGATTGGCGTAAGAGAATGCCATGAAGGAACGCCAGTTCACCCGGCTGGAGATTTTCGGACGCTGATACTCGCGCAGGAAAGTGCGGACCCGCCGGTAATAGGGTCCCGGCGCATACAGGCATCCCAGGAGGCTCTTGTAACCTTCGCGCAGCGTCTCTCGTTTCATCCGCGGGATGAAGTTGGTGGTCCCATCCAGGTTGTTGCCCGTGGTCTGGCCGAGGAGACGACCCTCCAGGTTGAGCCGCTGGTATAGCTTGGTGCCGGGTATGGCTTGCAACAGCCCGACCATCGCCGTGACGATCCCGCTCTTCTGGATGAAGTCGAACTGACGCGCAAAGACCGCGGGCGTGTCGCTGTCGAATCCAACGATGAACCCCCCTGCACCTCCAACCCCGCCCGCTGGATGCGCTTGACGTCGGCGACCAGGTCGCGTTTCTGGTTCTGGCGCTTGTTGCACTCGGCCAGGCCCTCTTCCTCCGGCGTCTCGATGCCGACAAACACCTGGTTGAATCCGGCTTCGACCATCAACCTCATCAGCTCGGCATCGTCAGCCAGATTGATGGACGCTTCGGTGAAAAGCGGAGTGCCGCGCCCCCCTTGCTGCCACCGGATCAGCGCCGGCAGCAATTCTTCCTTGAGCACGCGTTTGTTGCCGATGAAATTGTCGTCCACAAAAAAAACCGCCCCTCGCCAGCCTGCCTGGCGAAGACCGTCCAATTCCGCGATCATTTGCGCTGTCGTCTTGAGGCGCGGCCGATGTCCGAACATTGCGGTGATGTTGCAGAACTCGCAGTCAAACGGGCAGCCGCGGGAAAACTGCACGCTCATCGTCGCGTAATGCCGCATGTCCGCCAACTCCCACAGCGGCGGCGGCGTCTGCCGGATATCGGGAAGCTCCGGCGGGGCATACATGCGCCGCGCGGCGCCGCGCTCGAAATCACGCAAAAACCTCGGCAAGGGCACCTCCGCCTCATTCAGCACGAAGTGGTTGACTTCCGGGAACTGTTCGTGGCCCAAGTTGAACAGCGGACCGCCCGCGACCACGGTCTTGCCCGCCGCCCGGCAGCGCGCGATCAGTTCATGCGCCGAGTCCTGCTGGGCGATCATCCCGCTGATAAACACCACGTCCGCCCAGTCCAAGTCGCTCTTGCGCAGTTTCCGCACGTTCACATCCACAAGGCGCTTGGCCCAACTCTCTGGCAGCATTGCGCCCACCGTCAGCAGACCCAAGGGCGGCAGCGAAGCTCTCTTCCGCACGAATTTCAAAGCGTGCTTGAAACTCCAGAATGTGTCAGGAAACTTCGGATATACCAGTAATACGTTCATCCGTTCCTGACGATGCCACCAGACCCCGTGCATGCCACGCGGAACGCGGCGAGCGTGACCATCTCTTTTGTTGTTTGATTGCTTTTCAGGGGTTCAACCATGTTGCGCCTCATAAATTCCGGTCTGGCGTAAGCGGTCGGCCAGCCGACCGCTCGATCTCACTATACCAGTTACCGTGCCAGGAAGGCAAGTCAATTGCAATAAACTGTTATGCAGCGGGTGCAGGACAAAATTCTTCGTTAAGCAGACAGGCTGAGGGTGTCATTGCGTTTGGCGTGTTGATTGAGCCGGTGTTTCCAGAACTCGTCCAAGCGTCGGCTGCTGTGGATGCAGCGCAA
>Ga0187888_1000658_pt1 | contig 36796 bp, 33 predicted proteins | sample June2016WEW_7_40_FD_132987 | JGI IMG/M metagenome (GOLD analysis project Ga0187888, IMG submission 132987) | Peatland microbial communities from SPRUCE experiment site at the Marcell Experimental Forest, Minnesota, USA - June2016WEW_7_40 | ecosystem: Environmental > Terrestrial > Soil > Wetlands...
TTGCGCTGCATCCACAGCAGCCGACGCTTGGACGAGTTCTGGAAACACCGGCTCAATCAACACGCCAAACGCAATGACACCCTCAGCCTGTCTGCTTAACGAAGAATTTTGTCCTGCACCCTGGGGAGATTCTTGCGGTGGAAAGGGCTTGCGGTTTTGGCGCCGGCCAAGTATCGTTCAGGCAATGAACGGACGAATTTCAATCAAACCGGATGTATGCAACGGGCGGGCCGTGGTTCGTGGCACGCGTGTTACCGTGCAGACGGTCTTGGATTTCCTCGCCGCCGGTGATTCCATCGAGGAGGTGTTGGAGGAATATCCGAAACTCACCCGAGCGGACGCGCAAGCTTGCTTGGATTACGCTTCGCGGTTCATGGGCAATTATTTCTCGGTGGTGTCGGCAGCATGAAGGGGTTTCTCTTCGATGAAAACCTGCCTGGGCGGTTGCGGTTTTCGCCGAAGCTCCCAATTATTTCCGCTTCCAAGGCCGGACGGAATCCGTCCGACTCACGGATTTGGGGATTTGCCCGCAAACATGATTTGGTCAGTGTCAGCAAAGATGCGGATTTTTCGGATCGCATCATCACGAAATCGCCACCGCCTCGGGTGGTGCATCTAAGATTCGGCAATCTCCGCAGAAATGAATTTCACGCCTTGCTGGCCCGTCTCTGGCCGCAGATCGAAAGACTGGTGAAGCGTTACAAGCTGGTGAACGTTTATCCCGACCGCCTTGAAGGCATTGGCTGAAACCTTCACCAAACTCCCGTCTTGTTGGATATGCGCCTTCGTTGCTCCCCGCCATCCGCCCCGCGGTGCTCGCAATCCCTTTCCCGACCTATTTTCAAAGCACGCTCTTAGCAGAGAATTGGGGCTTGTTGTCCGGGCTTTCATTTTCGGGGGATTTGAGTAGTTTGTTGGAAAGAACGCGCGCATGATGAAAGACACGATCTCAGAAATTGAGGAGCGAATCCGCAACGCGGGGACGCTCCAGGAGAAGAGCCGTGAGGAGTTGCTGGATTTGCTGGGGCAGTTGAAATCGCAAATCAACAGCCTTTCCAAGACCAACCAGGAACAGGCGCAAAGCATCGCGGGCTTCACGGAAGTGTCCACGCACGAAGCGACGCGGGAGGAGAAGAATCCGGAGTTGCTGCATCATTCCATCGGGGGGCTGAAATGTTCGGTGGAGGAATTGGAACAATCGCATCCGAAGCTCGCCGCGGTGGTCAACCGCCTGGCGGATATGCTGGCCAACATGGGGATTTGAGGAGTGTGGCTATGCTTTGGCGGCCGTTTGGAAGGCCGGGTGGATGAAAGGGGCGCTGCTTTCGTCAACGTAGATGGGTTCCTGGATGCCGTAGAGGGAGGAGAAGTTGCGCAAGCGATGGATGAGCATGGGAGTAATCCGGTTTCCGGCGGTGACCAGCAAGATGCCGCCTTTGGTTTCCAGGTTGGAGCGGAGGATGTGGCCGACCCGGAGGGCGGCAAAACTCAGGGCGATGGTGGCGCCGCCGGTGCCGGGCGCCGCGGCCGGCAGGGCGGGAGCCTGCTCCGCCACGGCCGCCAGGAGGCGGGGATCATACCAGCCGGCGCGCTCGCGCAGGTGGGCCAGGGCGGCGGGCCGCCTGGCGCCGGAGGCCTCGATGCGCGAAAGGTCAATCAGAATTTTTAACATGCGCGCGCCCAGCGGGATGGATTCGCCGGCGACGGCGTCTTCGGGAAAACCGCCGCCGTCGAAACGTTTGTGCTGGTAGAGAATGATCCGGGCGACGCCTTCCAGGCGGGGAATCTGGGAGAGGAGGCTGCTGCCGATGGCGGGGATGCGGGCGAAGACGTCCTTCTCCCGCTCGGTGAGCGGCTGGCCCTGGCGGGCTTTGAGGATGAGCTCGGGGGGGATGGTGACGAAGCCGATTTGGGAGAGCAGGGCGGCGGCTTCCAGGTCCCAGGTGGGGGTCACGTTCAGGGAGGCGGCCAGTTGCCGGATGGAGTCGCGCAGGGATTCGGCCTGGCCGAAGGTGCGAGGTTCAGCCAGGGCGAGGATTTCGGAGAGGACTTTGAGGCTGCCGCCCAGAGTGTTTTCCAGGAGTTCATGCTCGGCGAGGATGAGATTGTGCTGGGCGACGGCGGCGTCCAGGGCCTCGACGAGCGTTTCGGCGGGGCAGGGTTTGCTCAGGAAGCGAAAGATGCGGCCCTGGTTGACGGCCTCCACGACGGTGGCCTGGTCGAGGTAGCCGGTGAGCATGACGCGGACGATATTGGGGGCGATCTGGCTGGCTTCGGCCAGGAATTCAATGCCGCTCATCTCCGGCATGCCCATGTCGGCCACCACCACGGAGAAGTCCTGCCAATTTTGCAGGGCGTCCAGGCCGGCCTTGGGGCCCACGGCGGTTTGGACTTGGAAACGCTCGCGCAGTTGGCGCTGGATGGCGGAGAGGACGTTGGGTTCGTCATCTACAAACAAGATTTTCTTCATGCCGCCTCCCTGGCAGCCTGGGGGGCCAAAGCCGCCTGCAAGGGCAGGCGGATGGTAAAGACGGTGCCCACGCCGACCTGAGTTTGGAAGGAGAGCGTGCCATTGTGCCTGCCGACGATGACACTGCGGGCGATGGCCAGGCCCTGGCCGGTGCCCTTGCCCACGGGCCGGGTGGTGAAAAATGGATCAAAGACTTTGTCGCGGATGGTCTCGGGTATTCCTGTGCCGGTGTCGCCGACCTGGATTTGGTCCCAGTCGCCGCACAGCCGGGTGGAAAGGGTGATGGTGCCTTTGCCCTTGGAGCCGTCGCCCACGACGTCGGCGATGGCATGGGCGGCATTGACGACCAGGTTGAGAATCACCTGATTGAGTTCGCCGGGCAGGGCCAGGACGGGAGGCAGGCCGGGCTGGAAGTCCTTGACCAGGTTGGCGACATATTTCCATTCGTTGGCGGCGACGACCAGAGTGCTCTCCACCGCCTGGTTGAGGTCAATGGGGACTTTCTCGCCCGTGCCCGGGTGGGAGAAATCGCGCATGGCATGGACGATCCGGCTGACGCCGTTGATGCCCTCCAGGGATTGCTCGACGGCGCGGGGAGTTTCGGCGATGAGGAAATCCAAGTCGCATTCGGCGAGGGCTTGTTCCATCCCGGCGAGCAGCGCCGGGGTGGCAGCGCCCGCCTTGACGGCGCGCAGGAGGGTCTGATGCTGGCGAAGCAAGGGATGGATGCGGTCAAAGGATCTTTGGAGAAAGCGGATGTTATCGCTGATGTACTGGGCGGGGGTGTTGATTTCGTGGGCGATGCCCGCGGCGAGACGGCCGACGGACTCCAATTTCTGGGCCTGCCGCAACTGGATTTCCATCAAGTGCCGTTCCAGTTCGGCTTGTTTTTGTTCGGCTTGGGCTTTTTTGTGCCGTGCGATCTCGGACTGGAGGCAGAGATTGGTTCTGCGCAATTTGTCGGTGCGCTCGGCGACGAGCTTTTGAAGGCGTTGGAGGTGGGTTTTGGCCTGGTTGAAGAGATTCCATTTTTCGGCCAGGGCGTAGGCCAGTTGGCGGACATCCATGACTTCAAAGGGTTTTTTGAGCATCAGGAGGCGGTCGCTGTGACCGAAGCGCTTGATGATGTCGCGCCAGGTGAAATCCTTGTGGGCGGTGCAAATGATGATCTGCAAATCGGAGCATTCATTCCAGAGGCGGCTGATGGTTTGAATGCCGTCCCAGCCGGATTTCATGCGCATATCAACGAAGGCCATGGTGTAGGGCCTTTTTTCCGCGAGCGCTTTTTGCACGCAGGCCAGCCCCTCCTCGCCGCTGAAGGCCGAATCAATCTCAAAAACGGGAAAACTGGCGTGGGGGGAGGCTTCAACCGGCGCGGCCAGGGCGTCGGAGTTGACGGGGGTCGGTTGGATCACTTCCGGCGAAAGCATGCCGGCAAAAACTTCATGGATGCTCTTATCGTCATCAATGATCAAGGTTCGATAAGGATGGGAGGCGCTCACGCTGGCACCTTGGGGTTGGGAGCTAGACCATGCTTTTGAGGATGGCGGGAATGCGTTCGAGGCTGCGGGTCAAGCTGGCGCGGGCGATGGCCTGTTCGCTTTCGCTCTGGCTGGCAAAGAGAATCTGCCAGCCGGGCGAGGCCCTCCAACTGTCGGCGGCCACTTCGGAGTTGTTGCCGCTTTTGCCAATTCGGTTGTAGCGCACCATCATATCGGCCACCTGGACGGCGGCCACGGTTCTGGCCTGGCAGGAGGCGGATTTGGGATCGTGATGGTAGCGGGCCACTTCGATGAAGACTTCCGGGAGGGATTGTTTTTTCAGGTAGAGGGCGCCCAGTTCGGCGTGGTCCATGCCGAGGATTTCCCGCTCTATTTCCATCAACCCAGCCCCGTTTTCATGGCGCGGGCCATAAATGACGCGGAAGTGGTCGGGAAAGGCCGAGGACATGACAATTTTGCCCACGTCATGCACCAGGCCGGAAACATAATCGCTCTCGCCGTCGGGTGATTTGACCAGATCAACCAGTTCGCGGGTGATGAGGGCGGTTCCGATGCAATGGCGCCAGAATTGGCGCCAGGGGAATCGCTTCTCGACGGCGAGCTTTTGGAATTCCTCGATGACCGGAGTGACCATGGCGAGTTGGCGGATTTGCCGGACGCCTAGGAAGAAAACAGCTTCCTCAATGTTTTTGATTGGGTTAGCCAGGCCGTAATAGACCGAGTTGACCAGGTGCAGGAGGCGCGAGGTCAGGCTGGGGTCGCGGCGGATGATTTCGGCGATCTGGGTGGTGTAGCTCTGATCGGCGTTCAAAAGCTCTTTCAACGCGGTTTCAATGCTCGCCAGCGACGGCAGGCATTTCAAATTGCCCAACCGCGCTTCGATTTGTTTGTGATCCAAGGGTTCGCACACGGGGCTGGACTCTAAAAATGCAGAAATCATTGGCTCTCTATCGGCGGAATGGAGGGAAAGTTTAGCCCCGGCTTTTCGCAGGATGGGCTGGGCGAAGTTTTTTTTCAATCCGGCTAAAGTTTTCGCCCCCGCCCGCCGATAGCCTCTGTAACTGAACAGGAGCAATTTGTGAAGTTTGGACGCTTGCGTCATTGGGCCATGGCGGGGGCCGTGATATTGGGCCTTGCCATGCGCGTTTTGGCCATTCCGGGCTATTTGCCGGCCGTTGGCCCAGCCAAATTGCGTTTCCTTCCCGAGCCCAGGCCCGCCACCAACCTGGCGGCAATAGCCCTCCCGCCGCCTGTTGAGGAGCCGGACAGTCAGCCCCCGCCCGCAGAGGTTGCAGCCAGCCCGCCCGCGCCCTCCGCGCCACCCGCCGCCCCGCCTCCGGAGACCAATTCCCCGGTGACCTTGAGCCCGCTTCCGCCGACGGCGGCGCCCATGACCGATCCGATGATATCACCGCAAATGCTGCTCAAATATTTCAACCGTTCCACCAACGGCGCCGCCGGGGGCGTGATTGCCCCGATGGAGTTCGCGCCGCCCAGCTCTGCAAAACCGCCTTCCAGCACGGCCACTTATTCAATTAGCCCTCCCCCATGACTAAACGCCTCTCATGCCAACTCCTGTTCTGGTGGGCGGCGGTTTGTCTGGCCCCGGCGGGCTTGGCGCAATCCTTAAACACAAACGCCTCCCATGCCGGCCTGTCGGCGCCGGCAACAAACGCCACCAATGCCAGCCTGGCGGCGGCGGCCGGGGTCAAGACGCCTGCGGGGCCTGTGCCCGCCCCGGCAATCCTCCCGGCCAACCCATCCACCCGGCCATCAAGAATCGAAGGGGAAATTCAACTCGCCCGCGAACAACGCCATCAGCAAGAGTTCTCCGAGGCTGCCGTGACCTTGGAGAGCGTTCTCCAGGCCGACGCCCCGGCCGAACTCCACCGGCAGGCCCTGTTCGAAAGGGCGCTGGTGGCCCAGGACAACGCCCAGCCTGTCAAAGCCCAACAGATTTGGGCCCAATACCTGCACCTTTACTCCTCGGACCCCAGCGTGCCGGACGTGCTGCTCCGACAAGGGCTGCTCTACCGCGACATGGGCGTCCACACGCTGGCGATCTCCAAATTCTACGCGGTGATGTCCAGCGCCCTGAAACTCCAATTGGGCAGCTTGGATTTCTATAAGAAGCTCGTGCTGCGGGCGCAGACCGAAATTGCCGAGACCTATTTTATGGACGCCCGCTTCGACGAAGCGGCGGAGTACTACCACCGCATCCTCATCACCGGGGACGCGGAGGACGAAGACCGCGAACAACTGGAGTGCAAGTTGCTCCGCGCGATGTCGCATCTGACCAACTCCGAGGACATTATCAGCGCCATTGGCAGGGGGCAGACCTTTCTGCGCCAGTATCCAAACTCATCGGATGTGCCCGAAGTGCGCTTCATGCTGGCCGCGGCCCTGACGCGCGTCGGGCGCAACCAGGATTCCATGAAGCAGGTTCTGCTGCTGCTCCAGGCGGAACAGGAGAACGTGAACAAGGAGCCGGAGACCTGGCTCTACTGGCAGCGCCGGGCCGGCAACGAGATTGCCAACCAACTTTACAAGGAGGGCGACTTCCTGGACGCGCTGCAAATCTATTTGAGCCTGGCCGACCTGGACCAATCCCTCGCCTGGCAGTTTCCAGTCTGGTATCAGACGGGCCTGGATTATGAACAACTGCAGCAGTGGCAGATGGCGACGGACACCTACAACCGGATACTGGGCCGGCAAAAAGAACTTAACCCGACCAACAGCACGCCGATGCTCAGCGGGATCGTGGAGATGGCCAAATGGCGCCGGGATTACATCGCCTGGCAACTCAAGGCCCGGGAGAGCAACCTGGCGCTGCATTACTCGGCCCCCACCAACGCGGCCCCGGAGGCCACCCCCTAAAAATGAACTTCCCTAGCAACCTGATTGAGGAATTGGAGTCGCATCTGACCATCTGCCGCGAACTGCTGGCCATCGCCCAAGGGGAGAGCCAGGCCCTGCGCCGCGAGGACAACCCGTCCCTGTTTGAGTATTATCAGTTAAAAAAGAACTTGCTTCCCCGCCTCAACCAGACGCTAGATAGCCTGCGAAAGCTCCGTGTGCAATGGCAAAGCTTGAGTTCAGACGAACGGGCGCGGCATCCGCAAATCGGCCCGCTGCTCCGCAGAAACCAGGACATGGCCATGAAGTTCATTCTTCTGGACCGGGAAAACGAGCAGGGGCTCCTGCGCCGCGGGCTGGTGCCCGCCCGCCAACTGCCGTCGGTCAACCGGCAGCGCCCGCATTTCGTCGCCGAACTCTACCGCCGCCAGTGCGCGTCGTGAGCTTCCGCCGACATGCCGATAGATAAAGTCATCGTGGTGGAGGATGACCCCATCCTGCGCCGCAACCTGGAACAACAACTGCGCCAGCATCGCTACGATGTGGCCGGCGCCGGCACGCTGGCCGGCGTGCGGGAACTGATGGAGCGCGACACCTTCGACCTGATCTTCCTGGATGTCCGCCTGCCCGACGGGGAAGGCCCCGAGTTGCTGCGCGAAATCCAAACCCACCCGCAAAAGCCCCTGGTCGTCATGATCACGGGGTTTGGCTCGGTGGAATCCGCGGTGGACTGCATGCGCAACGGGGCGTTCGACTACATGCTCAAGCCCTTCTCGTCCGAACAATTGCAAGTGACCCTCAAAAAGGCCGAGAACTTCAACCAACTGCTCAAGGTCAACGCGTACTACAACAACGCGGAGGAAGAGGAAACGGGCTGCGAACTGATCGGCAACAGCCAGGCGCTGGAAAATTTGCGCCAGCTCATCCGCAAAGTCGCCCGCACCCAGGCCACGGTCTTGATCGCGGGGGAAAGCGGCACGGGCAAGGAACTGGTCGCCCGGGCGCTCCACCGCGAAAGTCCGCGCGCCGCGGCCCCTTTTATCAAAGTCAACTGCGCCGCCGTGCCGGAAAACCTGATCGAAAGTGAATTTTTCGGCCACGAAAGAGGCTCCTTCACCGGAGCCACCTCCAAGCGCGAAGGGCGCTTCGAGCTGGCCCATGGCGGCACGATCCTTCTGGACGAAATCAGCGAAATCTCCCCCCAGGTGCAGGCCAAGCTCCTGCGCGTCCTCCAGGAGCGCGAACTGGAGCGGGTGGGCGGCAACCGGACGATCAAGGTGGACGTGCGCGTCATCGCCACGACCAACCGCCGTCTGGAAGAAAGCGTGGAGCGGAAGGAATTCCGGCAGGACCTTTTTTTCCGCCTCAACGTGGTGCCCATCCATGTCCCGCCCCTGCGCGAGCACAAGGAAGACGTGGCCTTCCTGGCCCATCAATTCATGCCCCGCTTCGCCCGCAAACACGGCGCCCGCGTCCACGGCATTTCCGACAGCGCGCTGGCGGCGCTGGACGCGCATCCCTGGCCGGGCAACGTGCGCGAATTGCAGAATGTCATTGAGCGGGCGGTCATCCTCTGCGGCGATTCGGGCCTGTTGGAGCTGGAACACCTGGGCTTCTCCCGCTTCGGCAGCGGCGACCTTTCCGCGCCGGCGAGCACACCACCGGCGGCGGCGGCGGCATCTGCTTCCTCCGCGCCTGCGGCGCCCGCCGCTGAGCCGGGCACGCTGGCGGAAATGGAAAAGCGCCACATCCTGGCCGCGTTGGAAAGAACCAAGCAGAACCGCACCCATGCCGCCCGGCTGCTGGGCATCAGCATCCGCACCCTGCGCAACAAACTCAACGAATACGGCGTCAAAGGCAAAGAGAGCGAGAGCGCGGCAGGCGGGGAAGCGTGAGCCACAGCCACTGGCCGCTGGGTCACCTCTGCAGTGATGACTCTCAAAACTCATCTTTCAACTGAAAGCTAGTCCGCGAGGGGTCGGCCAGGGGGTCAGGTCACGTAATTGGGATCCAGGACGGGGCCGAGATTGTGGCGGCGCAGGAGTTCCACAAACCTGGCGATGCCGCGACGCTCGTCGGAACCCAAATGGTAGTGGATGTGCCAGCTCAGATAATCTTTGCGAAAGTTGTAATCGAATTCGGGGCGGCTGGAGATGATGTAGTCCAGGGTGTCCATGCCAAAGGCCTTGGCCTGGCAAAGCTGGCGGCGCAAGGCCGCGTTGGGGATGCGCCGCAAGGCCCAGACGGCATAGACAAAGGGCAGACCGGTGAGATCATACCAGGCGGCGCCCAAATCCAGAATCTCATGCTCGTGCGGTGTGCGGAGAAATTCGAGCGCGCGGTCGCCGATCATAAAGACGTTGGCCAGGGCGGGCGCGGCGTCGTAGGAGGGGAGAGGTTTGAGTTCGGGGTTCAATCCGGCTTCGGCCAAAAGGACTTTGAGCAGGTTGAGGCTGGCCAGGGAGGCGGGATCGCAATGGATTTCGCGCATTTGGGAGAGCGGTCCGCGATGGGCCAGGAAGACGCTCTGCACTTCGCCCAGCGAGGCGATGGCGATGCCGTCAAGAATATCGTAGCGGTCGTGGAAAAGGGTTTCGGTGACGCTGACAAGGCCGGCGTCCAGTTCGTCGCGCCGCAACAGGCGCGCCAGATCGGAGGGGGGGAGGAAAAGAATCTGGTCTTCCAGGCCGCGGGTCAGGGGGACGGCGTTGAGATAGGGGACGGAGCCGACGCGGAAGGGGGCGAGCGGGTTTTCCAATTCTTTCTCGCGTTGGAGGAGGGTGGAGCGGGCTTCGCGTTCGACGCGGCGGGCCAGTTCCTCCGCGGGTTCGGGGGTGAGGAGACGGGGTTGGGAGGCGTTATCGTTCATGGGCCAAAGAGTTGTTCAGGCGGAAGCAAGGTTGTCTTGCAAAATTTTTGAGGCTTCGGAGACGGGGGCGGGTTCGCCGGGGGGCGGAGCGTCCCAGACTTTAATGGGGCGATAAAAAGTGTCGCGCTGGACGGCAGTGCGTCCGGTTTCGCGAATGGCTTTAATCATGTCGGCCTCAGTCTGGAGCTGTGGGGATTTTGCGCCGGCCATGTGGAAGATGTTCTCTTCGAGGATGGTGCCGTGCAAATCGTCGGCGCCGTAGTTCAGGGCGACTTGGGCGAGCTTCAACCCCATGCCGACCCAGTAGGCGGTGATGTGGTCGAAATTATCGAGGTAAATGCGGCTCACCGCAATGGTGCGCAGGGAATCAAAGCCGGTGGGAGGGAACTGGACCGGGATGCCGTTGTTGTCAGGCTGGTAGGGGAGCGGGACAAAGCCGGTGAAGCCGTGGGTTTCATCCTGGAGGCCGCGGAGCCAGCGGAGGTGATCCACGCGGTCGGCCAGGGATTCAACGTGGCCAAAGAGCATGGTGCAGGTGCTCCGTCGGCCCAGTTGGTGCCAGGCGCGGTGAACGTCCAGGTACTCTTCGGCGGATTCCTTGCCGCGGGCGATTTGGGAGCGGATTTCCTTGCGAAAGATTTCGGCGCCGCCGCCGGTCAGGGAATCCAGGCCGGCGTCGCGCAATTCGGCGAGAGTCTGGGGGACGGATTTTTTGGCGAGCCAGGCAAGGTGGAGGATTTCAATGGCGGTGAAGCATTTCAATTGGAGGCGGGGATCGAGCGCGCGGAGGGCGCGGAGCATATCGGTGTAGAATGTGAAAGGAAGGGAAGGGTGCAGCCCGCCGACGATGTGAAGTTCGGTGATGCCCAGGTCGAGGGCCTGGCGGGCCTTCTGAACAATTTCCCCGGTGGTGAGCTGGAAACCGTCGGCGTCACGTTTTTTGCGGGCGAAGGCGCAAAACTGGCAACTGAGGACGCAGTAGTTGGAATAATTGATGTAGCGGTTGAGAATGTAGCTGGCGCGGTCGGAGTTCTTGCGGCGGCAGACCATGCTGGCGATGGCGCCCAGGGCGTTGAGGTCGCGGCTCTCGAAAAGGCGCAGCGCGTCCTCCTCGGAGACGCGCCGTCCGGCGGCAGCCTTTTCGTAAAGGTCGCCCAAGCCGCTGTGTTGGAGAGAAAGGTTCACCGTCTAATTGGAAACCATGGAAACACAATTTCGGTCAGAGTCACGACCAGAAAGACCACGCTGATGAGGGCGTTGAGGCGGAAGAAGGCGTTGTTGATCCAGTTCAAACTGCGGCGGCGGGCCAGCCAGTGTTCCAGCACAAGACAGGCGAGAATAAAGAGCAGGCCGACATAGTAGGCCAGGCGAAAACGGGCCAGCAGGCCGAAGGCCATGAGGATCATCCACATGATCATGTGCGAGAGGAAGGCCGCGGAGAGGGCATGGTTGACGCCCCAGCGCACGACCAGCGAATGGAGGCCGTGCTGACGGTCAAATTCGTAATCCTGCAAGGCGTAGATGAGGTCGAATCCGATGAGCCAGAAGACGACGCCGGCGGCGAGCAGCAAGGGCAGGATGGCGCTGTTCTCCAGGCTCAAGCCGTCGGGGAAGAAATGAAAATTCCCCTTCACGGCCAGCCATGCGCCAATGGGGGCGAGGGCCAGGGCGACGCCAAGGAACACGTGGCTGAAGTCGGTGAAGCGTTTTGTGAGCGAATAGAAGCAGATGATGATCAACGCGACCGGGGAAAGGGCGCAGCAGATGTCGTTGATGCACCAACTCGCCGCCACCAGGCCCGTGGCGCCGAAGAGGCAGAGGGACCAGGCGGCGAGGAGGGAAATCTGCCCGGCGGGCAGATGGCGCGCGGCGGTGCGGGGGTTTTGGCGGTCAAAATCGCGGTCGGCGATGCGGTTGAAGGACATGGCGCAAGCGCGCGCGCAGACCATGGCGGCCAAAATTAGGAGGAAGGTTCGCCAGCCGGGCCAGCCGTGGCGCCGGCGGGCGGCGACGGCCATCGAAGCCAGGGCGAAAGGGAGGGCAAAGACGGTGTGCGAAAGCTTGATGAACTGGCTGAACTTGCGGATGGCGGGGAAGAGCATCTTGGAGCCTCTTATTCCAACTCGTCTTTCCAGCGCGGAGTCAGTTGGTGGGGGACCGGCAGGTGATCGAGCACGCGGCCCACCACGCTGTCAACTACTTGTTCGATGCGGGAGGGATGATGGTAGAAGGAGGGGTTGGCGGGGAGAATGACCGCGCCGGCCAGGAGCAGGAGTTCGAAGTTCCTGACGTGAATCAGGCTCAAGGGGGTTTCGCGCGGGACGAGAATGAGCTTGCGCTTCTCCTTGAGCACCACGTCGGCGGCGCGCAGGAGGACGTCTTCGCTCAAGCCGTGGGCGATGCGGCCCAGCGTGCCCATGGTGCAAGGGATCACGACCATGGCATCAACCGGGTTTGAGCCGCTGGCAAAGGGGGCGTTCATGCTTTTGAGGCCATGCGTCTTGACACCGGCGGGCAGCCGCAGGCCGCCGGGGAGTTCCTCGGCCAGCACCGCCTGGGCGTAGTTGCTGACGATGACATGGATTTCGTGCAGGCGCGGATCCAGATTGTCGAGCAGGCGCTGCGCGTAGATGGCTCCACTGGCCCCGGTCATGGCGACAAGGATTTTCAAACAGTCCTATCATGGCATCCGGGGGCGGTTTCGACAAGGCGGCAGCGCGGGGATTAGGATTAGGATTAGGATTGGGATTAGGATAAGGATTGAGGTCAGGAGATCAGGCCGGAGAGGTAGGCGAGGATCAATTGGGGCAAGGCGTCGCTGTAACCGCCTTCCAAAATGCTGAAGGCGGGAGCTTGCATTTGGCGCACCGTTTGACCCAGCCACTGATAGTCCTCCGCCTCCAGGGAGCCGCTGGCTAGCGGATCGCCGCGATAGGCGTCGAAGCCGGCTGAGACGGCGACCAGGTCGGGCTGGAATTGCCTTAATCGCTCGAAAGCCCTTTCCAAGGCGGCGCGATATTCCCGCCTGGGGACGCCGGGACGGACGGGGAAGTTGAAACAATTGGCGCCGCGATCGGCCAGGCCCGTCCCGGGATAGCAGGGGGATTGGTGCACGGAAATGAAGGCGCAGCCCGGCTGGTCCAGGAGAATGTCCTCGGTGCCGTTGCCGTGGTGGACGTCGAAATCAAGAACGGCCACGCGGCGGCAGCCTTCCGCGCGCGCCGCCAGGGCGGCGATGGCGATGGAGTTGAGGTAGCAAAAGCCCATGGCGGTTTGGCGGGTGGCATGGTGGCCCGGCGGACGCATCAGGCTGAAAGCCATCTGGCCGGCGCGCGCCAGGCGCAAGGCCTGCAAGGCGGCGCCCACGGAACGGCGGGCGTGGGCGGCAATTTGAGGATAGGCCGGGGTGTCGGCGTCCATGTCCAAAGGAATTTCCAGGCGCTGGAGGTGCTCCGGGGTGTGGGCGCGGAGGAGGATGGCGTCCTCCACGGGCAGTGGTTCGGCCCAGGTGATCGGCAGGGTGAGGTTGGATTGGATGGCTTCGTGGGCGCCGATGACGCGCCGGGGGCATTCGGGATGGCCGGGGGTGGAATACTCGGCGCAACGGGGGTCGGTTATAATGTTCATGCGTCTTGCGGCGGCGCCTGGGAAAGAACTGGCCAGCGCGCCGCCCCTTTGATATGATGAAAGGTGAATTGATTCGATGAAATTCGAGAAGATCAGCCGCAGGCGGTTTTTGTTGTATTCGGTCCTGGCCGCGCCGGGACTGGCGTACGCCGAAGCGTCCTGGGTGGAAACGGAGCGGCTGCATGTGCGCAAGCTCCGGCTGAGCGAGGCCAAACCGGGCTGTCGGGTGGTTCATTTTACCGACTTGCATCACAAGGGGGACCGGGCTGTGCTGGAAGCGGTGGTGCGCAAGATCAACGCCCTATCGCCGGAGGTGGTGTGTTTCACAGGGGATTTGGTGGAGCACGCGCAGTTTCTGCCCGAAGCGCTGGAGGGGTTGGCCAAGATCAAAGCGCCAATGTATGGCGTGCCGGGGAATCATGATTATGACAGCAAGGCGGATTTCGGACAGATTGGCAGGTGCTTCGCGGCGACGGGCGGCGCGTGGGTGCTCGACCGGCAGACGGCCACACCGGACGGGAGAATCCACATCAGCGGGGCGACTTGCCTGCGGGGTCGGCCGCCGGCGTTCGCGCCGGTTTTGGGGGGCAAAAGCATCCTGCTGATGCACTACCCGATGTTTGCGGGCGGGCTGGCGGGGGAGAAGTATGATCTGATCCTGGCGGGCCATTCGCACGGGGGCCAGGTGCGGTTGCCGTTTTATGGGGCGCTGCTGCTGCCGTATTGGGTGGGGAAATATGACCTGGGGCTGTTCCGGGTGCCGGCGGGGCCGTTGTATGTCAATCCGGGCATCGGATGGAGCGGGACGCCGGTGCGGTTCAATTGCCGCCCGGAGATCACGGTGCTGGAGATTTGAGGGCGGAGCGGTCAGGCGCGCCTGCACCTTGAGCCGATTGATGATTGAGCTTCCAAAAGACCTTGGGCCTGTGATAATCCCATTTCGCAATTGGTCATTGCCAGATCAAGTGCAGAGGCAAATTGAAAAACCCGCGGTGATCTATGGATGGTGCGCAGGGGCGCCATACGCGCACCGATTCCGGGGAGACTGAGGAGCTTGTTTGATGGGAAGCAATCTAAAAGAAGTATTTGAAGAACGCGCAGTTTTGGAGGGCGCGGCCTTTGGCGCGCCCGACGATGCCGACGCGGCCAAGGTCCCTTTGGATTCGGCGGGTCTCAGAAAAATTGAGAAGCTGGACGCAGAGGCAATGAGGCGGTGGCAACAAAAGCTGGTGATGGAGCCGGCGCTTTCCCGTTCTCTGGTGAGCTTTCAAGCGAATAAAACAAGGGCGGTTTATCGTTGGTTCAAATACAAGGAAGCTTTTTCCGCCGGATTGCTGGAGTATCTTTATAACCGCTTTCGCATTAAGAGCGGAATACTCCTGGACCCCTTCGCCGGGAGCGGGACGGCCTTGTTTACGGCCGGTGGATTTGGTCTCGCGGCCGAGGGCATAGAACTTTTGCCCATCGGCCAGAGAATTATTGACACAAAGCAACTGATTGATTGGGAATTGGACGCCGCAGACATCGCGCGGCTCGAGCACTGGCTGCATAGAAAGCCGTGGGTGGGCCATCCCAACCAAAAGCCGCCTTTGGAGCTTCGGATTACGCGGGGCGCTTATCCCGCGGAAACCGCCCGCGGGCTTGGAAGATTCCTGAGCGCGTCAGATAATGAACCAGCCCGCGTGAAAGCGGTTTTGCTATTTGCCCTTCTCTGTATTGTTGAAGCGATTAGTTTTACCCGAAAGGACGGGCAATATCTGCGTTGGGACTATCGCTCAGGAAGACGCCAGGGAAAGAAGCGATTTGACAAGGGGGTCATCCTCAATTTTGACGAGGCCATCACAGACAAGCTGCACCAGATAGTCACAGACTTAAAGGATAGCGGCGTGCCGAACGATTTGTTCGCAAGTCCTCGCAAACGCACGGAGATTCGCCTGCACAGCGGTTCCTGCCTGGAAATCATGCCGCAGCTTGAAGCCGGCTCGTACGACTGCCTCATCACTTCACCGCCTTATTGCAATCGCTACGATTACACCCGCACTTACGCGCTGGAACTGGCGCTGCTTGGGGTGGGTGAAGAGGCTTTGGCGAAGTTGAGGCAGGAGATGCTCAGCTGCACGGTGGAAAACAGGGCGAAGGACCTGATTGCCCTGAATCCAAACTGGCAGGTTCCAGTCTCCTGCGCGGATGCTCATGAATTATTGCAAGCGATTCTCACTTACCTCGAATGGCTGAAAGAGTTGAATCTCCTCAACAATAATGGGATCGCGCGAATGGTAAGGGGTTACTTTTACGAAATGGCCTGCGTCATCGCAGAGTCCGCTCGCGTTCTGAAAAAGGGAGCGCCACTCATCATGGTAAATGACAACGTGCGTTATGCGGGCGCCAGTATTTCGGTGGATATTATTCTCTCGGAGTTGGCCGAACACCTGGGATTTGACGTGGAACACATTTTGGTTTTGCCGAATGGCAAAGGAAACAGCAGCCAGCAAATGGGAGCGCATGGGCGCGAACCGCTCAGGAAGTGCGTTTATATCTGGCGAAAGACATGAGGAAATGAGCAACTTTTACAGGGAACACCTCAAATCATCCAAAGACCTGGAAACACCGTATGAAGCGGTTCGCGCTGGTTTTGTGGCACTGGCTCTCGAAAAAAACCGAAGAGCCACTCCGTTTGTCGCGATGGCGCGCGCCTTGAAGGCTGCGGCATCCAAGGCATCAACCCCCAAGGACTTGCTGGCGATTTCCGAAATTCAAGCAGCGCTGTTGACCGCCGCCGGAGTTTCGGACAAGGCCACCAATCATCTGGAGGCCACAGATAAGGCCGAGGCCATCAGAGGGCTGATCAAAACATTCCTTGAACCGGCAGGAGCGAACTTTGTAGAGGAACTTGTTTTTCGTTTTCTTCTGACGCGAGGCGACACGCTGGGCGGGTCCATGCGAAATATTGGCGGATTTATGGCGCAGAAGAAGCTGACGCGGTCGCTCATCGCCCACTTTAAGCTGGCAGGAAAATCCTGCCAGTGGCTTCACACCGAGACGAAGGTGTGGTCTGACCTTCCGAACGATGATACTGATATTGAGCTTGGTCTTCATGGGCTTTCGTGGGTCTCCGAGAAGGGCCATCGAACCTTGATATACAATCTGAAGGTTCCCATCGTGCGAAATAACGTGGATCTTTCTCTTTTTGATTGCGCCGCCGCGCAAATTTCTCCCGGCGTTTATCGAAGACCCGGCGCGTACCTTGCGTTGGGAGAGTTAAAGGGAGGAATCGATCCCGCGGGCGCTGATGAACATTGGAAAACTGCTCGGTCCGCCCTCAATAGAATCAATGCGGCTTTTGCAAAAAAGAGGCAAAGGCCATGCACATTTTTTATTGGCGCCGCCATCGAAGCCAAAATGGCCTCTGAAATCTGGACTTTGCTCAAGGATGGTGGTTTGGAAAACGCCGCAAATTTGACAGACGAGAATCAGATTGCATCAATCACGCGCTGGCTATGCGCGCTTTGATTTCCAAGGCAATGGAACCGCCGAATTTGTCCCCTAAATTCACAATTCGCGCCTGCATCGAACCAATTCTGGAGGCCATTCCCGCCGCGCGGCAGGAATTCGTGCGGCATTACGGGGTGCATCCTTATTTCACCCGGTGTCCCGCCAATGTGGTGCGCGCCTACATCGAACGATATTCCCAAGAAGGAGACGTGGTGCTGGATCCGTTTGGCGGCACGGGCGTGACGGCCATTGAGGCTTTTTTGCTGGGCCGTTCCGCCATTCAAAATGACCTGAATCCGTTCGCAAATTTTATCGCGCGCAATATCGCCGATACTACGCTGCCTTCCACCGCGCCGCTGCGCCAGGCGTTTGAGCGCGTGGAACAAAATTGCTCCAAGGCAATTCACGAAATCGAAAAGGACGAGACCATCGCCAAAGAACTGCTGAAGAAACTCCCCCTGCCGGAAAACATCCGGTTGCCGCGCAATTCGGACGCCGATTTTTATTACGACATGTTCACGCCCCGCCAGTTGGCCGGACTGGCCTTGATCAAACAAGCGATTGATCGTGAAACTGGCGTGATCCGCGACTTGTTGCTCTTGGCCTGGTCGGCTTCCGTTGCCAAACTGAATAAAACATTTCTTTCCGCCAAAGGCCGCGCTGAAAGCCGGGGCGGCTCGAGTATATTCAGCATCTATCGCTATAAACTGGCGGCGCAATCCGTGGAGCTTCCGATTTGGGAGACTTTTCTTGGCCGCTTCGTCAACGTGCTGGCGGCAAAGGAGGAAGTTTTGCGACTGCGGGATTACCGGGAACGGCCCTCGGGCGGCTCGCTCAACTTGGACAGCAAAACCAATTCCCGCGTCTTGGCGCACGACGCGGCGACGCTGGACCAGGTTATCAGACCCGGCAGCGTGGATTACATCTTTACCGATCCGCCCTACGGGGCCTTCATCAGTTATCTTGACCTTTCGATCTTGTGGAATCACTGGCTTGGTTTCCCCATCGCGGATGAAGCGCGAGAGCAGGAAACCATAGTCGGCGGAGAGCGCGAGCACACTGAGGAACATTACAAACAAAGCCTGGCGCGCAGCATCAAAACCTCGTTCCGCCTTTTGAAGCCGGACCGTTGGGTTTCCATTGTCTCCCAACACTGGGACACGAGTTACTTTGCCACCATTCTGGAAACCGCTTATGACTGCGGCGGAGAACTCAAGGCCGCCATCACCCAAACGGGCGATGTGATCTGGTCAATGCACAAAAAAAAGAATTCCGCGAGCGTGCTGGCGGGAGAAATGATTTTGACATTTTACAAGCCGGCCAAGATTCCCAAGACCAGGAAGTTGGAAAAAACCAGTGCGGATGGAGACGCAGCCGTCATACTTTCGGAGGTTTTCGACGCTTGCCTGAACAATGAGGCAACCAGTTTTACCAGCGAGGCTTTATTCAACCGATTGGTCATTGAATTGTGGCGTCGCCGGGCGTTGAGTTGTTTGAATCTGGATCGTGAAGAATTTGCCAAACAACTGGAACGGCGCGGATGGAGTTACAACACGCGAACTCATTCGTGGTCGAAAGCTGGTTACCCGAAAAAGGCCTTTGCAGAAATGATGCTCTTCGACCGCGAGCGCGATTGAAATTTCATTCGGGGTAATCCCAGACCCAGTCGCCTTGCGTCTGGTCGAACAAAGTCGTGCCCGGCACGCCGCCGTCGTCCTTTTCGTTCCAGCCGACGGAATAGAGAACGAATTGGCCGTCCCCGGTGCGGCGATATTTGTAGGGCTGGCCGCCGATCACGTCGTTGGGCAGGCGGGAAATGAACTGCGGCGCCAGCGCCTCCAGCGTTTCGGGGAATTGTCCATTGGCCAGGCGGTATCTTTCCAAGGCGCAGGCCAGCGCGGCCTGATTGGCGATTGTCTGGGTAATGGCGGCCTTGGCCAGGACAGGTCCAAGGTACAAAAGCCTCGCGGCTATGAGCCGGTGGTGAAGGGTAGCTTTGAGAACCGAGCTGCGTAATTGATCGAGCGATGCGGCGGCATCCGATGGTGAATTGTGGGGTGAAACATTTTTCGCCCCAAAATCCACGACGCCTTCGGATGGCTCCTCGAGCTGCCTGCAATAATTCAACTTCTCCTGATCATACCATCCGGCCGGGATGAGCCACCCGAACCATTTGAACACGTCCTTTCGGCGTGGCGCGGCGCTGGTGGAATCACGAAACCACATATCCTCATCAAGCAGCACCCCCTGCTTCTTGATCCGATCACACCACAGAACGCCGGCTGCGCGTTCCTCCTTGAGAGTCTGGTCCAGATCGCCCAAAAAGTCGCAGGACAGGAAACGGACTTGGAGTTCTTGCAACTGGGCATCGGTCCCCCGATGCTCGGCCAGACCCTCCCAAACCGCCTGAATCGCAATCGGAAAGCAAGCCACCCGAACCAGATATGAAATTAGAAACGGCTCCGATTTAAGGGAGTCGGTCAGCGCAATGCTCAGTTTCACATCGGCCAGCGCCTGGTCGGTCTGCCCCGCCGCCAGTTCCGCGCAAGCTTCCAAATCCAGGCGCTGGCAAAGGTATTTCATCCCGCTCACATATTGCCACAAGATTGGCCACGGATTTTCCAAGTCGTAAGCCACGGGACAAAGCGAATATGTCCGGGTGCTGGCCGCGCGAAGTTCCGCAAAGACGGCAGCGTCTGGTTCCATTCCTTCCAGAACTGCCGGGGCGGCCGCCGCCCGCTCAGCGAGGCCGGTATTGGTCGTTTCAAATTCCTGGCTTCCCTTCAATGGGCCATTTTGCAGCGCGGCAAAAGCCTGTTGCCACCCCACCAGGTCCGTAAAACGACGGTGGCCCCGGTCCTCCCGGGCTTTTTGACTGTAGGTTGCAGGGATACGGGCGTTCGCGCGGGACCAGAGGTCGTTTGTAAGAATGAGACCGCGTAATTTGGTTTGAAAAAACGCTTTGAGGAACGGCGTCGCGCAGAAATTCTGGTCATCGGGCACCGGTTTCGGGATATAGAACCTGAGATCAAGCGATTCTCCGCGCGCTTCGGTGGCTTGCCGATATTGGTTCCAATCTCTTCGGCCACGCCAATCTTCTTCCGCATAAAAAGCTCCCACCAGGGCGGCCAGAGCTGCCAAGCAGACCAAAGAGCGTCGCAACCGGCAGCCTCCGAAAAGCCGGGAGGCCGGCACGGGTTCGACCGGACGAGGGTTCATAACGGGAGCATACTACAGCAACCCCGCGTCTTCCAGGCGCTTGATTTCGGCGGTGTAGCCCTGGCGGAAGGTGGGATAACGAAACGGATAGCCCAGCTCCATTTTCATTTTGCGGTTGAGGACCCTTTTGTTGGTGGAACCACGCTTGGCGGCGGCGGCTTCGGGGACGAAGGGCGGCATGTTTTTGCCGAGCGTCTCGGAAAGCCAGCGGAAGAAATGGATTTGCGGCACCGGCTCGTCATCCACAGCGTTGTAGATTTCGCCGGGACGGCCGCTCCGCAGGGCGGCGATGATGCAGCCAATGACGTCCTCGCGGTGGATCATGTTGAGCCAGCGCGCGCCCTGGCCGGGGATTCGGGCCTCGTCCTTGAGGTATTGCAGGAAATGATGGCCGCGCCCGGGGCCGTAAATGGCGGCCACGCGGAGAAGGACGGCGGGAAAGCCATGTTCGCGGGCGGAATCCAGCAGGAGCTTTTCCGCGGCGGCGAGGATGCGGCCGGTTTCGGTGGCGGGTTCGGCGGGGCTGGTTTCTTTGACCTGGGAGGCGTCGGTCTGCCCATAGACGCTGGTGCTGCCGGCGTGGACGAATTTTTTTGGCGGGGAAGAGGCCAGCCAGTGGAGCAGGTTGCGGGTGCCTTCGAAATAGACCTCCTGATATTCGGCGAGGCCGCCCTTGCCGGATGAAATGGTGTTGACAACCCAGTCGAAGGCGGGCGGCAGGGCGGCCAGGTCGCCGCGCCGGGTGATGTCGGCGATGACAGGCTGGAGGCCGGCGGCGCGGAGCGGCCCGGCGGCGGCGGGGGAGCGGCGGAGGCCGGAGACGGTGTGGCCCTGGCGAATCAATTCCACGCCCAGAGGCAGGCCCACGTAGCCGCAACCGATGATCAAAACGCGCACAAGGGAATCAAACCGGGCTTTTCACACCGGCGCGGGGTGCGGGAGTTTGGGAGCTTTCTGCTGTCTGCTTTCTCATTTCCAATTCTTATTTCATCCCGCCGGAGCGTGATGGAGTTTGGCCAGGGCGGCGGCGATGAAGCCTTTGAAGAGCGGATGGGGATGGTTGGGCTTGCTCTGAAACTCGGGATGGAACTGGCAGGCGAGAAAAAAAGGATGGGAGGGGATTTCGATCAGCTCGATGAGTTTGCCGTCGGGCGAGAGGCCGCTGAAAACCAAGCCGGCTTTTTCAAAGGCGGCGCGGTAGGCGTTGTTGAATTCGTAGCGGTGGCGATGGCGCTCGTTGGCGATGAAGGCGCCGTAGAGACGGCTGGCCTGGGAACCGACGGCCAACTGGCAGGGCTGCAAGCCCAAGCGCATCGTGCCGCCTTTGCGGGTGATGTTTTTCTGATCGTCCAGCAAGGCGATCACGGGATGGGCGGTCTTGGGATCAAATTCGGTGGAGTGCGCGCCCGGAAGGTTGAGGACATGGCGGGCGAACTCAATGGTGGCGATTTGCATGCCCAGGCACAGGCCCAGGTAGGGAACTTTCTTCTCGCGCGCGTACTGGGCGGCGAGGATTTTGCCTTCGATGCCGCGACCGCCAAATCCGCCGGGGACCAGGATGCCGCTCAAGTCCTTCAAGACGGCCTCGGCCCCGAATTTTTCGATGTGCTCGGCCTCGACTTTCTCGATTTTAACGCCGCAATCGTTGGCCACGCCGCCGTGAATGATGGCTTCATAGACCGATTTGTAGGCGTCATGAAGCTCAATGTATTTGCCCACCACGCCAATGTGGACGCGATGGCGCGGGGCGATGAGTTTGCGGACAATCTCCTGCCAGTGGGCCATGTTGGCGACCGGGGTGTCCAGGTGGAGGAGTTTGCAGACCAGGTCGTCCACCCGCTCGCGCTGGAGCATGAGGGGGAGTTCGTAGATGGTGTGCTCGACGTCAATTTCCTCGATCACGGCTTCGTTGGCCACGTTGCAGAAGTGGGAGATTTTTTCGCGGACATCCTTCTCGAGCGGTTTTTCGCAACGGCAGACCAGGATGTGCGGCGTGATGCCGATTTCGCGCAGCTTGGCGACGGATTGCTGGGTGGGCTTGGTCTTGAGTTCGCCCGCGGCCTTGATGAAGGGGACGTAGGTGACGTGGAGGAAAATGGCGTTGCTATACCCCTCCTTCAGGGCGAAGGCGCGGATGGCCTCCAAAAAGGGCAGGCCCTCGATGTCGCCGGTGGTGCCGCCGATTTCGGTGATGACCACATCGGCCTTGGCCAGTTCGCCGGGCAGGCGGATGCGGCGCTGGATTTCATCGGTGACGTGGGGAATGACCTGGACGGTCTTGCCGAGGTAATCGCCGCGGCGTTCCTTGTCGAGCACGGTCTGATAGACCTGGCCGCTGGTGAGACTGTTGAAGCGGGTGAGCTTGCCGTCGGTGAAGCGCTCGTAATGGCCGAGGTCCAGGTCCGTTTCGGCGCCGTCGTCCAGGACATAGACTTCGCCGTGCTGGTAGGGGCTCATCGTGCCGGGGTCCACGTTGAGGTAGGGGTCGAACTTTTGCAGGGTGACTTTGAGGCCGCGGTTTTCCAGCAGGGTGCCCAGGGCGGCCGCGGTCAGTCCCTTGCCCAGGGAACTGACCACGCCGCCGGTGACAAATATAAATTTCATTCAAAACAGAATCTAATCCCAGCCCAACAGTTTTTCCACCCGTTTCACGTCCGCGGGCACGTCCACGCCCACGCTCTGATAATTGACTTTGACCACCGCAATCTGCAGGCCGTTTTCCAGCGCGCGCAGTTGCTCCAGTTTCTCCGCCGCTTCCAGCGGGGAAACCGGCCATTGCACCAGGCGCAGGAGCGTTTGCCGCCGGTAACCGTAGATGCCCAAATGTTTCAAAAACGGAAAGGCCGCCAATGTCTCCGCAGCGCAGGCGGCGTCTCGGACACAGGGAATCGCGCGCCGGGAGAAATATAAGGCCCGTCCCGCGGCGTTGACAACGACTTTTACCACGTTGGGGCTTTCGTATTCGGCCAGATCGGTCAGCGGGGTGGCGGCGGTGGACATTCCCTCGCGCTGCAAGGCCCCGGCCACCGCGTCAATGACGGTGGGGTCCATGAGCGGTTCATCCCCCTGGATGTTGAGCACCGCGTCGCACGGGCAATTCCGGGCCACTTCGGCGATGCGGTCCGTCCCGCTGCGATGGTCCATCGCGGTCATCTCCGCGCGGCAAAAATTCTGGGCGACCTCCCAAATGCGCGTGTCGTCGGTGGCGACGATGATTTCGGCCAGGGATTGGGCGCGCTGGCAGCGTTGGATGACGTGCTGGAGGAGCGGTTTGCCGGCGATCAGCGCCAGCGGTTTGCCGGGAAACCGGGCCGAACCATAGCGGGCCGGGATGATGCCGAGGATTTTCACGGGGAACCAGAATTAAGCCGGCCAGATTTCATCGGGGGAGTGTAGAGGGAGAAGCGGGAATGCAAAATAAAAAATGTGAACCATCAGCCGGCGAATCGCGTGCTTGCGCCCATCCAGAACCTTTGCGAAGATAGCCCCATGGGATTGACGCGCCAGAGTCTGGTTTGTGCTGGTTCCAGACTGGCTTGCGCCAGTTTCGCGATTGCTTTTGCTTTCATGCCGTGACTCCAGCACAAGCAGCAGCCCAGGCGTCAAGCGCAACCTGCGAAAGAGTTGTAAGCATTGGTGAATCAGCAGTTGCCGAAGTGGCGAAATGGCAGACGCATCCGCCTTCGCTAAAGCTATGGTGGATTGAGTCAAAGAAGGTAATGTGATTGTTCAGCAGTGGCATGGTTCAGGCAGCCGAAGTGGCGAAATGGCAGACGCACAGGACTTAAAATTCCGTCTTTGCCGACTTCCGATGATTCCTTGCGATTGCTTAAACAACGACAAACACCCTGTAAAAATTGGCTAGAATCCACTTTTTGCCATGCCTGCCTATTCGGTCTGGAAAACAGGCAAAGTGTCGCAATTAGTGTCGCAAGATTTTGGCGGGACCACGCCGCACGAGCGTTGCCGTTGCCCGTCCAAGCCCCGAAATGCAGCACCAGGAGCAAACTGGCGCACAACGCGGGCATCGTGGAGCCTTTGGCCCCCCTGCTTGAACCGCGCCGGGTGTGACGGTCTGGCGGGCGTCTTGACCGGGGCGGGGTTTTGCAGAACCCGCACGTCGAAAATTGAGACGGTAGTACAGGCGTAATTCGCATCCGTTTTTTCAGCGCCCCTTGCCATCGTACAACACGGTGGTCAATCCACAGGTGGGGCATTCGATGGTCATTCCAGCGCCGTGCTGCGGGAACTCCATTCTCTGGTTGCAGTGTCGGCAGTGGCAGTACAGGTACGGCTGTTCAGTTGGTTGCCCGGTTCCCCGTTGTTCCGGTTGAGCCGGGGCGGGCGGGTGGGGGATATTCTGAGTCGGGCGGGTCGGGCGACCGAACACCGACGCCGCTCCGCCGGCCATCAAGGAAAAGAAAATGACGATTGCACCGAGCGGGGGAAATACGAACACCAGCAAGCCACCGAGCATCAAACCCATCACGGACACGCCCATACAACCATCAGTTGTCTGTGTCTGCGGAGCGGGGCCGGTTACTCCTGGGGACCCGTAACCGCTCCGGTCACGGCGGCGGGCGTAACCACCACCCCGGTAAACGATTCTTTTTAGGCTCATTGGACTCCATTTCTGCCATCCTTGCCCCAGCCTCACCTCGCCGTCTATTCGCCCAGTGTTTTAGGCGATGCTTTGAGGGTGATCCTCCCCACCCATTCGTAATCTGCGGATGCGCGGGAGGCATCCCCGTTCTTCTTGAGAAACGAGATGATCCACAGCAATTCGTCTGCCGTCAGGTTGAACCATTCCCCGCGCAGCCGCTTTGGATCAAATCGGTCATGCAGCCGCCTCTCGTCATCATCAGCAGCGGGTATGGAGAAGCGAAGGACAATTTCTGGAACTTCAGATTGCAGTGTGCGCTCACGCTTGCCAGGGGTTTTGCTGCGACCGATCTTGAAGGTGCCATTGCGACAGTCCTCCATGATATAGACGAAAGACTCGAAACGGCTTTTGTTCAGCGTTTCGAGATTCTCTTTGGCCGCCTGTGCTTCTGCGGCCTCGGCCAATTCCCGGAGCTTCTTCTTTACAAAGTCTGTTTTCCTAAAAACCAAACGCGATTCCGAGTACAGTTTCCCTCCGACCGATACGCAGCCCGTGTTCTTCCCAAGCACTAAATGCTCCTGCGATGCTTTATAGGATTCCGTTATGTCCCCGTTCCGATACGCTTCTTTTACCCACGCTTGCAGACATTCACAGAATGCAAACTCTCCGCCCAGTTGGAGATGGGAGTGAAAGGAATGATACAATCCGATTGGAATGCCTTCGTTCACCGCCATTAGAAGGATTCTGTGATGAAGTCGGAGTCGAGGCTCCCATGATTCGTCACGAAGCAGTTCGTCGTATTTGTCCAAAAAAAGAAACCGCTCGCTCCACTCATCATCGTGACAAAAGTAGGAATGAGGATTCGTGATGATAGGAGCCTGTGCCGTTCGCTTTATTTCTGAGATGACATTTTCAATGTCGGCTTGAAGGAAGTCCGATGCCGCAAGGTAACGAACTTGGCCCGGCGACAACGTTATCACATAGGCGGGACCGCATCGCTCCTGCCGCAACAGACTTGGCGGATTGTCGGTTTCGAGCTTCTGCCGAGATTCCAGCGCATTAGCCAAGGACTCGCCCAAACGTGTGGCCTCACTCTTGCCCGAAACCGGCTGAATTGGAGCCGGGACTGGATCGGGCCGCAGGAGCATCGTGCGTTGATGACACGTCGGGCATTCGATTGCCGTACCCAACCCTTCGGCGGGGAATTCTAAATCCTGCCCGCAGTGGAGGCAGGGACATTGAAGAAATTCCGCGGTTTCGCTCACTGTGTCCTCACTGCGATTGCAAGACCTGATAGAAGCGTTGAGGGTCGGGGCCGATGGTGTCCGACACGGTGATGGCGCCATTGGTCGCAACCAAGGGATACCCTAAATTATTCCAGTTCGGCAGCGCCAGATTGGTCGTATATTGCAGTTGATATATTTCGCCCGCGACAGTGCTCCAATTGAGCCTAAAGGCGTCGTTCGTCTGGATTAACGTCTGGAACACGGGTGGCGGGCTGAAGCTGAAAACGGTGCCATTGCCGCCGACGCCACCGGCGGAAGTCACACCGTAGAAGTTGCCATCACTGCCTTGAATTACGCCGCTGCATATAGGGGTTGGGGGGTAGCTTTCCCCATTCGTCCCGTTGAAAGCGAGCAGTGTTGTCAATGCTCCTGATGGGGTCATTGTGAACAGCGTGCCGTCATTATACGCACCGCCCCCGGATGTCGTTCCATAGAAGTTGCCGTCAGTGCCTTGGGCCAACCGACAACAAGGGTAAGAGCCGTTGGTTTGGCTAAATGCGGCCAGCGTTGTAAATCCCCCTGTGGGTGTGATCCTGAAAACCGTGCCATACCCATTGCCGCCATAGACGGCAGTGCCGTAAAAATTTCCATCATTGCCAAGACTTAATTCGGCATGAGGCGTTGCTCCATCGAGTCCGTTCGTAAAGCTGTAGATTGTTGTCAGAGAGCCGTTCGTTGTGATTTTGAAAATTACACCGCTGCCAGTGTAAGCCGACCCGTTAAAACCAACTCCACCGCTCGTGGTAGTGCCGTACAAGTTCCCGTCGCGGCCAAGAGCCAGCCCGCCCCAAGGATTTGCCCCATTCGTTCCGGCAAACGAGAAAGAAGTGAGGGAGACGGAGGGCATCATTTTGAAAACGGTTCCGTAGCCAAAGCCTGCGGGGTCTTGCGCGAAATAGGCACCGCCATTGGCAGTCGTGCCATAAAGGTTTGCGTCACCCGCATAAACCAATCCAGAATGAGGATTTGCGCCGTCGGTCGCTGCGGAAAACGAATGTATCGCAGCGGGTGGATTAGCTGGGATCATCTCAAAAACAACGCCATTGCCGTTTTGACCCCCGTACGCGGCTGTACCGTAGAAGTTGCCGTCACTGCCCTGAAGAAGGTTCGCGTAACTGTAAGGAGCGCGTCCATTCGCTCCGTTGAATGACGCCAGGTTCGTCAACGCCCCGTTGGTTTTAACCTGAAAAACGCTTCCGTAGTTGTCCGCTCCGGCTTGCAGCGTAGTGCCATAGAAATTCCCGTCGGCTCCCTGCACAAGTCCGGTCTCAGGATTAGCACCATTGGTTCCCGAAGCTGGGAATGAATAAAGTTCGTGAAAAATGACCTGTGTTTGGGCGAAGGCGGGATTAAAGACAGCCGACAGGCCGGCTAAAAAGGTGACTGCGAATGTCACCGCTTTGATTTCGCCGCACGGATTGCGGAATCGGTTGAGGCGAGCGTTCACCCGGCTGACCGGGCTGCTGGACGTGAGAGTTTGTTTTTTCATATTTTGTTCCATTGATCGCCGCGCTTCCCGCTCGCGGATTTCGGCCAGCGGTGATGAGGCGCAACGGCCAAACTCGGAACAAAAAGGCGCGGACTTAGCACACCTCATTCCAGGCACCGCGAAGCGCCCGTGTAGAAAATGCGCCAAGCCGCGCCGGATGGCGCGTGCATGGGCTGTTTTCTACACTCGGAAAATTCGCGGTTTTGGAATGAGCCGTCGCCGAAGCAACGCTAAAGTTTTTGGGTTCGATTTACATAATGTTCACAATTTGACTCGGCCATCGTGAATCCAAGGCGGGGGCGGCTGCAAGGCTTTTCGGGCATGATTTGGAGGGGGTTACGGGCGCGGGGTGGCGGTCCTTCCGACCGAGTTGTGCATCAAATCGCGGAACTTGCTCAAAGCTGCTCTCCTGGTCAAAAAGTTCGACTTGGAAACTCGGCGGCCAATGGTGCTCGGCCTGAGAAAACCAGTGCGCCAGGCAGGCCATAGCCGCGCTCTGCTCCGGGCAAGATGGTGTTCCCGGTGTTTCTCACAATGATTTTTAGTGACGGCTGGACGGCCACAGACGCGACACTTCCCCATCTGCTTTTGGCGAAGCTGCCACCTGTACTGGCGGCATATCGGTTTGCCGTATGTGTCCTTGGTGCCCTCAAACTGGTCATGGATACGCCTGCCTTTCCTCGCCTCCTCCCCTTCTTCTGCAAGCTGCCCGCCGCCGAATGGTCTGCGGAGGCCGTTGGCGAATATCTTGGCGTGGAGCATGGCCTGCTTGCGCCGCCAAGCTCTGTGCTGGTGCCACCGCAACGGACGGGCTTTGGTTCGTGCCGTTTCCTGATCCCTGTGCTTCTGGCAATAATTCTTCGTGATCGCCGGGCGGCAGCAGACGCGGCATTTGCCCATGCTCCGCTGGCGGAGTTGCCAACGCTGCTGACGGCTCATTCGGAAGCCAACAGTCGTTAGGGCGTGCTCAAACTGGTCTCGGATTCTATGTCGGCTCATACGGTCATTCCCACACTGGCGCATCCCGGAGCGACCAATGGCCGCGCCGGATGCTTTAACGATCAAGGCGGGCAGCGCCACGGCATACTCGCCAGCGTCCCCCACACCCATGACAGGGCGAGTTAGGCGGCTTTCGCGGTGATCGGCAAGCCCTTTTTTGGCCGGAAAATGGAGTCCAACTTATCCTCTCGCGCCAATTCATATTGCTTGACACAATCGCACCTAATCCGGTACTCCGCTCCTTTCGATGGTTTAAGCGTAAGCTTTTGCTGGATGGGGACTTTCCTCGAAAATCCAGCATCCCGGATTCGTAGAGCGTTGGACGGGGGCATATCGTCCAAACAAGGGGGCGTTTACGTTGATGAGAACGGCTGGGTACAGGCCCGGCACGTCAGAGTGGAGGGAAACCTGCAACGCGCCCACATTCTTCGGCATCTGATGCTCCCGGCCATAGTCACCTGTGCCAGACTTGGCGCGACCCCCACCTGTCCTGACAGTTGTCCGGCCTATATGAGGTGTCACTGTCAGTGCCGCCCCTGTGAAGGGGCGTGGCACTTTTGACAGTAGTGGTGTCAAAAGCAGGTTTTGGCACTTTTGGCACTTTTGGCACTTCATGGCTTCGTGATCGGTTGCCACTTGCCCGACAGCTTGGATTTGAGCACCCGGCCTTGCTTTGCCAGCGCCCGCCGCTGGCGATGGAAGGTTGATTCCTTTATCCCACAGTCTTTGAAGGCGGCCTTCTGCCATTCCCCCGCAGCCAGACCTAATGGCGATAGCAGTTCCAACATTTCATCGGCGTCAAAACTCGTTGGGCGTCCGCCAGTCTTGATTTCGCCAGGGTCGGCTTCCCGCCAGCAGATGACGCCAGGTTCTTTCGAGTGGGCAATCAGTTTGGCGTAACAGGTGGAACCATCGGCTTCCTTCCACCCCAAGCGTGCGCCCCGTTTCGCGGCGCGGAGTTCAAAAACTTCATAGGAACCAAGCCCGCGCAACGCAAGAATGGCCCGCGCCCAATTCGCCCACTCGATGCTGCCGCTGCCAAGATAAGCAAAATCGCTCCCGCTCCAACTCGACTTTTCCCTTCCGCTCTGCGGTTTGTTTGTGTGATGCACGATCACCACGCCGCACTTGAACTCACGCACGAGCGGGTTCAGGAACGTGCGGAGAAACAGGGTTACATCCTCCTGCACACCCGCAGCGCCTCCCAGATAGGCCAGGGCCGGGTCAATCCAAAGAAGATCGGGCCGGTGGGCTTCCAGCAGCGGTCTGACGACTTCGGAGAAAAAGCTATGGCCGGTTCGTGAATCTTCCCTGACGACGATAATGTTGTCGCAGGCGGCTTTTGCATCCTCCTCACTCAAACCAAGCCCCGCAATCACGCCATCGCGCATTTCCGCCAGGTCGCCGTCGTCATTTTCAGCTTGAATCAGGAGCGATTTGAGCGGGCGCGTCGGGATGATCCCAAAGCACTCGCGGGCAAGCGCCCACAAAATCGCGCACATCATCGCCAAGGCGCTCTTGCCAACGCCGGTCGGGCCGCAGAGCAGCAACCCGCCGCCGCGACAAAGAAAGCGGTCGCGCAAGAGTTCATCAGGGTCTTGATCGTGGATTAGGCGAACCAATTCACTGAGCAACCTTGCCCTTGGCGGCGGCGGTTTTGGTGTCTCGACTTCCGGCACGTCGGAGAGTCCCTTTTCAAGGAACCCACTCATTCTGCTCTCTCCACTGGTTTAAAGTTCAGGAAATAAACCGTCTGACGTTTGCCGTTTTCCCTCGTGCCATCCGGCATCCGCACAAATTGGCTGCGCGTCCAGGTCGCCGGGTCTGCGCCCAGTGTCACAGCGTAGCGGAAGAACCTCCGCACTTTTTCTTCCGGCTGGCCTTGAACATAAAACCAGCCGTGAAGTGATTTGCCGCCGGAATGAACTGCGAGGACGAGAGGCGCGTAACCGGCAAGGTGAACGAGAAGCGCCGCATGGGCATCGGGCGTGCCGGTGTCGGATTCGCAAACGAGAAACCGCCGCGCCCCGGTGTTGGCGAGTGCGTGCTTCGACTTCTTGCCATTTTTCGTCTGGCCGGTGACTGCCGACATGGGCGACGGCACTATCAATTGCAGCGCCGATAACTGCCCGCGCCAAGCCTCACGCGGGCGAGTGTCAAATACGGAGTTGGATTTCCCGCAACATAAGAGCGCGTTGGGCGGAAACAGGCGGTCAATGATGAACTCGGCATGCCGTGCGTTGTCCTCAATCCGCCACGGTGACATTTCCCGAAGGTCCGCCAGTCCGCCGCCGTCGCTCACAATGGCTTCCCGTTGCTCTCTATTGAGCGTGGGCCATTTCCTGGTGGTTTGCACCGGCCCGGCATGGCCCTTTGGCTGCCAGGCGTTGGCCAATGAGCTTTGAACGGCAGACACAATTTCAGAGCGCGGGACATGACGACCGCAATTTACCACGCGGCTTTCGAGCAAGGCGACAATCTCACCGGCGGGCAGATGGGCGTGGAGATGACGGGCGACGCGAAATAGCCACAAGTGGACACCCTCCCCCGCTGGCGGCGGGGCATCGAGCATGGCCCGGAGAAACGCGGGAATAGTTGCGGTCATACAGATCGGCGCGGAGCCGGGACCTTGTGCTTCTTGGAGAATTCGCCCGCAGAAGCCCGCCGGGTGAATTCTTTAATCGCCTCTTGCGTGATATACACCCTTCCACTGATATTCAGTGTTTCGAGCCATTTTTCCCGTCTCCAGCGCCACGCCGTGACCGGGCTGATTCCTGACTGTTCGCACCACAAGCTCAGAGCCACAAGACCCCGCACGTTTTCAGAACAAAATGTGTTCGGTTTCACGCGCAAGAGTTACGGCCACTTGCGGTTTCGCGCCAGCGTTGTCCCGGAATCCTCTATTTGGGGACAAAACTTGACTGTCAGCAGAAGGCTTCTTTGGGTAACTCCATCCGTCCGACTGGTTGTTGCCCTCGCACACTTTCCGATTGCTTGACAGTCGGGATTGGCTTTGAAGGATTGTTTTCCGAAAGGATACCTTCCAATGTCCTGCTGATTTTATCCTCAAGGTACGACTTGAACGACTTCGTGGTTTTCCTGCCTCTCTGTCTCGCCTCCTCCAAAAATCCTTTAAGTCCGTCTATCTTGTCCGGGTTCGGTTCGTTAATGAAAATATATTCTACAATCACGCTTGCCCATGTATCCGCGTTCGATTTTTGCATGGGGCATAAGGTGCGCAAGTAATAGCTCCCAATGAAGAACGGCCTCTGCCAATGAGGCACAGCGCCGTTGCCCGGCAATGCTTGTTTGATCTGGGCTTCGATCTGGGCAGTGAGTTTCCCTCTGTTTTTTGTGACCATTTCTACGATCCGTTTCATTGCATCCTTGTGTTGGTGTTGAAAATCTGTGGCGTAGGTTGGGCCTTTGAAGTTTTCCATCTCCTTGAGGCAATTCCGCAATGCTTCTTCGACGGGAACGCCATCCGTATCGCACACCGCAATCTGCTTCCGCAATCCATCCAAAAAGTCAGGGTTGGTCGCTTTTTTTTGTGTCGTCCCCACCGGATGGTCGAGATGCCATTCTATTTGACGGTGGATTCTGTGGAATCTGGTGATCATCGGGCGAAGGAAAACGGCAAGGGGTGTAGTCAAATGTGCATTACCAGAACTGGCGTTGAATGGAGAATCCTTTCCCAATTCGAGATTCGCCGCTATCTTCGGAAAATCGGCGTTTAGCGCCGTCCTTTGCGCCCATAACACCGGCATCCAGATTTCAGGACTGCCGCAGGACTTGAGACAATCGAACGCTGCCCCGGTGGGGGGAGTCTGGGCAATGTGCTGGACAGTTTCCGCCAGTTTGACGGCGCAATCCCATGCCGCCCTGATGGCGCTTTCATTTCCTTGTTGTGCAAACCCGCAGAGCCTTTCAATGGCTACCAGCGCACGGTTGCAAGTCATCTCCACCGTATAATCATCTGGCGATTCAGGGACAGGTTGGACCCGGTTCTCATCGCTTGGTTGCGCGACCGTAGTTTGCTCAATTGATGGAGGCTCTTGCATGGTGGGATTTGGTGAAGTTATGACGCTGCGACCTCAGAAAGCACCACCGGGGCGAAGTTGAGCCGTTGCGCCTGGCGCTGGGCGTGTTCGTTGCTCAGGTGGCCGTAAACCTTGCCGATCAGAACGCCGCCGTCCTTGTGCCCCACCCACCGGGCAATGGTCATATAATCAATGCCGCTCATCACGCAATAGGAGATAAAAAAGTGTCGGCAATCGTGGAAACTGAACGTCGTCAAGCCGGACTTCTTCCGGGCCAGTCGAAGCGATTCCATGAAGGTCTTGGCCGAAACGTCTTTGCCCCCCCGCTGGGGTGATGGAAAGAGAAACTGTGAGTCAGGAGCACGCCGCCCGGACATGGCTTGGAGATGCTCTTTGAGCTTGGAATTGAAATCAACGGCCCGCACTTCGCGGCCCTTGTTCAATCCATCCGCGCCGATGGTGAGTTGCTCCCGCTGGAAATCCACGTCGGCCCATGTGAGCCGCAACGCCTCATTGCGCCGCGCCCCGGTAAAGGCCATGAGGCGGATGTAGTCCACGAATTCCAGCCCGTTTTTGGACACCTCCAGCGCGGCCCGGCAAATGGCGTCAATATCGGCGCCCGTCACCAATTCCCGCCTGTGCGGTGTCCATTTGAGCGGGCGCAAATTCTCGGTTGGCAGGACCTTCAACAATTGATCGTCAATCGCCCGCTTTAGGACATTCCTAAGCGCGATGATGTCGAGGTTGACCGTGCGGCCCGATATGCCCGCCGCTTGGCGCTTTTGAATGAAGGAATTGATATGGACGCGGCGGATCTTGTCCAAGCGAAGCCCGCCGATATGTTCAGTCCAAAGCCGGATTGCGCCGCGCTCCTTTTGAATGGTGGCCGGGCGCTTGGCGTCTTTCACGGTGTCGAAATACGTGAGGTATCCCGCTGCGTAATCGGTAAACTTTGGCGTACGTTTGAGCAAAGGCAGGACGTTGCGCTCGCGGTCAACATGAAGCTCGTGGAGTTGCTCAAGCGCCTGGGGGACGGTTTGTGCGCCAACCAGACGCTTCCAGCGCGTCCGCCTCATGCCGTCCGCGTCCTCGACCGACATACGCGCAATGAAGTTGCCGTTGCGTTCCCAAAGCCCCCGGATTGGTTGCTTGCGTCCGTCCAAGACCTTCTTATACTTGAACCGCGAATGAGACGAACGAACATTAGCGGTGGTTGCGTGACTACTTACGGCTTCAATAGGTTTCATGCCGTAACAGTGTCGCAAAAAGTGTCGCAAGTCAAGCGCGATCTTAAAAAATCGCAAAAACACCAATGAATTAAGGGTTGCCGAAGTGGTGGAATGGCAGACACACAGGACTTAAAATCCTGGGCCTGTAAAAAGGCGTGCGGGTTCGAGTCCCGCCTTCGGCACCATATAAGGCGTGGATCTGCGAAGGCCGTTTGCCACGGTCGTTTTGGTTTATTGTTTGGTCAAATTGACCGCAGGCCCAGCCTTCCGCCCTTGATAGGCGGCCAGGAAATAGACCAGGACAACGGCCATCGCCGCCGCCAGGCCGGACCAGAAAACCGGCCATCGCGTGCCGGCGGGATGTGTGCAGGCGGCAAACCACTCACCGCAGGCGAGATAACCGATCAGGCTGCCAAATCCGTTATACATCAGATTGAGCAAGGCCTGGGCCCGGGTGCGCCAGGCGGGGTCCACGCGCTGTTCGACGTAAATCTGGGCGGTGATATAGACCAAGGCATAGCAAGCGCCGTGCAGGGTCGTTCCGGCGAGCAATCCGGCCTTGAACGGCAGAGCACACATCGCGAAGCGGATGACGCCGATGGCCAGACCGCAGGCCAAAATCCATTTTAAGCGGCAGCGATGCAGCAGCGCCCCCAGCGCGAACATCGATAGGACCTCGGTGGTTTGCGCCAGGCTCATCCAGGCGCTGACGCGGGTCAGACCCAGTTGGTGAATATGCAGCGGCGCATAGGGATAGAAACCAGTCAGAGGAATATTGAATGCCGCAACAATGATGAATATGACCCGGTGGTCGCGGTTTTTCAGAAGCGTGAGCGCGTCCAAGCCCAGGCGCGCGCGCCAGGAGAGTTGCCCGGCCGGCCGGAGCGACTTCTGAGGAGGGACGAACCCGGCGCAAAGGCAGACCAGAAGGGATCCTGCGCCGGCGAGATAGACAGCCAGGGCGGAGCTATCGGCATGGAAGGCGCTGAGGACCCAGCAGCCGGCAATCCAGCCCAGGGTGGCCATGGCGCGGATCGGACCGAATTCCAACTGGGCGAATTGCAGCCGGGCCAGGACGATGGAGGAAATGAGGCTGAAGGCCGGCGCCAGACAAAGCGCGGTGGCCTGAATCAAGGCAAGCACCAGCCAGGGATTGGCGTGAAATTGGATCGCCGCGCCGACCATGGCGGCCAATCCCGCGGCAGCCAAGGAGAGTCCGCGCAGGACCGGGACCGGGGACGCCGAGCGATCGGCCATGCCGCCGAAGAGAAGCGGGGAAACAAATGCGGCCAAGGCGTTGGTGGCGAACGCCCACACTTTGATGGACCGCAAGCCGTGGGCATCGAGCATGGCGCTCAAGGGCACCAGCCACATGCCGGACGCGGCGCCTTGCAGGAAGAAGAGCGCAATCAATTCCGCATATTCGGCCCGACGAATGGTTTTGAGCACAGGGTCAAGGGGACACGTTGCCGGACAAAAATTCAAGCTCAGGCCGCGCGAACCTGGTTGGGCCGCCGGGTGAAAAAGACCGTCTGGACATTGCACAACTGCCGTGGTAAATGTTTCCTTCCGCTCCAAAAGAACGGGAGCGGCGGTTTAAGGCGGCCCGCCGGGCGGCCTTTCGAGAAAACGCGAATAGGTTACACATGAAATCAAGACAACTCTCATTTTTGGTGATCGGGCTGTTATCGTTTGGGGCAATGGTCCGGGAGGCAAAGGGACAATCCAACTTGCCTTTGGGCGCCCCGTCCATCAACGCCGCCGCAAGGCCGCTGCCGGCACCCAAGGCTGTGGAAGCGCCCGACCGGCAGGAACTGAGCCTGGCGTTTGGCACTTTTTTCGCCAGGTACGACACCAACTACCTGGCCAACAATTTTGGCATGGACGAGAAGATGGATCTGGATATGGGCAAGGTGATCGAAGGGTTTACCAATTTCATGGCCAGCCCCGGCTCAGCCATGCCTTGGGAGCAGGTGACCAACATTTTGAACCGGCAAGTGGCCTATCTGAGGGAAAAGATTCAGGGGGACACCAGCGCCATGATGGCCGCGGGACCGGAGACCAAGGCAAAAGGCATAAAGTTCCTTGAGGAAAACGCGACGGCCCCGGGAGTCACGCGGCTGACCAACGGGGTGGAATACAAGGTGATAAAAGAGGGCGACGGGGTATTGCCCACACTCAATGACCTGGCGACGCTGAATCTGACGGCCAAACTCATTGACGGGACGGAAGTTGGAAGCCTGGCTCATCGCGAGCTTCCGGTGTCAAACTTGAGGCCGGCGCCCCCCGCGGTGTCGCAGGTGCTGACGAACATGAAAGCCGGTTCCCATTGGCTGATTTACCTTCCCTACGATCTGGCTTATGGGGATAAACCGGCATTGAGCACGCCGCTGCACGCGCCCAAAGTGCCGCCGTACTCGGCCATGATTTTTGATGTGGAGTTGGAGGCGGTGCGGCCCGCGCCCCCACCGCCGGCGACCGCTCCCGCGGGCAGCAACTCCAACCGGCTGTCTCTCTTGCCCCAGCCGAAAACGGACGTTCCGGCAAAACCGGTCGTGCGCGCGCCCTTCTCCCAGCCGATGCCCCAGACCAGCTCGGACATCGTGCGAGTGCCTTCCGCCGAAGAAATGAAGAGGGGCAGCAATATCGAAGTGATGACTCTGGATCAAGCCATCAAGAGAAGCCAGCAGACCAACGCCGCCAGCGCCCCGTAAGCCAGGCCGGCGGTTGGAACCGCGGAATTCCGCGGCGCGCTCCGCCGTCTCCAGGGGTCTGGAGCCGTTAACCCGTTAGGACCCTTGCAAACATGGGGGATTTTTGAGGTTTGACCCGTTAGAATGGCCGTTAGGAGGCGTCAGGGAGCCGTTAGAAGCTGAATGGCCCGTGGTTTCCGCCAGGAAACAACCATGAGCTTGCGATGGATTGCCCGACGCTTGAACATGGAAACGGCCGGTGCTTTGGCCAACTTGCTGCGCCGTGACGAAAATCAATATATGAAAACCAAATTCCAAAATTTGTTGAGCGCGCTGGCGCTGCTCGCAATGCTCGATTCTCCATGGTCCATCGCCTTGGCCCAAGGCACGGCGTTTACCTATCAAGGCCAACTGGAGAACAA
>Ga0187888_1000669_pt1 | contig 36576 bp, 36 predicted proteins | sample June2016WEW_7_40_FD_132987 | JGI IMG/M metagenome (GOLD analysis project Ga0187888, IMG submission 132987) | Peatland microbial communities from SPRUCE experiment site at the Marcell Experimental Forest, Minnesota, USA - June2016WEW_7_40 | ecosystem: Environmental > Terrestrial > Soil > Wetlands...
ACCGGCGGGCAAAATCCACAAGTTCGGAACTTCGGGGCAAGGGAGCACCACATCTTCGACCTTGTCGGATCCACTGATCAGGGTGCTGAGGCCTCCACGAGACGTTATGCCAAACAGCTTTCCTATAGCAGGGCGACGAAGGTCCGCATCGACGAGCAAGACACGGCTTCCGCGCTGCGCTAATACCAGAGCTGAATTTGCGCTGACCGTGGTCTTTCCTTCTTGCGGCATTGCGCTGGTGACGAGAATCACTTTCGGCGGAGCACCAAACGAGGAGAGAAGAATCGAAGTGCGGAGAGCTCGGTATGCCTCCGCTGCTTCCGATTTCGGACGTGCATACGTGACCAGAACAGGAGATTCAGACTTCTCGGTCTCGGCCGACACCGTTTTCAGACGTTTACGCAAGTAGCCGTTACTTGAAAGTTGCAGCGGTATCGTCCCGAGCGCCGGCAGCGTCGAAATCGCGCTAAGCTCTTCCATATTCCTGATACTGGTGTCCAGACTCTCCAGCACGAATGCAAGTCCAATACCGCAGGCAAGGCTGAGCAGAAGGCCAAGCTCGATGTTCCGGGGCACATTAGGTGTTATGGGGGAGGTCGGAGTCCGTGCGAAGTCTACGACGCGGATATTGCTCGATTTCAAAGTCTCGCTAATTTTCGCTTCACTGAATCGTTGCAGAAGATCCTGGTACAGCTGTCGGTTTGCCTCCGCATCGCGCTTAAGCACAGAGTACTCAATCGCGCTCTCGTTGAGTTGGTTAGCCTGCTGCGTCTGCTGGTTGAATGCGGTCGTCAGCAGATTCTCCCGTTGAACTGCGGCCAAATACTCATCGCGGATCCCATGCTGCATTCTCGTTTCTTCGGCTACGATTTCCGTCCGCACCTGTTTGAGCTGATTTTTCAGTTCGACAACCTTGGGGTATCCGGAACCGAATTGGGTTGTAGCCTGTGCGTATTGGGTATTGAGGTCAGCCTCCTTTTCGCGCAACTTCTCCAGCATGCTGCTCGTCCCTTCGCGGGACGTTTTGGCGAATTCGGCAGGGTCCCCAGCCATAGCGAGGTTGTAATTGGACTCCTTCTGAATGCGATCAGTCTGGGCCACTGTTAGCTCGTTGTTCAGTTCGTTCAGCTTGGCCGTTATGATGTTCTGCTTCTCATCCACCCCTAGAATGCTGTGGTCTTTCTGGTAGCGGACAAGTATCTCCTCAGATGTTTGGACTTTCAACCGAAGATCATCAAGTTTCGTTTTAAGCCATTCTGAGGTTTCGCTGACAGACTCGTATTTTGCGTTGGTGTTCTCCTCCTTGAACGTATCCACCAATTTATTGACGATGGCTTCTGCTAGGCGAGGGTCTGGATGCGTATAGCTGATTTGTACAAGCCGGGAGTTCGGGAGCACTTGGACGACGAGCCCACCGCGAAATGCGCCTAGCAAGCCAGCTTCTCTTGGCGGATCAGGTTGCATTGGGTCTTCTTGCGGGCGCGTTGCACCCGTAAACGTCGGGTTTTGGTCAAGGCGCATGGCTTTGATCACCTTGATGGCCAGAACATCGCTGCGAAGAATCGCGGCTTGGGTTTCCATGGTCGCTTCGTAGTCGAAGTCAGGAGAATAATTCCCGGCGTCCTTAAATCCCAAAACATTCGGATTCTCTGGAAAGATAGCCACCTTCGATGTGGCTTGGTAAAGGCGGGTCTCCCTCAGGGTTTTAATTACGGAGAGTGCAAAAACAATGGCAAAAGTGGCCAGCACCGCCCATTTACGCTTCCTTAGAATTTGCAAGTAGTGCAGTATCGAGTTTTGCGGCTGAGCAAAATGTGGGTATATGGATTGAGGCCCCTTAACCGGTAACGGGTCGATCTGCTCTAGAGCTTCCAGGGCATCTGAATTGTTGCGTCTTGGCTGCAATGGCATCAGTCAACCTCAGAATTGGGTACCGTGCTCGTTTTCAACGTCTCGCCGAATCGATGTTGGCGAAGAATGAACAAATTCTAACATTCTCTCCACGTTTTCCGCATACCAGTTCTGACGTTTTCGGAAGACTCGTTACACCCTTCGCCCACACGAGAAAGTGCGTCCTCCTGCGGTTTCGCGAGTTCCGATAACGTTCGAACAGCTTCGGGAATGCACCCTGACGTAGACTAACCCTTATTCTGGCAAGTGCTCGAAGACTTTGTTTCCCAATTCGATTGAGCTGGTCGTCCAAAGTGCAGACTTGTTGGGTCCCTCCCAGGCATGGACCTAGATCCTGGCGTGGATCTTGCACTCTGCACGCCAAGTCAGGGAGTGCGTCGGTGTCAGCTCCGGCCTATCGTCACAACGAGTCGATTCCGGCATGCGCCGCCGCTCGCTTGCCGGTTCCAGAGTGCGAGTCGAGGAGCGAGTCTGCGCGCCAAAGCAGTGGGTCCGACGGACCTGCGGTTTTGAGTTCCGTCTCTTCGTTCCAACTCGGTCGCACTAGCTAACTGAGGTAGAATGGTTCGTAACACCGGTTTAGAATGCGACCAGCGTCGGCGCCGGTCTGGCGGTTGGCCTAGCACGTTTTGTGTCGGAGGTTGTGTGGGGAGCTTAGAGAAAGCATGTCTTGACAACGATATTGGGCTGGCAGGAGCGAGGCTTCACCTCCGATGCGATCCTGACGCTGATACGGGCCGCTGGTACGCTTTGTATGTTCGATCACGGCACGAAAAAGTTGTCGAAAGCGGACTGAGAGGCAAGGGATACTATGCCTTTTCGCCGTTTTACCGGACGAAACGTAAGAGAGTCGACCGGATCGCTGCAATCGATGTCCCCCTGTTTCCCGGATACGTATTTTGCCACTTTGACTCGAACAAGCGACTGCCGATTCTAACGACTCCAGGCATTGTACGAATTGTGGGGCCGGGGAATAAGCCGGAGCCAGTGGACGACATTGAAATCGCCTCCATCCGAACCCTTGCGCTGTCTGGACATCCGGTTCAGCCGTGGCCGTTTTTGAGATCAGGGCAGCGGATCCGTCTGCAGGCTGGTCCACTTATGGGAGCGGAGGGCATTTTCTTACGGGTCAAGGATGAGTACCATCTGGTCGTTTCCATTACTTTGCTTCAGCGTGCCGTTTCGGTCGTCATCGAGAAAGATGCTGTTGCCCCGTTGTTTTTCGGCGAGCGTCACGCGGAGTCGTTCCAGAGTTAGAAATTATCGATCCATTGCCCTTGCCCACTACCGTCCGGCTAGAGTTTCGGATAGAATCAGCGCTAATTAGCGGCTTCGACTCAGACGCTCCGGGAGTGATCGCATCCGGGACCCTAAGACAGGCGCCTTCGTGAAGAGCGTGAGGCGCGAAACTTGGAGAATTCCGTAAAAGCTTGCTTCCTCCTGCAAACACCTCCAGACGACTCCGGTACATGACGACTCCGGTACATTTGGATCGGCTCGATAGGGGGCGTTGACACGCGCCCCCCCTGAGGCGTAATGTCTGTAGTTCCCAAAGCGGGACTGTGTAGGAGAGAGCGGTAGCTTGTCCAGAAACAGCCCCATGAATTTCTGATAAATTCCGTTTTCAAAGAAGTTTCAGTGGTTCAGCAGCTAGAGATTTTTCGTGCTTCTCAGTTCTGCGCGGTCATGCTCCGGCTTGTTTAGATCGAGAGACGGTTTATGTGCGGCATAAACGGCATCTTTGCGTATCACTCGGCCTCGAGTGCGCCGCAAGAAACCGAGCTTCTCGCTACGCGAGAGGCAATGCGCGCACGCGGCCCGGATGGCTCAGGCGCTTGGTGGAGCGCGGACCGACATTGTGGGCTCGGGCATCGACGGCTTTCGATCATCGACCTTTCCGGCCGTGCTTCCCAGCCGATGAGCAGTGAAGACGGCCGTTTCGTCGTCGTATTCAATGGCGAAATCTACAACTATCCTCAGTTGCGCGCAGAACTCGAGACTGATGGTGTGCTCTTCCGCACAACCTCCGATACCGAGGCGCTCTTGCATCTCTACGCCCATTACGGTGCCGACATGGTGCATCGGCTCCGTGGCATGTTTGCTTTCGCCATATGGGATCAGGCACGGCATGGCCTTTTCCTTGCACGCGACCCTTACGGCATCAAGCCGCTCTACACAGCAAACGACGGCTGGACTTTCCGCTTCGCCTCACAGGTTAAGGCGCTCGTTGCGGGCGGTCACATTTCGCGCGACCCTGAACCGGCGGGTATTGTTGGCTTCCATTTGTTCGGCAGTGTGCCTGAGCCATTCACGCTTTACCGCAATGTCCGGGCTTTGCCCGCTGGCCATACGCAGTGGGTCGACGCCGCGGGCCCGAGGGAGCCCAAGCCATTCTCGAATCTTGCCGATGTCCTAGCCAAAGGCGAGGCCAACCCAGCGCCCACAGCTGAGATTCCCGAACTGGTGCGCGCCCGCGTGCTCGACAGCGTGCGCGCCCATCTGTTGGCTGATGTTGAGGTGGGTATCTTTCTCTCTGCAGGCGTCGACTCCGGCGCACTGCTTGGTTGCATGCGAGACGCGGGGCAACGCGAGATCCGCGCCATCACGCTGGCGTTCGAAGAGTTCCATGGCGCATCGGAAGACGAGGCGCCACTGGCTGCACGCGTGTGCGAGCTTTACGGGGCGCACCACGTCGTACGGTACTTGGGGGAGAAGGAGTTCGTCGAGGATCTCCCGGCGATTCTGGAGGCCATGGACCAGCCCTCGATCGACGGTGTGAACACTTGGTTCGTCTCCAAAGCTGCCAAAGAGGCGGGCCTGAAGGTCGCGATTTCGGGTCTCGGCGGCGATGAGCTTCTTGGCGGTTATCCAAGCTTCCTGGACTTACCGCGTTGGCACCGTCGGTTCGGCCTTTTGGCTGCCGTGCCGGGAATCGGGTTTTTGGCCCGCAAGCTCATCGCCGCTGTTGCCCCGGCTTTTTCCAGGGGAACGCCCAAAGTACTCGGGGTACTGGAATACTCGGGTAGCTGGGCTGGCACATATCTCCTGCGCCGCGGCTTGTTCCTGCCGCACGAGCTGCCTGAGGTAATGGATGCCGAGATCGCACGCGAGGGTCTGCGCCGGTTGAAGCCATTGCGCCGTCTTGCCGCGAGCCTTACGCCAGATCCCAGCTCCGACATCGCACGAGTTTGCGTGCTTGAGTCGGCGCAATACATGCGCAATCAGCTTCTGCGCGACACCGATTGGGCAGGGATGGCGCACAGCCTTGAGATCCGCGTACCGCTGGTCGACTTCACACTGCTTCGAGCGCTTGCGCCTGCGATCCCCGCGCTGACGCCGGGTGCCGGTAAGGCCGCGCTCGCCAACGCGCCAACCGTGCCGCTGCCAGACGAGATCGTGACCCGAGCGAAGACAGGCTTCAACGTGCCCACGGGGGATTGGATGAATGCGGCTATTGTTAGAGGCTCGGACGCCGTGGGACGCGTACCCGAAGCCAAGGGCCTCATTTCTCGACGCTGGTCGCGCGCCGTGCTAAACGGCATGGCCCCGGCCAACGCGCAAGAGCAGTTGCACGCGTTATGAAGCCCCCACCCACGATGCTTGCTATTGTGACGGACGCCTTCGGAGGGCGCGGCGGCATTGCACAATACAACCGCGATTTTCTCGGAACGCTGGCCGAAACCGGTGCGGTGTCATCGATTACGGTCCTGCCTCGGCAAGCGCCCGATCTCTTCGTGCTGCCGGAAAGGGTCGAACAAACACCGGCCCGGCTCGGTTGGATTGGCTATTCGATCGCAGCGCTGCGAACGGTGTTGTTCCGGTCGGTCGATCTCGTCTTCTGCGGACACCTCTTTATGGCGCCGCTGGCAGCGCTCATCACGCGCCTCAAGGGAGCAAAGCTCATCGTGCAGACCCATGGGATTGAAGTTTGGCAGCGGCCATCACGGTCGCAGCGCGCGGCTCTGGAAGCGGCTGACCTCGTGTTATGTGTCTCGCGTCATACGCGCTCGGCCGTGCTCTCATGGGCCGAGATCGCGCCCGAGCGGGTCCTTGTCGTGCCGGACACAGTGAGGGAAGCGTTCACCCCCGGAGACGGCTCGACACAGCGCACTGCGTTAGCGCTCGAGGGGAAGCGCATTCTCCTGAGTGTCGGTCGGATGGACCCGCACGAGCGCTACAAGGGCCACGACCGCGTAATCGCTGCAATCCCCAGTCTTGTCGCGAAGGGCCATGACATCTGTTATGTGGTCGTCGGGGAAGGTGCAGATCGAATCCGCCTCGAAGCCCTTGCGCGTGATGCTGGGCTGAGTGAGCGTGTGCGTTTCCTCGGCCGGGTTGGGCTGCAAAGTCTTGTCGAGATCTACCGCATGGCTGACCTGTTCGTCATGCCGTCGACCGGGGAAGGTTTCGGCGTCGCATTCCTGGAGGCAATGGCGAGTGGCACGCCCGCGCTTGGCCTCGACGTTGCGGGCGCCAGGGACGCTCTCGCCGACGGCCAGCTTGGGACGGCCGTATCGGAGGCTGAGCTCCCCATCACCATTGCGCGGCTCCTCGCCTCGCCGACGCCAGATCCGCGTGCGCTCGCTGACGCGGCACGCGCCCGGTTTGGCCGTGAGCCGTTTGCAGCCAGCGCCCGTGCTGCGTTGAATCGGCTGATGGAGGCCACTTAAACTTGATGGTGCACGCGCAGCTATCAGTGCGAGTCTGTCGTCCGTGCCAAGTATCATCCAGAAATCCCCAGAAAAGCGAAGATATGGCCGCATGACGATGCCGCTGAAGCTGAAAGATGAGGTTACGCGAGCGCACGAGCGTGTGCTCGTGCTAGAGGCTGGGCGCGCGGAGCGACACTACTGGCGAGACCTTTGGACCTACCGCGAGTTGTTTGCGATCCTCGCCTGGCGCGACCTTGCCGTCCGCTACAAACAAACGATCATCGGCGTCGCGTGGGCAGTGATTCGGCCCATCCTGTCCATGCTGATCTTCACGGTGCTGTTCAACCGGGTCGCTAAGCTGCCGAGCGATGGGCATGCACCGTACCCTGTGATGGTGTTCGCCGGAATGCTGCCGTGGTTCTTGTTCTCGACAATCCTGAGCGAGGCGTCCAACAGCGTGGTCGCGAACTCCAACCTGATCGGCAAAGTCTATTTCCCGCGGATCATTGTACCCTCAGCTACGACCTTGGTCGCCTTGGTGGACTTCGCGATCATGTTCGTGCTGCTACTCGTGATGATCGCGTGGTTCGGCTTCCTGCCGGACTGGCGGATCGCGTTCCTGCCATGGTTCGTCCTGCTGGCAATCCTCGCGAGTCTCGGCCCGGCGCTCTACATCACAGCGCTCAACGTAAAGTATCGTGACTTCCGGCATATCATTCCGTTCATTCTGCAATTTGGCCTTTATGTTTCACCGGTGGGCTATTCGAGCGCTGTGGTCCCGGAAAAATGGCGAATGCTTTACAGCCTAAATCCTGCGGTGGGCGTGATCGATGGCTTCCGCTGGTGCCTGTTGCGTGGCGAGAGCAAGTTCTATCTGCCGGGGTTTTCCATGAGCGTCGGCGTCGTCGCGGTCTTCTTGGTGCTCGGCACCTGGTACTTCCGCAAAACAGAACGCACGTTTGCGGACCTCTTGTGACATGACTGGCGACGTCGTCATCCGCGCCGAGGGCCTCGGTAAGAAATATGTCATCGGCCACGAGGCTGAGCGTGAGCGCTACACGGCACTCCGCGATGTGATCGCGCGCAACATGAAGCGCCTAGCCCGCTCCGCAACCGATCTCGTCCGCGGACGGGCGATGGTCGCGGGCGACGAGATCGAGGAGTTTTGGGCACTCAAGGACATCTACTTCGAAATCAAGCGCGGTGAAGTAGTCGGTGTCATCGGGCACAACGGAGCTGGCAAATCGACACTATTGAAAATCCTTTCCCGTGTTACTGAACCGAGCCAAGGCCGAGTTGAGATCAAAGGACGTTTCGCGAGCCTGCTTGAAGTCGGCACCGGCTTTCATCTTGAACTCACGGGCCGGGAAAATATTTTTCTCAACGGCGCAGTGCTCGGCATGCGTCGAGAGGAGATCAAACGGAAGTTAGATGAAATCGTAAAGTTTTCAGGGGTAGAACAATTTCTCGACACGCCAACAAAGCGCTACTCATCGGGAATGCTCGTGCGCCTTGGCTTTGCCGTTGCTGCGCACTTAGAACCAGAGATTCTGATCATAGATGAGGTACTCGCAGTCGGTGACGCGGAGTTCCAGAAAAAGTGCCTAGGAAAGATGAACGACGTGGCCAAAGGCGGGCGGACGATTTTGTTTGTGAGCCACAACATGGGAATCGTCGGGAGTCTATGCCCGCGTGTCATATGGATTGATCACGGAAAAATTCGCGGCATCGGCCCGGCATCAAAGATGATTGGTCAGTACATGAGCGCAGGGCTTGGGGATGCTAAGAACGGAACTGTCCGATTTACTGACGACCCTGCGAAGCCTTTTCAACTGACATTGGCACAAACGGTGGATCAAAGCGGGGCAACGTGTGAGGCGTTTAGCTGCGATGACCCGGTTGTACTCGAGTGCAAATATTTTGTGCGGGAGACGGTGCCTGGGCTGTACGGGTATATGTCGATCACGCGATCTGACGGGGTAGAGGTCTTGGTGTCGGACAGCTTCGACGCTCAGCAAAATCCTTTAGAACACGTCAAACCGGGCAGCGGGAGCCTCCGCATCAGTATTCCTGCGCGAACGCTGGCCCCCGGCGAATATCTTGTACTACTCAATTTCACCAGCCACCGCAGCAAGGTCGGTTTTAACGTCGATTCTCCTGGGATAGTAGCGCGACTTCGTCTTGATGACTTTACGACTCGTAGGGGAAATATTCGTGGGGGATTTTTTTCAACAAAAGTAGAATGGATGTTGGAGACGAAGCCAGTGAGCTACGAAACGGTCTGAGGTTGGTTTTTGCGATCACTACTGCGCTTCCCCAGGGCCAATACGAAAAGACCCGGCTCGCGGATTGTTGTTTGCCGAGGGCTTCCTTTGGCGAGCGCGAGCAATTGGCCGAGATTGTCACTTCTGATGCGGTGCTCGCCGGGGGTCGTGGACCCGTTTCTGCCTTGCACGTCTTTGTTTGTGCCGCCCGAAATTTAGGTGCAGCATAGCTGAAGTCTTAACTTGTGGTGACGGCCACGTTTCGAAATATCGGAGAATCGTCCGTCTTTGATTGAAGTTGCTATACCACTGACAAAAACATGGGCATGAGAGAATATTTATCTGAGATCGGTGTAATCGACGCCCGACACACAGAACAATTGGCGGAATGCGTTCGCGATCGTGGCGATATGAGCGTGTGGCGCTGTTCGATCTCGGGTGTGATATTTCTAGAGGGTTGTGATATCGACTACCACACTTACTATACAAGGAAGGCAGTTGATTGCGATCATGATCTGTCAGTTACCGAATCTCATGGTGTGAGCCATGCTACGCTATGTCAGGAAGACGATGCGCGGCGGGCCGAGCAGTTCAAGGATTACGTTAGGGGCAAGGTTTGGCTCGACTTTGGGGCCGGCGAAGGCGGCCTCCTACAAATCATGGCACATAAGGCCGCTGAAGCCTACGCCTATGAACTGAACTCCGCACAGTGCGCGCGTATGCACGCGAAAGGGATCCCGGTGCTCGATGACTGGCGGACCCTAGCCGACCAGAGTCTTGACGTCATAACACTTTTCCATGTTTTCGAGCACCTGCCGCGCCCGGTTGAGCTGCTTTCCGAGCTTGCGCGAAAACTATCACCCGGTGGTGTTGCCATAGTGGAAGTGCCCCATGCGAATGACTTCTTGATTAAACTACTTAATTGCGAAGCATTCAAGCGTTTCACTTTCTGGAGTGAGCACTTAGTGCTGCACACCCGAGCAAGCCTCGAAGCGATGCTTCGGCTCGCTGGCTTTGAGGAAGTAGTGGTCACCGGGTTCCAACGTTATTCTCTTGCTAATCATCTATACTGGCTTCGCCATGCGCGGCCGGGAGGTCACGAACTTTGGGGGGCCATTGAGACTTGTGATATGAAACGAGCTTATGCAGCCATGCTCGCAAACATTGATCAAACTGACACGCTTGTAGCGGTCGGCCGTAAGGTTAACTTGGACGACAGAGGCTGATTTTCGGTGTCCAACATTGCTGTCATACTTGCGCGCGGCGGCTCAAAGGGGATACCAGGTAAGAACATCATTCCTTTCTGTGGTAAGCCTTTGATCGCTTGGTCGATCCTGCAGGCACAGGCCTCTGCCAGCGTTGATGAGGTCTGGGTGACGTCCGACAGTGACGGGATCCTTGCTATTGCGCATTCCTATGGGGCCACCCCACTCGTTCGCCCGGCAGAAGTCGCGACCGATACGGCGGACACTGAGGACGCGCTACTACATATGGTCGATAGTTGGCGCGCGCAAAAGGGAATGCAGCCTGAGCGCATCGTCCTACTAGAGGTGACCTCGCCCTTGCGCCTTGTTGATGACATCGACAAGGCTTTAGCGACCTTTGAGCGCGAGGCGGCCGATAGCCTCTTTTCAGCGTCGCTCCTTCACGATGCCCGGGTTTGGACTAACAGTGATGGCGATTGTCGCTCCGTCACTTATGATTACAAGAATCGCAGCCGACGTCAGGACTGCCAGTCCCTGATGCTTGAGAACGGCTCAATATACATATTTAGGCCGGAGGTCTTGTATGCCGGGCGAAATCGGCTAGGTGGCAAAATCGCCGCATACCTGATGGAGAATTGGCAGTCCTACAATATTGACGGTGACGAAGACATTGAAATTGTTTCCTGGCAGTTCGAGCGCCACCGGCTTGCCGATCAACCGCAAAACCGCGAGTTCGAGGCGAATAAAATCACTCTCGTGGTTTATGACTTCGATGGCGTGATGACGGACAACACGGTCTGGGTGGACCAGCATGGTCTAGAGCAGGTTCGGGTAAACCGCTCCGACGGGCTTGGAGTTAACGCGATCGAGGCCCTGGGTCTCAAGCAACTGGTGCTTTCCGCCGAGACCCATCTGGTGGTGGGCGCAAGGGCGGCCAAGCTCAACCTTCCAGTTAGCCAGGGGTGCGCGGATAAAGCCCTTTGGTTGAAGGTGCACTGCGCTGAGGAGGGTATCCCGCTCGAGCGGGTTCTCTACGTCGGAAATGACGTGAATGACATCGGAGTTATGCGCCTCGTCGGCTGCGCCGTTTGCCCGGCCGACGCGCATGCAGAGGTTCGGCGGATTGCTCATATCGTCCTGGCAAGGCGCGGCGGCGAGGGAATCGTGCAGGAGCTCGCTGAGCGCATCGGTAATACCCGGTCATAGGCATCCGTGAGCGCGGGGCTACCTATAACACTTTCCAAGGCGTATTGGTAGCAAATCGCAAAACAGGGGCCTTCCTATGAGTCTTTTCATCATTGCCGAGATAGGAATTAATCATAATGGCAGCTTGGATCTCGCCAAACAGCTGATCGACATGGCCAAGGATTGCGGCGCCGACGCCGTGAAATTCCAGAAGCGAACTATCGACCTTGTCTACAGCAAAGAATTCCTGGAAAGTCCGCGCGAATCCCCATGGGGGACGACACAACGCGCTCAAAAAGAAGCCCTTGAGTTTGGAGAGGACCAATATTGCGAAATAGACGCGTACTGCAAAGAAAAGGGTATCGAGTGGTTTGCGTCCGCATGGGATCTAGACAGCCAAAGGTTCCTGCAGAAGTTCAATCTCAGACATAACAAGATTGCCTCGGCGATGATCGTGTATAAAGACCTTCTAAAGGTCGTGGCCGAGGAGGGAAGGCATACATTCATTTCAACCGGCATGAGCACGCTCCGTGACATCGATCGAGCGGTGGAGATATTCCGCTCCGCAGAATGCCCGTTCGAACTCATGCACTGCGTTTCAACGTACCCGATGGTCGACGAGAATGCCAATCTGAAAGCTATTCCGTCCTTAAGGGCGCGATATGGGTGCGACGTGGGTTACAGTGGTCACGAGGTCGGATTGGCCGTTTCCTACGGGGCGGCAGCGTTAGGAATCACATCACTCGAGCGCCACATCACTCTTAACCGTGCCATGTACGGCTCGGACCAGGCCGCGTCCGTCGAGCCGGCGGGATTTCGAATGCTGGTCGGAGCCGTACGTAAGATCCAGTCTGGCATGGGCTCCGGCGATGTTGGCTTGCCTAGCGTCGAAGAGATTCCGATTGCGCGCAGGTTGCGAGCCCATATCCCCTGGGACGCCAGCGAAATGGAACGAGTAGTTCGGAGCAAGCGCGATGGGAAATGATGTTGACTCGTTTCAAGAGGCGCCGGGATCCCCTGGGTGGCAGCAAACGCAGAATAGCGAATATTTGGACCTGGTACAGCATCGTCTAAGACATGTGAGTTTGACTTGGGTCAGTCAGTTCATCGGACTGATCGAAGAATACTCGGATCTCAAGAAAGACATCTCAATAAAAGACATAGGCTGTCAGGCATTTCAGTTCTATAAGCAAATGAAGCAAAAAGGACTCCCTTGGAAATACTCTGGATATGAAATGGAAGAAGCTTACGTAAATATACTATCCCGCCAATCGGCTAGGCGTGGTCAGAACTCAAGATGTAATACTGTGCGCAAGAGCTTAAGAATGTGCAGTTTGAAATCCATTGTGGTCAAGTGATGTCGCATGCTCAAGATCTGAAGGATAAGCTAAGTCAGCCTGGCTCGGTGATGGAGCGTGGCGAGTACCTGAGAGTTTCGTACGATCCGGCGAAAGAGCCATATACCACGTATCCAGCGAGACTTAGCCGTTATCTATGCGATTCTTGGTTTAGAGGACGAGGCCGGATCCTAGATATCGGGTGTGGCCGTGGGGAATATCTTTCTGCGTTTCAGTCTCTCGGGTATGAAGTTGCGGGTATCGACCTCTCCCCCGCGGCGCCGGAATTTTCGCCAGAGCACTCGATCAAAGTCGTAAACCTCGAACTGGAGCCGCTTCCGTTTCCGCCTGGATGCTTCGATCATGTATTCTCCAAATCGGTAGTGGAACATCTCAGAAATCCGGATGCCTTTCTTGCGCGGGCTTTTGAGGCCTTGCGGCCGGGCGGCGACGCGGTGATTATGACGCCAAGCTGGAGACATACGGCTTGGGGACCTTTCTATATCGATCACACGCACGTCACCCCATTCACGGCGCCGTCGCTAGCGCAGGCGATGGTCCTCGCGGGCTTTGAAGATGTAAGAGTGACGCATTTCCGTCAGCTGCCTGCGGTATGGCGGATGCCGGTTCTTAACTACTTTTGTCAGCTGATCGCCGCACTTCCCATTCCATTCCGACCGATGGATTCTTTTGCGCCGTGGCCAGATGCGCTGAACAAAGTAATCCGTTTTTCCAATGAAGTCATGCTGCTTGCCTATGCAGTAAAGCCGACAGGGTAGACCGCCGTGAATAGGATTTATGCCATTATTCCTGCCCGTGGAGGATCGAAGGGGGTTCCTGGCAAGAACATAAAGCCGTTGGCTGGCTTTCCCCTTATTGCATACTCTGTCGTGGCGGCGATTGACGCAAAGGTGTTTGACAAAGTCTTTGTATCTACCGATGACGAAAATATCGCGGCCGTTGCGCGACGTTATGGGGCCGATGTACCGTTCTTGCGCCCTGCCGAACTAGCACAAGACAAATCCCCGGATCGAGGCTATATCGAGCACGCGATTGGTTTCTTTCGGAATAGGGGCGAAGAAGTGTCCACTTTCGGCGTCTTACGCCCGACCACGCCGCTCCGGAATTCAGCGATCGTGGCAGCGGCTGTGTCGTCGTTGAGATCGTGCGAGCAAGCAACCGGGTTGCGCTCGGTTCATCCGCTACCTGAGCCTCCGCAGAAGATGATGGGCATCGAGAACGGTTGGCTTACCGGGCTATTTCCGCATGATCCGCGACCGGAATACTACAATCTTCCACGCCAGTCTTTTCCTCCAGCGTTCCACCCGAACGGCTATATCGACATAGTCAGGGCAGAGCAAGTTGAGGCCTCGACATGCGCGATATTTGGAGCCCGCGTTCTCGGCTTCATCACTCCCGTTTCGACTGAAGTCGACACCATTGAGGAGTTCGACTTGTTAGAGTACACAATCTCGCTGACACGCCCGAAAATACTCGATTTGTTGAAGTCGATCTAAGTCAGTCTTGGAAGCGACTGAAAAATCATGCCCGCCTTTGCTTTCTCACGCTCTCCAATAGAACGCACACCTGTAAAGACGAATTATCGGTGTGTTCAAACAGCTCTGCCGGTTCCGGAATCCTTGCACATTCTTGAGGACATATATCGATATGAGTCCCGCTCGATGCATGGCCAGATGCCCATAGTTTGGGATAGGGCTGTGAATTTCCAAATCTATGACCGTTGGGGGAATTGTTGGATCGATTTCACTTCAACCATATTCGTCGCCAACGCCGGACACTCGAATCCAAGGATCTGTGCCGCAATTACAGATATCGTGAATCACGGTCTCCTGCATACCTACTCATACGCTTCGGAACCCCGCGCACGATTTTTGCGCAGGCTCATTGATGTCACTCCTGCACAGTTCCAGAAGGCCTACCTGATGTCCTCAGGCACCGAGGCGACCGAGGCGGTCATCAAACTGATGCGTCTCAATGGGCAGCGCGGTGGCAAGCGCCGCCTCGGCATAGTCTCTTTCGAGGGCGCATACCACGGCCGCACCCAAGGAGCTGCGATGATTAGCGGGTCGGTTGCCGGTCGCACGTGGATCGGGTTTCAGGATCCAAATAGCTATCAGGTTCCTTTTCCCTACGAATGGACTCTTGAAGAGGGTGAGACGGGCCAAGATCGCTTTAATGCCCACGTCGCGATGCTCGGGGCAAAAGGCGTCGATCTTGACAAGGACATCTGCGGCTTCATGTTCGAAGCCTACATAGGCTGGGCGGCCGGCTTCATTCCTGCCGGCTATGTTCAAGCTGCGGCAAAATTTGCGCAAGCGCACAGCATTTTGCTTGGATTTGACGAGGTCCAGGGCGGTTTTGGGCGCACGGGCAAGATGTTCGTACACGAGCACTACAGCGTCGAGCCGGACCTGATCGCATGCGGGAAGGGAATCAGCTCGAGCCTGCCCCTCTCAGCTGTGTTAGGGCGCGCCGACTTGATGGATCTTCCAGATGTCGGTTCAATGAGCTCAACGCATTCCGCCAACCCGCTGGCGTGTGCGGCAGGGCTTGCCAATCTAGAGGAGATTATTGATCGGGAGCTATGCGGGGCTGCCGCGCGCAAGGGAGAGATCATGCTGGCGCGACTCAATCGATTAAAGGAACGCTTTCCGGATCGGCTAGCGCATGTGAGCGGACGTGGCATGCTTGCGGCGGTCCTGTTTAAGAAGCCTGGCAGTGATGAACCGGATGCCTTGACCGCAAGCTTGGTCTGCGAACGCGCGATGCATAAAGGTGTGCTATTTGTTCACACCGGCCGCGAGTCCATAAAATGTGGACCGCCGCTTACAATGCCCGAAGACGTCATACACGAGGGCATGGATGTACTTGAAGAAGCCGTTGAGGAAATCATCGCTGAGGAAGAGTTCTCCTCATGAGCACGTTGCGGCATGTGGGTATTGTGGTTTCCGATCTTGATCGAGCCCTGGCTTTTTATCGTGATCTGTTGGGTTTTAGCGTCGACAGAGAGGCCGTCGAGTCCGGAAGCTTCTTGGATGCCATTCTAGGAATGCCCAATGCCGAAATCCGTACTGTAAAGCTATCTGGTGAGGGTAACGGAGCCCAGGTCGAGCTTCTTGCGTTCATACGACCGGAAACACAGGAGACGGTTCGGCCGGTGGGGTTCAATACCCGAGGGCCGACGCACATAGCGCTCACCGTTAAGGATCTTGGGGAATTGTTCCAGCGGATGGTCGCTGCGGGCGTTTCGTTTACGACGCCGCCAAGAGTGGCGGATGACGGAAGAGCGAAAGTGACCTTCTGCCGTGATCCTGATGGTACATTTATTGAGCTCGTCCAATTGCTGTCGTCGGGTGGTGATCCTCACACATCAAGTAACAAATCTAACCCATGTGGCTGATTGGAACCATGCAAGGTCGTTTGTTGCCGCCCTATGAAGGACGTTTTCAAGCCTTTCCCGCAGAAGGGTGGAGGGACGAGTTCAATCATGCGCGCGCGGCCGGCCTTTACGCGATTGAGTGGATCTACGAGTTATCTCATGACACCGACAATCCAGTGGCGACGGACGAAGGGATCGCCGAGATAAAGCGGCTAAGCAGCGAAACCGGTGTTGCAGTCCGGTCGATCTGTGCGGACTACTACATGCAGGCTGGTCTGATCGTCGCCGGTGAACCGTCCGGAGAGCGGATAGAGCATCTGAAGTGGTTGCTGGTGCGTGCCGAGAAGCTGGGAGTGATCTACATCGTTCTACCCTTCGTCGATCAATCGGCTGTGCGCACGCCTAGGGAGAGGAATGCACTGCGGAACATTTTGGGTGAGGTTCTGCCCCATGCCGAAAAGCGGGGCGTGGAGCTGCACCTGGAGACCGACCTCCCGCCGCACATCTTTGCGGACCTCCTTGCTGAGATGAATCACGCGATGCTGAAGGTCAACTACGATATCGGCAATAGCGCGTCCCTAGGCTTCAACCCCACTGAGGAGCTGACCAGGTTGCGGCCGTGGCTCGGGAGCGTTCATGTAAAGGACCGTGAAGCGGGCGGCGGGACCGTGCGACTGGGTACGGGCAAAGCGGATATGCCAACTTGCTTTCGTTTGATCGAGGCAGCCGGCTACCGGCGCCCATATATCATGCAAGTGGCGCGGGGCCGCGATGGAGACGAGGTCGCCTGGGCGCGCGGCAACCGCGAATTCGTCGAGCGCCAATTGGCGCAGGTGGCTGAATAGGCCATGGACCTCGGCCTGCGCGACAAGGTAGTGTTCATCTCGGGAGGGAGCCGGGGTATCGGCCTCTCAACGGCCGCAGCGTTCGCGTTTGAGGGAAGCAAAGTCGCCATCGCTGCCCGCGGGCCGGAAAGCCTGGCGAAGGCTCGCGAAAGACTGGCCGAAGCGGCGGGCGAGGGCCGGTTTCTTGTGATCCAGTCGGACATGACTTCAGAGAAAGACATCGAGCGCACCTTGGACCTCGTGGAGGGCGAGCTGGGGCTGCTTTATGCAGTGGTCGCCAATGTTGGGTCCGGCGCGGGGCAGCCGGGCTATGAGCATCTCGACCGCAGCATCTGGCAGGCTGCCTTAGAGGTCAACCTGCTCTCTAGTGTTCTGCTCGCGGATGCCGCTCTTCCCAGGCTCACGAAGCAGGGGCGAGGCAGCGTGTGCCTGGTATCCTCCATTGCCGGAATGGAAGCGATCAAGGCACCGATTCCGTACAGTGCGGCCAAGGCCGGGTTGATGGCCGCGATGAAGAGCTATGCTAAGGAAGTGGGAAGCGCCGGGGTGCGGGTCAACGCTGTAGCGCCGGGGAATGTCCTGTTCGACGGGGGAGCGTGGGCGAAAAAACTGGCAGATCCGGAGAAGCGAGCTTCTTTTGACAATTACATTCGGCAGGACGTCGCTCTGCAGCGATTCGCGACGCCCGAGGAAATTGCCAATGTCATTGTCTACGTGTCTTGCGAACGGGCCAGCTTTATGAGCGGCAGTACGGTGGTGGTGGATGGTGGCCAAACTCGATTCGTCTTTTAGCTCTGCTGAAGCTGTCGCCCATGTGCGGCGCCTGTTCGAGGAATCTGTGCGCGTGAAGCAGGCGCTGGTCGAAGGAAACCATCTGAAAGTGCTGGTTGAAATGGCTAATCGGATTGCTCGGTCAATCGCCGCCGGCGGGAAGCTGATGCTGTGTGGAAACGGCGGATCGGCGGCCGACGCACAGCATCTCGTAGCCGAACTACTGGTGCGACTGCGACCTCAAGTCGACCGGGACGCCATCCCCGCAATCACGCTGGCGCTGGACACCTCGAGCATGACAGCTCTTAGCAATGATTTCGGCTTCGAGATCCTGTTCGAACGCATGGTGAAGGCCCTCGGTCGTCGGGGGGATGTCCTGCTCGGTATAACCACCTCCGGGCGCTCGAGGAACGTCATTCGTGCGTTGGAGGCTTCGCGCGCAATGGGAATTGAGACTTTCGGTTTCCTGGGGGGCGATGGCGGGCCGGCCCGACAATATTGTGAGTTGGCGTTTGTCGTCCCTAGCCAGGAAACCGGACGCATCCAGGAATCTCACATCACGGCCGGGCACGCCCTGATGGAACTCGTAGAAGACCAACTCATCCGGGATGGCCACATACACATGCTGTAGGCTCCTAAGTGACATTCGGCAAGAGCTCTTCAGTCAGGAACGCGTTCGATCTAGGCGGTCGGGTTGTGATCATAACCGGCGGTGCGGGTCTCCTCGGGGTGCGTCACGCGGAGGCCGTGGTCGAATTGGGCGGCATGGCGGTTTTGGTGGATATCGATGAGAGTCGCGCCCGTGACGCCGCCGCAGCGGTCAGCGAAAACTTCAATGGCGAGGCCCTCGGACTTGGCGCTGACATCACCGAACCGGAACAGGTCCGCGATTTGCGGGATATGGCGCTCAAGCGCTTCGGCCGCATTGACGCCCTCATCAACAATGCGGCCAATAACCCAAAAATGGAATGCGACGCCGCACAACGCGCGCATCGTTCGCGCTTCGAGAATTTTACTCTTGAGAATTGGAACAAGGACATTGCGGTTGGCTTGACCGGCGCTTTTCTTTGCAGCCAGGCGTTCGGCACCGAAATGGCGCGGGCCGGCAAGGGTGTCATTCTGAATATTTCCTCGGACTTGGGTCTGATCGGCCCAGATCAGCGCATTTACCGCAAAGAAGGCTCGACCGAGGACATGCAAATGGTCAAGCCTGTGACCTACTCGGTCGTCAAGGCCGGCGTGATTGGGCTCACGCGCTATTTGGCAACGTACTGGCCGAAGTGCGTGCGGGCCAACGCCTTGGCACCAGGCGGCGTGTCGGCGGAACAGGATGAGGATTTCGTCGAGCGGCTTACCAACCTGATCCCTATGGGTCGCATGGCTCACAAGGACGAATACAAGGCGGCGGTTGCCTTCATGATATCGGACGCCTCTTCCTACATGAATGGGGCAATTTTGAGCATCGATGGCGGCAGAACCGCATGGTAGCCGCGGACGCAAGCTACCAAGAAAAAACAGCTATTTCTCCCATTCGTTCCGCAGGCAATCTGACCCCAACCCAACAAGATTTCCCCGAAAGCAGAATAGGGAGGATTTATTCCTTGCGCTCTCAAGGTGGAAATTCGTCACTTGTAAGTCGTGGCCTCATAACGGACGACGAAATTGGCAAGCTAATGGCGGAATATGAGGCGACACACGCTGTCGAGGAATATTGGGCGCTCGGCTGGCAATTGTGGCCCCTCTTAAGAACAACGCTATCGGCCGATATCTATATGGAACGAAACTACCCAGGTGCCGACGTAAGTTACCCCGCTTTTTCCAACAACGAAAAGAAAGGGGTTGCTCGTTTAACGCGTGGTGTGACCTACTATTCTCGGCTCCTTCAAGATTACGTCCGGTGGGTATGGGACATTAGGAGTGGGTTGGCGCTCGCTCCGTGGCGCTCATGTGACGTACTTATTTTTGGAGCTGGGGAACGCTATCAATTGCTCGGCGGGAGATGGGTTCATTATGCCACAGGTCCCTTGGCGGACCTGCTGGAGCAGGTTGGGCTCCAGTGCCATATGTGGCAATGGCAAGAACAGCCGGCTCCTGCCGCGAGGCCTTCGGCCGATGTGCTTCCACCGCTGAGAGCGGAATTGGCCCTTGCTGGGGCGATGGACCGTTTTGGCGCTTCTCCCTCGGAACCCAGTTGGTTCGCTGAGTTTGCTTCCTTTCGCCACCGGCAGCTTGATCGACATTTTAGTTGGGAGAGTTTGGTGCCGCATATTGCTTCCATGCTGCCGATGAGCAATATTTTCGAGCGGTGGCTGCGTCGCGCGAGGCCTGGGCTGGTTGTTTTGGACAACTGGTACAACGGTCCCATGATCGCTGCGGCTCTTGCCGCCCATCGTTTAGGCATTCCTGTGATGGATTTGCAGCATGGTATCCAGGAGCAGACGCACAGCTCTTACCACTGGTGGCACAAGGCACCCCCAGGTGGCTGGCCGTCGCGACCGGATATCTTCTGGGTCTGGGGCGCACGCACGGAAAGCCTTTTCCACGAGACCAACCGGATTGATCAGGAGGTTCTGCGGGGCGGAAGTCTTTGGATCCGTCGATGGCTTTCAAATACGGACCCACATATAGAAACAGCATGCGCAGAACTAAGGAGGCAGTTGGAAGGATATTCACGATCAATCCTCGTGACCCTCCCCTGTCCGGCAAGCCTTTGCCTTCGATACCTGAAGGACACTATCGCGAAATCCCCCAGGAATTGGATATGGCTGCTCCGCAGCCATCCTCGAGAGAAACTAGATCGGCAGCGAATCGAGCAAGAACTCGGGTGCTCCGCCGGCGTGACGGTTCGGTTCCACAATGCCACGGAGTGGCCGCTTTACGCGTTACTGAGGGAGGTCGACCTGCACGTTACCGTCGACTCGACTTGCGCGAATGAGGCATTAGCGTTCCGCAAGCCCACAATTTTGATCAGCAAGGCCGGGCTTTCATATTTCCGTGAGTTCGTAGATGGCGACGTGATGCTCCATGCCGAACGCCCCGAGGATTTCTGCGATGCTGCCGACCGCGCTTTGCTGATCGGCCCAGCGCGCCTGCAACAGGTAGCGTGTTCGCTGTTCTCAATGGACGAAGGCGACACCACCCGCGCCGTCGCGCGGATCGTCGAAATTGTCGAGTCAGTTCGAAAGAGGCAAGCCTTGGGCGCTAGATCTCAAGCCGTTTCATGATTGACTGTGTTTACATTGCAGCATCCAAACTCGACGCCCGCTTTACTCGGATATGCGTTGCGAGCGTACGCTACTTTTACCCCGAGATTCCCATTCGGCTCCTTGTTGGCGGTCGATTGCAGCGCGGGCTGGCTCATGAGTTGCGGCGATATTGGGGCGTCCGGATTGCTGACATTCCCAAAGGCAACTATGGTTGGGGCTTCGTCAAACTCGAGCCTCTCTTTGCGCCGCCGGGCGAACGGTTTCTTGTCCTGGATTCGGATACGGTAATGGCTGGGCCGGTACTTGAATTAGCGGACTATAGCGATGAAGACTTAATCGTAGATAACGAGAATGTGTCACCTGAGGTAGCGAAGGCGGTCTACTATGACTTTGAGAAAGCGGCCGAGGAACGCATTCCAGTGCCTGGCCCTGCATTCCTCTTCAACACTGGGCAGTGGTTCGGCAGATCCGGAATACTGAGTCGCAGGGATTTTGGGGACCTTGTCCAATGGGGCTTTCCACCAAGACTTACCAATCCAACAATCTTTAAGAACGGGGAGCAGGGGGTCCTCAACTTCGTAGCCAACGAACTGCTTCGTTTGGGAAAAATCCGTGTGGCTCACGTCCCTCTCATGCGCTGGCCCGGGCATGGAATGCAGGAACTGGAGGTCAACACAGTCTCGCAGCGGGCAGCAACGCCCATTATCATTCACTGGGCGGGAATGAAAAGGGTGCGACAGCGGGAGATGGTCGGAGCTGACTTGCTTTCCTATTTCGAAAAGATCTACTATCAGCGACTTCCCTATGGACGGATGCGCTGGCTGATGGCGGCTGGCCAGGACTCCTTGGCGCACTGGTTGCACGCTGTTCAGGTACGAGTTCAGCTCGCATCCCGGAAATACATAGTGCTACCATCACTCGAAGTGCTTAGCCCGAAAGCTCATTCAAGAAAATGAAGCGGCGGTTTGTTAGGGCGATCAGACATACCAACAAGACGGCACGGCGTTGGTCGCATTGCACGCCCTTCAAGCTAAAAGAGATGCTAACAGTTGGCCTCTGATGCCTGAGAGATCCGTGTGCGCGCAACGACCATCAAGCGTCTAACAACCGCTGCACGACTTTCCGAGAGGGTTCCGCCCACTTCCGCAGGCACAGGCTCAACGAACGTCTGAATGAGCTTAGGGGAGAGAGTCCCATCCAACTGATCCGGACACGGCAAGGAGCCTTGGATACACCGAGGCGACGCTGTCTTCATCTCATCGTGATTGAGGTAGAGTTCGAGCAGGGCCAGTGCAAACTTTCCGACGCCCTTCTCGGGGCGGCGTCCTCTTCGAGGTCAAGCGAACCAGGGCTCGTGAGCTGTGGGCTGAATCGGTCGGCATGGGCAAGGTGCGATTCGAGGCGAACCGGAACCTGGCCGAAGCAATCGCGCATAGCCGAGAGCCCTTCCCATCATGCAGTCTACGGTGAAGGCCGCAGCGGTTTCGGACCAAAGGGAGGTTGACCCGCAATGAAAGAATTGCTCAGAAGCGCTTTGGCCGGATTGGGCTATCGGGTGCAAGGAACACGATACATTCCACGGCAGCTTCTCAGATCGGATTTGGTGCGGGCCATCGAGTTTGACGATGTTATCTGCCGCCGCATGTTCGAGTCTGGTCCGGAGTTCTACTTTATTCAGGTCGGTGCGTTCGACGGGATTACCGTCGATCCTCTGCGGAAGTACATCGACAGGTGCGGCTGGCGTGGAGTTCTTGTAGAACCGCAGGCACACGCAGCAAGTGCCTTGCGCGAACTCTACCGGGACAACGACCGCATCGTCATCGTGCCGGCGGCTGTCGATCGGAAATCCGGCAGCCGTAAGCTCTTCACCGTTGAATCCGAAGACGCCCCGGCTTGGGTGGGCGGCTTGGCGTCGTTCGAACGCAATACCATCCTGAAACATTCGGATCTCGTGCCCGGATTGGGCGGAATGATTAGGGAGACGACTGTTCCTTGCGTTACTTTCGACGATGTCCTTCGACACTTGCCGTTCGAGCGCATTGATCTTTTGCAGATCGACACCGAGGGTGCGGACGCCTTCATCCTGTCCCTCTTTCCGTTCGATCGCATACAGCCGTCGATTGTTCATTGGGAAGTTAAGCACCTCAGCAAGGCGGAGCGGGAAGACTGTCTCGATTGGCTGTCAGGGTTTGGCTACCAATTTGCGGCATGCGGAGGTGAGGATATGATGGCCGTCCGAGCTATCGGATCGCGCGTGTAACCCGTATCCTGTGTTGTCCGGAGGATGGAACGGGGCAGCGTCGACGCAACCCAAGACCTCCGGGTTGCAGCCCATCATTACTCCGATTGGCGACGTCTTCGATGCGTGGGTACGTCGTTAGGTCGTGTCTGCGATGGGGCCTCAAGAGATGAGTGCGCCGCGTATCTATTTCTACTGCAGTAATGAGACCGGAAATCTGCAAGAAGATGTTATTGCTCTCGCCGAGGGACTGCTCGAACTAGGCATTCCATATTACTCGAACTGCGACTATTGGCTTCAGTCCGCGGAGCCCAGCGATTATCTCTTCAAGCATGACCCGAATGTCACGCATGAAGACTGCGATATCGTGGTGGTCAGTTATACCTGGCCTCAGTGGGTCAGGATGGGCTCATTCGATGTCCGTCGGCAGCCGTTGCCCGCCGGCCTCTTCAGCAAAGGCAGAAAGTACGCAACGGTCTATATGGACAACAACGATGGCTACCGCACTATTTCTTGGGAGCCGGAGTACAGACGGTTCGATCTCATTCTGAGATCGAAACTGAACCAGCGAACCTGGCGCCCCGAAAACATGCGTCCGTGGGCGTACGGCTTGACCAACCGGATTGTTCAAGCCACTGCGAAAGCGCCACCTTTTGGATCTCGTAGTAGAACCCTTCTAGTAAACTTCGGGGCCTCACATCCGTATGTGTACGGCACTCGCGATCTGGCCCGCAGTCGGCTCGAACCGAAGATCGGACGACTGTTGCCCGTCGATCGCACCACCGATGATCTGTCAGTCGAACCCTCCGACCCCTTTGAAGCGCTGATGTGGCGTCAGACTGGGGGGCGGTTCAGCCGCAGTTACTATGAGCGGCTCAAGCGCACCCAGGCCGTGGCCTGCTTTTGTGGAGACATCATTCCGCCGATGCCTTTCCGCCCTGAGCGATACTTGGTGGGGGGAAACCGCGCCAAACTGCGCCGTCTGTTTTTTCAGAGTCTGGGCTTGTTCGACCCGCGTCCACCCAGAGCCGTCGGCTGCGACAGCTTCCGGCTTTGGGAAGCTTTAGCGGCGGGATGCGCGACCATAAATATTGATCTCAGCCACTACAGTGTGCAGCTACCAGTGATGCCGCAGAACGGCACGCATTATCTCGGCATCGATTTTGCTCGGGTAGACGATTTCATAGACGGCCTGCGGGAAGAGCCCTCTTTGCTTGAGCACGTCGCCGGCGCTGGGAGACAATGGGCAGAGACACACTACTCTCCGAAAGCCGCCGCGCAGCGGTTTCTGGCTCTATTGTTCTCAAATGCCACCGACGAGATCGGCGCGGGCAAGCGTCCAAGATTAAATACCGTCGGGTTTGCTTGATGTTTTCACCGTTGAAGGACCTCTTGAAGCAGCGCTTGCGCCGCACCTTCCCCGACCGCCGGTTAAGCCAGATGGCTTTCGAGTTGCGAGCGTCGTTGAAATCGGCCGCGAAGGGCCGCGCCAACGCAAAAAGATATCACGAGATGGAATGCATCAGAGTGAATGTCGGATGCGGGGGACGGCCCACAAATGGGTGGGTCAACCTCGATGGGCTTGCCGACTCCGGATGGAGTACTGGAACTGCCGAAAGAGACGGTGCTGTCGCGGCGATGTATACGGAGCACTTTCTCGATCATCTCGAGTACGCCGATGAAGCTCCGAGTTCCCAAACAATGGGATTCCACGATGCCACGCCCTTCGTAGGGATCGGTGGATCAGCGCCGAGAGGATGACGACACCACAATGCTGCAATCTGCCGCGAAAACCTGCAGGAAGAAAGTAGCCAAGATCACTTTCGCCCGCCGCCTCGGTGAACAAATAAAGGAACGAAGGGTCTGGACTCGCCAGTGCCTCGGAATTCGACGCTCAAGCCGCACAAATGGATCGACTAGCGTTCCACGCGACACAATGACTTTAGGTGAATAGAGTGCATAGAAACTAAGATGCTCCCCAAAGCCGCCAGACTATTTGAAAAGTTGCCGCGGACGATGCGCAGACATCGCTTGATGAAGGCTTGGATGCGATTCACTGGAGAAGATCCTCTCCAGCTTGTGCGCATACGAGACGACGCGCTTGGCTATGCTGATTTCAGCGACGGATTCCTGCGCTTGATTGTGATAGATGGAGAGTACGAAAGCGACTTTTTCCGCATCGCGGATGCTCTGCTTCAGGAAGGTGGCGAATTCCTGGACGTGGGGGCGAATCACGGCTTGTTGAGCTTTGGCTTGGCGCGAACGCTGGGCGACCGCATACGGTTTCATCTGTTCGAACCGAATCCGAAGTTGCTGGCGTCCATTAGAAAGAGCCTGGAGCTGTACCCGTCGATGGTGACGGAAGTAAATCCTGTTGCTGTTTGTGAAACGGACGGCACTGTTTTGTTTCATGTTCAGGAAGACCAGACAGGGGTTTCCCACATTGTAAAGAGTGGTGGCATTCCCGTACGATCCATAAAGCTCGACACGTATCTCAAAGACAAGTGCTTGGATCGAGTGGCGCTCTTAAAACTCGATATTGAAGGTTATGAGCTCGCCGCTCTTCGCGGCGCTGAGCATGCACTGAAAGATCACTGTATCACTGCGGTTTATTTTGAGTATGTCGAGAAATTTGTCCGTGTCGCCCCTCCTGCGAAGCTTATCGAATATCTTGATTCCCTAGCTTACGAAGTCTGTTTCTGCCGTGAATGCGATATTGCGGGCCAAGGGGTAGCTCCCACTTGTACCGTAAGAGACGGTTTGCCCGGTCATGACCTTCCACTTCTTCCAGTCAAAGGACGGAAACTGCCGGCGGAGACCGACTTGCTCGCGTTGCCACGAGAGAATCTCACTCGCATTTAGATTTTCCATAAGATGCTCGCTCAAGCTCAAGCACCTGATTTCACCAGAACGCTTGACCGTGCACTACCTCGCACGCTTGAAGGAGGGGATTTACTATACTTCGACCTTGCTGGACTCCGAGCATGGAGTCCAAACTGGCCAGCGAACGGCATTTGCCGCACGGCGGACTTCCTCCGGATCGTGTGGCTGAAACCGTCTCACCGCGGGATATTGAGAGCTGCTTTCCGCGCGCGAAAGACCGCGCAATGCACCGGCTCATCGAAGGTCAAATCGTTCGGGGCGAGGAATGAGAGTGATCTGACGCACCATGACTTCCGCAATTCGCGAGGATGACACATCCGGCGCCGCCAACCATTCTCCCGGGAGGCCTGCCACATTTGTCTCGGTATTCATAAAGAGAGCACCCTGAGATATGTTGGGAAATATCGATCGGTGTTTGCCAACACCGACAGCGAGGGAAAGTGCACGGAAGTCAGTGAGGTGTATGTCAAACGTTGAAAGGAATCTATCCAATGCCGGCAAACGCATGCTTAGACCGAATATTAATAGCCCAGTCGATTTTGGATGCAGTAGGCAGCGAAACGTATCTGGAAATTGGCGTCGACACCGGCGTTAGCTTTATTCCGATAAAGGCCAAAAGAAAATGGGGCGTAGACCCCTCATATACACTCACCGGTCGGCGTCTGATGAAATATGCGGTATTTTCATTTCTGCGAATAAAAGTTGAACGACTTTTTCGAATGAGTAGTGATGAATTCTTCGTTAAGAACGAGAAACTTCTTATGTCATATGGAATTGATGTCTGTCTTGTAGACGGCTTGCACACATATGAACAATCTCTTAAGGACGTGCTCAACGGCTTAAAGTATCTAAAGCCGAAGGGTGTCATATTGCTTCACGACTGTAATCCAACCACCGAGTTGATGGCGCGTCCAGCTGCGGGAATTGAAGATCTGAGCCGTCGGGGCATTCCACAATGGGATGGAGCCTGGAGCGGGGATGTTTGGAAGACACTGGTGCACTTGCGAGCACTCCGCGACGACGTGGACGCATTTGTTCTAGATTGCGATACAGGCATAGGCATAGTGACAAAACGTCGCCCAAGGGGCTGCTTGTCTTATTCTGAGAGCGATATTCACGCGATGGACTATAGGTTCTTATCTAACAGTCGACAGGCACTTTTGGGCCTCCAACCCAGTGAATACTTCAAAGAGTTTGTTCACTCGCACATTATGAGTAGATGATGGCCCAGATTGGCCACCCGTTATGTCGGCCTCAGGACTCGATGCTCGGTATACAGGAACATGCGTGGCGAGTGGGCGTTGTCTTACCCAGATATTTCCGTTTGCGTTCAGAGGAAGAGCTATCGACCATGCACAGGTGATCCGCTAGACGCGACGTTCGCACGCGGTCAGCTCCATGAGGCATCGGTGCTAAAACATTCAACTCTTAGAGTTTCAGTCATCCCACCTGTACCTGGCTTCGAAAACAACGCGCTTTTCGAGGGCCGTAGGAACGATCGAGGCCCACACAGCCCCAATACACATTGGTTGGATTGCCTCGACGCGGTCTACAAGAGGGCAAAGGAGCTGAATATAGTCTTTGGCACTGCCGACGTGATACCGAAGCAGGACGCCGATGTCCTCATATATATGGCCCAGCCAAACTCTCCCAACGATGTCATTGTGCATAAACTGAAGTATCCGAGTCAAAAAGCTATTCTCGTGATGTGGGAAACCTCTCTTGGAGCACGCTATACCTCAAACCCGAAAAACCATTCCGGCTATGATGCGATCTTTACGTACGTGAATACATTAGTTGATGAGAAGCGGTACTTTTTCCTGCCTCCGCGGGCGTTCTATCGCCATCGCATTACAAGTGGTTTGCCATTTGACCAAAGGCGCGTAGGTTGCCTGGTAGGTACGAACCGCAAAATGCGTTATCGCACGGCGCTCTTTGCAATGAAGAAGGGATGGAAGTTCTCACTTAGGGATTGGATTGACTACGTTTTTTGCCCTGGAGAGTTGATTTCATTTCGCTCAAAAGTCGGCAGGATGTGCGCAAGTTATGGGGACTCCACTTTTGACATATTTGGCGAGGGCTGGGAAATGCTCCCCGAGACCCGCCACATTTGTCTCGGTATTCCTAAAGAGAGCACCTTGAGATATGTTGGGAAATATCGTTACTATTTTGCACTGGAAAATCATGGCAGCGGTTGTAGCCTCATTTCAGAAAGAGTGTGGGATGCTTTATGGGGTGACACCGTTCCGGTCTATCTTGGGCACACAGGACTCGATGAATTTATCCCGCGAGAATGCTACATCGATGCGAGGGAATTCAAGGACGTGAAGGAGATGCTTGATTGGCTGTGCCGCGCGCCAGAGCGCACGTGGACAAAGTACCGCACGGCAGGGCGAGAGTTTATTCGTAGTGAGGCTGTCGACAAATTTCTGCCGGAAGCTTTCGCTGAGAGGTTTGTTCGTGCAGTAGCCGCAATAGCGAGAAGGTAAAGTGACGCCTCCGCACAATACGACATCATGAGTCGCTTTCCACTAGGAGCCTTTCAAGCTCAGAGCCGGGTCCAAGCATACGGACTACAACGTCCACGCTACCTCATTTGGCCGTGGCGCCAGCCGATCACGTGCTCAGCAAGTGAGTTCATTCGGGACATCGGATCAACTTGTTACCTGATATGAGACCTAAATTTACGATTGCTATTCCTGTGTACAATCGTCGTGACTATTTAAAGCAGGCGATAGGTTCGTCATTAGCACAGACAACACTCGATTTCGAGGTTATTGTGTCCGATGATTGCTCCACGGATGACTTGAGGACGGTCACCCATTCCTTCGGGGATTCCCGTATCAAGTATTACAGAAGTCAAGATCGTCTTGGGCCGGCCCAAAATCACCAGCTCTCAGTCGCGCTTTCTCAAGGTGAGTACGTTATCAATCTTCACTCCGATGATCTCTTGCTGCCTAATTATTTGGAAGTAGCCGGCCAAGAATTAGATCGCCGCAAAGAGGCCGGAGCTATCTATTCTCCGATGGCATATTTGATTGATTCGAAGATCATCGGGTGTCAAACTGTACCAAAAATCCGTTTTGCAAACCGAGAGGTCTATTTAAGAAATCCATGGTTGGAGAAGTTCCATAATGTCTCCCCAACCTGCTGCATGTTTCGAAGGTCCGTATTTGACCAAATAGGCGGATACAGGAAGTGGTTGAGGTTTGCGTACGATTACGATTTATTTATGCGTCTTATGAGATTCGGAGGGGGAGTTGTGTTTTTTCCGGAGGTTTTGTCTGTCTGGAGAAGGCACGAAGAGCAGGCTTCTCAGACAGTTTCAAATCAGGGTCTGTACGATATTCTCGACCTTTGGCAGCTAGACGAATACTCACATTGGCCCTCATGCGAAATCGCAGATTTGGTTCTCACGGTGTTGATTGGCGCAATGCGGCGCAACAGCAGCGGTTGGGTCGACATCCTTGGTCAAGTTCGGCGTCGTGGTATGACGGCGCGAGTTCTTTGGGGAGCACCAGAAGCAGTTCGTCGTAAGCTACGGCGCCGGAGGAGCGGTGCGGATGCGGAGAAGGACGACCATTACGAATTATCTACGAATCTGAACCGCGCGTTGGACGCAGCGAACGCGTTGGTCAGCAATTGGACGGACCGCACCCCGTCAACAGAGGGATCAAGATCGCATTTATGACCGCGAACGCAAAACAGAGCGCGACCCCGTTGGAGGCGCCGCGACGCACCTCTCTTCGCATTAGGGGGCCCAGTGAGCAGTCTATTAAAGGATAAAGGTAAAATCCTTGTAATTTGTTGGTCACCTCTAACTAAGTCGTTTGGTTTCAGTTTGCAAATTCCTACAGCGCCAATGACCTGCCCCCCAGAAATTAGTCCAGCGGAAATGTGACTTCTCCATTCAACTCTACCCAAAACTGCAACGGAGCAAACCCCGATTCGGCAACTCTGGGTTAGTCTAGCGTCGGCTTGAGGGATTGAGTGGCACTACCGCATACAGCGCACTTACGGTTACAACAATCCCCCGCGGTTGAACGCCATCACGGCCTCCAGCCCATTTTCTGAATGTGGATGTTTTCGCCCTGGACCAAAGTCCAGGGCACGGTTTTAGCCTCGCGATATCAGCTTGTCGTGCATTGAAGTGTCGCCCCAACGAGTCCTTCACATTGTCGAAAACCTCAACCGCGGCGCGGTAGAAAACTGGCTCGTGCGGATGCTGGGGCACGCACGCAAGCGACAAGTAGAGGTCGATTGGACCTTTTATTGCATACTCGGGCAACCGGGAGCGTTGGACGAGAAGGCGCGGGCGCTGGGTGCAAGCGTGATCCAATCGCCGGTTCCGATCGTACAGAAAGTGGAGTTTTTCCGCGCCCTGCGCACGCAGTTGTGGCGCGGGCGATACGACGTCTTGCACTGCCACCACGACATTGTGTGCGCAGTCTATCTGCTGGCCGCGTCGGGGACGCCTATCCGTCGGCGGATCGTTCATGTGCATAACGCTGATGAAGTAGTACCCACCCCCAGCCTCTTCAAGCAGTGCCTCTATCGCGAACCGATGCGGCGAGTCTGTCTCTTCATGGCCGATCGCATCGTCGGAATCTCCAACCATACGCTGGACACGTTTCTTGCGGGACGCGCGCGACGTCCCCAACGAGATGTTGTGCACTATTACGGAATTGATCCCATGCCGTTCGAAAATGTCGCCGCGGATCGCGCCGGGTTTCGCCGTCAATGGGATCTCCCCGAGGATGCGTCAATTCTTCTTTTCGGGGGGCGGTTGGTTCCGGAAAAGAACCCAGTTTTTGCGGTGGATGTGCTGGCCAATCTGCGTCGCATCGTGCCGCGGGCTGTCGCGGTGTTCGCCGGGGCCGGATCTCAGGAGCCGGAAGTGTTGGCGCGCGCGAGAGAACTCGGCGTGGAAAACTCGGTGCGCCTACTTGGCTGGCGAAACGATCTGCCCGAGATCATGAGTTGCAGCGACTGGTTCATCCTTCCCCACCCGGAGCACCCTGTGGAGGGATTCGGACTAGCCGTCGTCGAAGCTCAGTTGGCCGGTCTTCGGATGCTTCTATCCCGCGGCATTCCAGATGACCCGCTGCTTTCGACAGCCAGTTTTCGCCGCCTCGCACTCGCTGAAGGGCCCAAGGTGTGGGCAAAGGCAGCGATGGAACTTTTGCGCTTTCCGGTGCCGTCGCGGGCCGCTGCGCTCGCTTCCCTCCGGGAGTCGCCAATGGACATGGACCGGGCGCTCGACGGGCTGCTCATGCTGCACGCATGAAGTGCACCCGCCCAATAAGGGTCCTCCAAGTTGTCGACAGTCTTGGCATGGGCGGCGCCGAGACATGGCTGATGGAAGTGCTGAGGCTCTGGTCCAAAAGCGGCGCCTGCCGGATGGATTTCCTGGTCACCAGCGGCAATCCCGGGATCTTCGATGACGAAGCGCGACGGTTGGGCGCGGAGATACACTATGTGCGGTATGGACGTGCCCACCTGCAACGATTCACCGCGGAATTTCGGAGGGTCCTGCGGGAGGGGCGCTACGACGCCATCCACGACCACCAAGACTACGCCAGTGGATGGCATTTCCTCATGGGTGCAAGTGTGCTGCCCCCCGTGCGGCTGACGCATGTGCATAATCCATGGCTGCATATCGAGGCCAACTACGCCGTAAGCCCATCGCGGCGACTGGTGACGGTCATCGGAAAACGGCTGGTTTATCTTTTCGCGACCCATGTCGGCGGCACGTCAAGACAAACCCTGCTCGATTGTGGCTTCGATCCAAGCCGACATCGGCACCCGGCCGTGTCGGTTCTACATTGCGGATTTGATGTCGGAGGTTTCAACGCCCCGCGCGAGTCGGATCGCCAGTCGATGCTGCTTGAATTTGAGTGGCCACGCGACGCCAAGGTCGTTCTCTTTGTGGGCCGGTTGGACCTCGCTCTCGAGTTTGACGATCCGCATAACCAAAAGAATTCGTGGCTGGCGCTGAATATCGCTCGAGTGGCGTTTGAAAAGGACCGCGCCGTTCGGTTCTTGATGGCGGGCGCGGGTGACGAGACGCGCACGGAAGTGGAGCGTCGTGTCCGTGAATGGGGCTTGCACGAAGAGTTCCGATTGATCGGTGTTCGGCGAGATATCTCTCGACTAATGCGCGCTGCCGACGTGCTTCTCTTCCCTTCAACTCAAGAGGGCTTGGGTATGGTCGCCGTCGAGGCCCAGGCGGCCTGCTTGCCCGTGTTGGCCAGCACGGCCGTGCCGCGTGAGGCCATTGTCGTGCCCGAATTGTACGATGCGCTATCATTAGATGAGCCGTTGCAAAATTGGGCCACCGCCCTGCTGCGCTCGATCGCAAAACCTCGCCTGCCGTTGGATGTTGGACGTCGCGCCCTCGAAGTCTCCCCCTTTTCGATTACAAACTCGGCTCGGAAGCTAGAGGCGATTTACGGATCGGGCCTAAGATGACACGTGCGCTTGTCATCGAAGGCGCGGGCAATCTGAGGGGATCGGAACGGGCTCTCATCGATTTCGTCGCTGGGACGCCGGAACTCGAGTTCGCAGTTTGCTGTCCACCCAGAACGCCGCTTTGTCGGGAATTGGAAAAGCGGCAAATCCGCCAGCTTCCCTACTTTGTATTTGGCCTTCATCAGAGGTCCAAATGGCGACGACTCGAGGCGGCCATTGGAGTGCTCCGTGCGTGTTTGGAGTTCAGGCCTGACGTCATCCACCTCAATCAGGGCGGCGCCTACAAGGTGACGCTTCCTGCCGCGAAGTTGCTCAATCTGCCGGTCGTCGCCCATGTCCGCATATTCGAAGAAGTAGCCTACCTCGCTAAGCAAAGGCCCGATCCACGCTGCCTGCGCGGTCTGATCGCCATCAGCAAGGCAGTCGAGTCGGAAATCCTACGCTTCCCAGCGCTAGCGTCCATCCCACTTCATCGACTCTACGACGCCTACAGGGTAGGATCTTCGGCAACGGCAGATTTGGCTGAGAAAAGGGTGATACGCCGCGTGGTATGCGCGGGGCGCGTGGAGCCTATGAAAGGCCAAGATCTTCTTGTCAGTGCCTTAGACTTTCTAAAGAACGACTGTGCGGAGTGCCTGGTGGCGGGCGATGGCGACCCCGGCTTCATAGACGAACTGAGACGGGCAGCGGCGGCAAAGTCTGTTTCTTCGATCCAATGGCTTGGCCTTGTGGACGACATTCTACCGCTCCTACGAACCTCTGGGGTGCTCGCCTTTCCGTCTCATCGCGAAACTCTGGGACGGGTCATCCTCGAGGCTTGGGACGCCGGCGCCATACCTGTCGTTTTTTCCGGCAGTGGGGGCGCCGCCGAAATCGTCGCCGGGGCGGAAGGCGGGATTCTTTACGAGGAGCAAACGCCCGAATCCCTTGCGCGCGCGCTACGTGACGCACTGGAACTGGACCAAGAGCAGCGAGCACGCTTGATCAGGAATGGTCGTTCGTGGATGGCTAGGAATTGCGGCCCAGAAACCTATGGTGAGGCGCTTTCTACGATTTTGACAAGCGCCTGCGGGTCGTCCAGTTGAAGCCCAACATGCCAGTAACATTCTATGGAAACCCTCGATTCGATACCAAAGAGGCTGCAATGCGTTTGCAAGGGGAGGTCAAGGCAATAGCCGAACTAGAAGACCGATTTGCAGTTGCATATCAGGCCGGAAGCCGCACTTCGCTCTTTTGCTCGGCTGACGGCGTCACGCAGCTGTTCTATGCTGTTCAGGGAGGTGCATTACATTATGGCTCCTCAGTGAGTGATGTCATCGGATCGGCCGGGTTGAATTGGCAATGGAACTACGAAGCTCTCGCTGATCTGGCAACGTTCGGACATCTCATCGGAGATCACACGCTGCATGCGGCCGTACGCCGCGTCGGCAGTGCGGAATTAGTCACTTGGGATGGGTTAGCTCTCTCGCGGAAGAAACTCGATATACAAGGCTACTCGACCGGAGATCCCTCTAAGGAGGCGATCGAGGTTTTGTTGGAAACCGTAAGAGCGGAAGCCGGCACCGATGACCTGATCTCCCTGTCTGCCGGATTTGACTCGAGGATGATTCTGGCAGCCTTTCTCGCACTTGGGATGAGGCCCAATCTCCTGGTAATGGGTGCGGACCGGTCGACGGATGCAACGATTGCGACCGAGATTGCCAGGAAATTCAACCTTCCCTTGGAGCACGTGCCTCTCGATGGCAATCGAATGATTTCCGATCGATTTTTGATTGTACGTCTGACGTCTGGAACCAAAACAATTGACAATTGGCATACATACGAGTACATCGCAGCGGGAAACGGACCCGCGCCGGGTACAGGTATCTGGATTGGATCAAATGGTGAGTTCGCACGAACTTTCTTCTTTGATCGTGGCTTGCAGTTTTATGTCGCGAACGCACTTGGATCACCTCTTGTAAGGAAATTCTGGGATGTCAAAGTGAGACGCAACGCCTTGCCGGACTCTTTGCGGCCGTTCCTGGTTGAGGAACTTCGCGAGTGTCTAGAACCAGAAAAGCAGATAGCGCGGCTCCTTCGATTCTTCCCACAACGCTCTCTCGGTGACACGAACGATCAGCTCTATCTGGAGCGCGTCCGGCAATTCGTCGCCAACGGGCTGCGTCTCGTGTCTACTCGCTACTCTCCGCGCACGCCGTTTCTGCATCCTAAATGGATCGAGGCTGTTAGGCGGATGCCCCGTCACCTGAAGCTAGGAAACCATTGGCATCGGCTCGCCATCAGCCACTTGTGCCCGGAACTTCTCAGGTTTCCCTATGACACGAGTGGCAAACCCATGAGTCAGGGACCTGGGTCCCGGTACTGGCTCGGGTTTAGTCCGCATTCGCGCAATATTCCCTATTTTGATTACGCCAACTTTTTCAATAGTCCCCGTTTCCGGGAGGTTTACAAAATGACCATACCTGCACTGAATGGTATCTTTCTTGGAAACGACACATCTATGCTGTTGGGGAAAATGCCCTTCAGAACCACTGCATATTTCGCGACTCTGTCATTCTTTGCCGAAATGCAGATAGATTCCTGTTCAGCCGGTCGGGCATAAGCTTGACTTCAAATCCGGAAGTTCAGTATTCGGGATGATCAAGCGCATGAAAGCTAAAGGCTCGCTCTGGAGACGGCGGGACGGTTCACCCGAGTTTACGCGGTGATGCGCGCCCATTCTTTGCCCGCGACGCGGATAGGGGGCGCGGGGTGAAGATCCTCTACCTCGGAGAGATCGGCCCCGGCCAGACGGCGCTCATGAGGATGCGTGCACTTGAGCGACTTGGTCACACTCTGCGCGGCGTGCGCACGATGGAGCCGTGGAAGCATGCGTCATGGATCAAGCGGCAGGTGCAACGGCGGACTCATCGAGGATCCATCGTGGAGGAAATCAACTCCACAGTTCTGTCAGCGGCGCGTCAATTCAGGCCGGCTCTAGTGTGGGCGGACAAGCAGGAGTTCCTGCGCGTTGAGACCATCGAGGCGCTCCGCAATCTCGGCGCGCGACTCGTCCACTTTACGCCGGATCCGTATTTCGCGCTCGCCTGGAAACGCACACGGATCATGGATGAGGCAATGCAGCATTTCGACGTGCTCGTTTACTGCAAGTCTTATGAGAAGACAAATTACGAGGCCCTCGAAAGGCCAGCCATTTATATGCCGCTCGGATATTGTGACGAGAACCACCGCCCCCTAAGCTCAGATGACCCTCGGTGGTCTTGTGACGTCGGATTTATCGGGGGATGGGAACCGCGGCGGGAGCGGATGCTGCATGCCATTGCCAGAACTGGCGCGGACCTGAAGTTTCGCGGCGGTTACTGGGAATTTCTTCAAGACGGGAAGTGGACACTCCGACGTCGCATCATTCTAAGCCAACTCGCGGCTGGAGAGCGGGTTTTCATCCATCGCGACGAAGTCCTGGGCGCGCTTTGGCAAGGTGATGAGGTATACGGCGAAGACTACGCGCGTGCACTTTCTGGCGCCAAGATTGGCCTCGGGTTTCTGCGCAAGGTCTGTCCGGATCAGCACACCACCCGCACTTTTGAAATCCCCGCATGTGGCAGCCTGCTTCTGGCGGATCGGACCGATGAACATCAGGAATTCTTTGCGGAAGGCAAGGAGGCTGAGTTTTTTGCTTCCACCGAGGAGTTGCTTGATAAAGTGAAATTCTATTGCGGCAACGAATCTGCAAGAAGGCGCATCGCCGAGGGGGGCCTCAAGCGCTGCACCGATGGCAAATATGCCTATGTGCATCGCCTCAAGACAGCTCTCGACGCCATAAGCCGAAGCTAGGGCCTGTTAACACTATCTGAGGTCTTCGACGATGAGGGCGAAGTAAATGAAGGCGAGGAAGACCACGTCGAGTTTGTCGAAGCGGGAAAAGATACGGCGGAAGCCCTTGAGTCGCCGGAACCGGCGCTCGATCTCGTTGCGTTTGCGGTAGAGCGCCCGGTCATACTGCCAAGGGTCGAGACGGTTGGGTCGGGGCGGGACCACGGGCAGAAAGCCGAAGTCCAGAGCTAACTGCAGGGTCTGGTGGTCGTCGTAGGCGCCGTCCATGATGAGGTGCAAGGGTGCCGGCAACGGTCCCAGGCCGCCCAGCAGGGCCCGGCCAGCTTTGGCGTCGGAGGCTTGACCGGGCGACAAGGCAAAGGTTATGGCCGTA
>Ga0187888_1000671_pt1 | contig 36541 bp, 31 predicted proteins | sample June2016WEW_7_40_FD_132987 | JGI IMG/M metagenome (GOLD analysis project Ga0187888, IMG submission 132987) | Peatland microbial communities from SPRUCE experiment site at the Marcell Experimental Forest, Minnesota, USA - June2016WEW_7_40 | ecosystem: Environmental > Terrestrial > Soil > Wetlands...
AGCAGAATCGGCCTTGCAGAAGTCGAATCTCCGCGTCCGTTGCCAAGTGCTTTGTGAGATCGCGTGCCCGGCTACGTCGCCCACCTTGCAGGAAATCCGCTACTTGCACCACGGGCTGCTAGGCACCTCAAGGAGAGCGCATAGGCGTGCTCGCGCTGCTCAGCGGTCGCTCTGACGTCCAGCGCAACCAGCAAGTACGGTTTTCCTATCGGCGTCGGGAAACCGTAGTGGGTTTCTCCGGCGCGATAGTTCTCGGGATATTTCACATATTCCTCAACCATGCCACCCGAAGGCGCAGTAGGAAAAACGCGGGTATCTCGCATTACGTCCACGTGCACGCTCTGGACCGTCCCTTTGTTAACCGTCACCCAAGCGTCAAATTTGGCGGCAGGCTCGATCCGCAGATAAGACAACCATGTATTCCGGATTGCGAAGCTGTAGTCACTCCGGTCGCCCTGACGGCCCGACCAGCGACAGTGTCTCGTATGCCGTTCCGCCAGCTTTTCGACATCAGAAAGAGTTGATGTGCCCACCTCGATTCTCGAGACATCGGCGAGGATGCTGGCTGCTTCGGCCTTGATTACGAACGAATAAATGCCCAGCGCAATGATCGCCAAAACTGTGACGAGGACAAGCGATATTAGTATCAGTTGCGGACATGGAGGCAGTTTCATGGATTCTTAGACACCAGTAGGATCATTCGCGAGCCGCCCTACTTCCCTTCCGGCTTGAAGATCACGCCCTGGCTGCTGCGGCTGTTCATCACCACCCGCAGCGGCTGGGTGAATTGCAGGTGCCGCACGCATCCTTGCTCTTCGACCGCCGGCTGTTCGGCCAGCCATTGCCAATCCACAGAGCCTTCTCCGGCATCGGGGTTGACCGTGAAGTATCCTACCTGAAACGCGGTCAGATTCTGAAAGAAATGGCTGCCTTGCGATGGCGTGACCCGAAAATCGCGGAAGCCGGCTTCGACAATCGCGCGCGCGCCGGCGATTTCGTCCCACTCCACCGGAATACCCAGCCAGGGATCGTTCGATCCCCAGCGGCCCACGCCGATCAGCAGGTAGGGGCGATTCTCCGCGCTCAGGCTGGCATTGAAGTGCGCCACCGATCGCGCCACTTGCTGGCTGCGGCTGCGCTCGAAGCGGTGCGAATCCACCACCACAATATCGTGCAGGTTTTCGATGCGCCCGTTGCCCAGAACTTTTGTGCTCTGACACAGTAACTGCGCCGGGTCTACTTCGCCAATGGTGAGGTCTCCCTGATCGCGGGCCAGGGTCAGCGGACGAATCTGCAGGAAGCCGAATTCCGCCGGCTCGTCGGAGCGCGGCAGGCGGACGGCGAATTCGATCTCCACCGGATTGCCCAGCGCATCTTCTCCGGCCCGCACCAGCACCTCCAGAATTGTGGCCAGCGGGAAGATGCCGTGCTTGAGCATGGGCGCAAAGGTCACCACGCGAGCGCCGGGACGGCTGATGCCGTCGTAGACGGCATGGTTATCCGCCGAATACGTTGACGCCACCGGATCCAGCGTGCCATCGGCCTCGGCCACATCGAGGCCGAAGCGGGCTTCGCGCAGATGGCCGGGACCCGCGCCGTGGGGAACGCCGTCCAGTTCGAGGGCGCAGAACTCGGTCTGGGTGTTGGCCAGAATGTCTTCTACGGAAGAAAACTGCAGCAGATTCCGCGGATAGCGCGGGCAGAAGTTCAGGCACCTGCCGCCATCCACGACCGTGCGGCCCAGGCCCAAAGCCACCGCCGCAATGCCGTCGGCAAACGTCATGGGCGGCACGGGATAGAAATTGTGCGAGCGCACCACGCCGGAAAAATCCGGATAAAAGCGCGGCCCGTGAGCCGTGCCCACCACCCGCTGCAGGATCACCGCCATTTTTTCTTCTTCCAGGCGGTAGGGTGTGGCGCGCACGTAGGCTTTGGCGTGTTGGCTAAAGGTGGAGGCGTAGACGCGCTTGATGGCTTCGGAAAGTTCGTCGAGCCGCAGGTTGAGGCTGGCCTGCTGATTGCCCAGCATGAAAGTTTCATAGACGCCGGTGAAGGGCTGGTATTGCGAATCTTCGAGCAGGCTGGAGGAACGCACGGCCAGCGGGTAATTCACTTCCGAGAGAAAGGCCTTCAGATCTTTCTGCAGGCCGGCCGGCAGAGGGGCATCCAGAAAGCGCTGCTGGATTTCGGTGTCGTCGTCGCAGTGCAGGACAAAGTCGCTGAGATTATTTTCTGACAGAAACTGGTCGAACACGTCGGTGGCCAGAACCACGGCGGGCGGCACCGCAATACGGACGCCCGGAGAGCGGCGCGCGATACGGCGCGTGCGCAGCAGATGCCGCACGAAAGCCAGGCCGCGGGCCTTGCCGCCCAGCGACCCGGAGCCGATCCTGAGAAAACCAGAGTCCGACGCCTTGAATGTGCCGGCCCTGAAATCGCCGATCAGGACTTCATTCTGCTCGCGGCGGTAGTCGTTGATGGATTCGATCAGATCGCGGCGCAGGTGCTCGGGGCCGTTGAAATCAGTCACCTTGCGCGGACGCAGCTTGGCGGCCAGGGCAAACTCGGTGCGCGCCATCAACCAGTGGGAAAAGTGATTGCTCTGCGCGTGGTAAACGATGCTTTCCGCGGGCACGGTCTGCAACTGCTCTTCCAGCTGGTTGAGATCGGTGGCCCTTCCCACCTCGCGCTGGTCGGGCATGCGAAAGACAAAGTCGCCAAATCCGAAGGAATCGGTGAGAATGCGGCGCAGGTCTTTGAGCAGCGTGGGCGAGCGCTTGCGCAGGAAGGAATACCCTTCCGCGTGGGCCCGCGGACGGAATTCGGGGCGGCTGGTCTGCAGCACCGCGGGCACATCCGGCACCAGGCTCTTCACCAGGCGCGCCAGTTCGAAACCTGCTTCCGGACTGAGCTTTCCATCCCGGGGAAACTCGACGTCCGAGACCAGTCCGAAGAGGTAGTCGCGATACTCTTCGACCAGCTGCGCGGCGTCTTCGAAATTGGAGGTGAGCAGGATTTTCGGCCGCGCCTGCATGCGCACCAGCTTGTGCGCCACGTTGATGCCTTCCTGAATCACGCGCCGCGACTGCTTGATCAGTTCGGTGTAAAGGACGGGCAGAAATGACGAGTAATAACGGATGTTGTCTTCCACCACAAGCAGCACCGGCACGCCCATGGCGCGCGTGTCGTGCAGCACGTTGCGCTTGTCTTCGATGTACTTGACGATTGCGATCAGGATGCGGGCATTGCCCTGCCAGAGAAAGACGCGGTCAATGTCGGTGACCGGATTGCACGCTACGAAATTCTTGATCTCGCGATAGTCGTAACCCAGCACGACCACGGGAACGTCGAGCCCGGCGCGGCGCACTTCGCGGGCCAGCTGCGCGGCGTCCATGTCGCCGACGGCGAGGTTGGTCACGATCAGATTGAACTGCGCATTGGCGCGAGCCAGGTCAAGCGCCTCGGCGCAACTGGAAACGTGGGTGATGCCGGGAATCTGCTGCAGGTTCAGGTCGAGCGATTCGTCGATCAGCAGCTCGTTCAGCCGTCCGTCTTCGCGCAGGATGAACGAGTCGTACAGGCTCGACACCAGAAGGATGTTGTGCACCTTGAAGGGCATCAGATTTTCGAAGCCTTCAAAGCGCTCTTCGGCGTCGAGGATGGGCTCGGTAACGCGCAGCAGAGACATGGGGAACGTTAACAGCTAATCATACTCGCGAGGAGAGAATCATCTCACGTGGGGACAGCCGCCCCCGGCTGTCCGGTCGAGCGAAGCTCGACGGCTCTGGCCGGAAGGAAGGGGTGCCGGAGGCACCAGCGAAAATAGCCCGCCAGTTCACTGGCGGGTAGGCTACGAGCAGAGTCCCCTCGTGCCGGAGGCACGACTGAAATACTCCCTATCACTTCATTTCAGCCGTCCCTCCGGGACGGGTTCCTCGTGGTCGGGCCTGACCCGGCCTTGAAAGGCCCGGCTATTGTCAGCTGTCCCTCCGGGACAAGGCGAGCCATTGTCACTTGTCGCTGGAACGAAGTTGCAGACGTCAGCTGGCCTGATCAGATCAAAGCATTGGGGAGCGCGAGTTTCTTGCGATTCAGCTGTGGCGCAGAAGATCTCCGGGCTGCTCGCTTCGTGGAATCCCCTGCGCTGAGCGTCTGCAGGCGCAGGACGAACTTTTTGGGCCTCGACCATACCGAACATCAGCTCGATTTTGGCGCGTTCCAGCGGCAGGTTAAATCGATTTAATGAGCGAATCTAAGTTGTTGTTTATAAACACGTTACAGCGATTTCTTTACACAGGACTTCAAGTCCGTAACTCACTAGGTTTCAGTCGCTTGTAACGATGTTGCACCATTTGTGGTGCAGCAGGTAGCCGGTCGAGGTCTTGACTTTTCTCCCCGTGGGAAAGGGCACGGGATTTAATGGATCGCGGAAATAGAAATCAAGAAACCACAGTGTGGGTGCCCCCATGTCTCGCCGTTTTTGCGAGACATGGGAGGGGGCTTGAGGGCGGGCCGGCGCTTTCTCGTCGGCGGCGACCGAAGGTGCTAAGATTCTCTACAAGGAGGTTTTATGAATAAAGTATCTGCCTCTGACGGGGTCTGGAATCGGTTGATAGTTGAGATGCTGGTCGCTATATATCGAAACCGGATGCTGAAGCGCTTCTCGAAGTGGGTTTAGTAAGCCTTCAGGGCTCACGCCATCATCTTGAGCAGTCCTGAGCCTTCGATTGCAGCTTATCCGAGTAGTCGTGGATGTGTGATCGCAGTTCGAGTTGGCGCTCCTGCAATTCCGTCATAACCGGGGTTATGCTTCCCTGCAAGAACAGCCCTTCATCGTCAGAAGGCAGCGCATCGAGCAGGTTGGTGAGGTCTAAGTACGCGTCCCCCATCGCCTCTTCGATATGGATGTCTATACTTAGCGACTCCTCGTAGCGTGCCCGCCTCAACGCCTCGGCCAACTTGGGGTTGTTGGGGTCGGTTTTCCGTAGGCGATCATCAAGGGCGGTACTGTACGCTTCAAGTTGGTGCTGGGCGTCAATGTAGGAACGTAGCGATTTCAGATCGGTCAGCGTCACGCGACAGAAATTCTCAATCAAGTTCCCCTTAGCGTAGCCCACCTTCATCTTCCCGACATCAATGGAACTGATCTGTTTTTGCCATCGCTCGGTGGCCGCATCAGGTCCGCTCATGTAGTCCCGGTACCGCGAGGCGTCCATCACTTGGGCGGTGCACGGGTGAACCGTCGCGAGCCCGAGAAGAACGGCGAACAACCTTGGCGTCCTCATGGCGGGGATTGTACTCCACAGTTGGAAAGCTCGTTGATGCTTAAAGTCAAAATTCCCACCCTTGCCGCAAAAAGCGCGGCAAGGATGGGGCACCCGTTTCATCGTTACTGCATGTAACTGCCGGGCTTCGCCCGGCTGGGCGGACGAGGGCGTCCGCCCCTCCACAAATCAACTACACCAACCCTTGATCCAGCATGGCATTGGCGACCTTGAGGAAGCCGCCGATGTTGGCGCCGTTCACCAGGTTGCCGGGCGTGCCGTATTTCTCGGCCGTTTCGTAGCAGGTCTGGTGGATGGCGATCATGATCCTGTGCAGACGGTTGTCCACTTCCTCGCGGGTCCAGCTCAGCCGCTGGCTGTTCTGGGACATTTCGAGGCCGCTGGTGGCCACGCCGCCGGCATTGGCGGCCTTGGCCGGTCCGTACAGGATCTTGGCATCGAGGAACATCTTGGTGGCTTCGAGCGTGGACGGCATGTTCGCGCCCTCGGCAACCAGCTTGCATCCGTTCTTCAGCAGGTTGGCCGCATCTTTCGCGGTGATTTCGTTCTGGGTGGCGCTGGGGAAGGCGCAATCGGCCTTCACGTTCCACAGCGGGTTGTGCTCCAGCTTGATGTCGGTGGGCATGAAGATGGCTTTCTTGTACTTGTCGGCGTAGTCGCGAATGCGGCCGCGCTTCACGTTCTTCAGGTCCATGACCCAGGCCAGTTTCTCGCGGTCAATGCCATCGGGATCGTAAATGACGCCGTTCGAATCGGACACCGTGACTGGCTTGGCGCCGAAGTCGAGCAGTTTCTCGATGGTGTACTGCGAGACGTTGCCGCTGCCGGAAACCAGGCAGAGCTTGCCTTCCAGCTTGTCTTTCCGCGTCTTCAGCATTTCGTCGGCGAAATAGACGCAGCCGTAGCCGGTGGCTTCGGGACGAATCAGCGAGCCGCCCCAGCCCAGGCCTTTGCCGGTCAGCACGCCGGTGAATTCATTGCGCAGCCGCTTGTACTGGCCGAACAGAAAACCGATCTCGCGTCCGCCCACGCCGATGTCACCGGCGGGAACGTCGGTGTCAGGCCCGATGTGACGCTGCAGTTCGGTCATGAAGCTCTGGCAGAAGCGCATCACTTCGTTGTCGCTCTTGCCCTTGGGATCGAAATCGCTGCCGCCCTTGCCGCCGCCCATGGGCAGCGTAGTGAGCGAGTTCTTGAAAACCTGTTCAAATGCCAGGAACTTCAGGATGCCGAGGTTGACCGAGGGATGGAAGCGCAGCCCGCCCTTGTAGGGGCCGATGGCGCTGTTCATCTCGATGCGGAAACCGCGGTTGACCTGAACGTTGCCCTGATCGTCGAACCAGGGAACGCGGAACATGAGGACGCGCTCTGGCTCGACAACCCGCTCCAGCAGATGAACTGACTGGTATTCGGGATGTTTGGCCAGGGCCAACCTCAAAGAGTCCAGCACTTCTTGCACCGCCTGATGGAACTCAGGCTCGGCGGGGTTCTTCGCTTTCACGCTGATCATCACGGATTCAATGTAGTCCCCTGGAACCTTGATTCCCGGGGGTGTCATCACAGCCATAGTCCTACCTCCGTAGGTACAACCTGTACATAATGCCGCTACTCATTCTCTTCTTCCATAAAGAAGTGGCAGTGACGTATCGCACCGCTGGGGGTGATTGGCGTCACGCGGTGCGGATGTAGCATGGAATGAATAAGATACGGGGACCGTTGTGGGATATTCGGGTGATTCTGTGGGTACCTGCAACATCACGCGGCGCGCATGGCAGGTTTTCGGCGTGCAATCATTGATTGCAGTGCTATCATTGATAGCATGCCAAGCATTACCATCCGAAACCTGGAACAGGACACGAAACGCAAGCTCAAGATCCGCGCGGCCACGAATGGGCGGTCCATGGAGCAGGAGGCACGCGAAATCCTGAAGAGTGCGCTGGCCCAGACCTCCAGGAAACACAGCAATCTCGCCGAGCGTATTCGCGCCATCTTCGGTCCGCTGGGAGGAGTGGAGCTGGAGCGCCTGGCACGGGAACCCGTACGCGATCCAGATTGGCTCAGTGAGGGGGAGTAGAGAGTTTCACCACGGAGGCACAGAGACACGGAGAGAGAATTGTTGAATTCTGATTGTTGATTGTTGAATGACAACCCTGAGCTTCCGGTAGCGGTTCTCATTCAACAATCAAAAATCAACAATGAGTATTTGCGTTCTCTGTGACTCCGTGTCTCCGTGGTGAGAATTTGCGCGATGATCATTCTCGATACTAATGTCGTTTGCGAACTGATGCGCCCGGCGCCGGAGCCGCGGGTACTGCACTGGTTCAGCAGTCAGGCGGCGGAGGACCTGCACGTCACCGCCGTGACGATGGCGGAAATTTTTTACGGCATCGAACTCATCTCCGTTAGCCGGCGCCGCGACGCACTTCGAGCGGGCGCCGAAAAGATGTTCGGCGGCGCGTTCGCGGATCACATTCTGACCTATGAGGACCGAGCCGCCCGTGCGTTCTCGCAGATCGCGTCCTCTCGCCGCCGGCAAGGGAAACCGATGTCCGCTTTCGAGGCGCAGATCGCGGCGATCGCGCGGGTTCATGGAGCGACGCTGGCCACACGCAACCCTTATGTTTTCGAAGGATGCGGGGTGAGGCTGGTCAATCCGTGGGAGGGGTGAGCTGCGCCGGTCGCGCTTCTAGACCCAAAGCGAATGACCTATGTGGTGAGTGAGTGGTAAGACGACGGTGCCGGAGGCACCTCCGAAAGTAGCCCGCCAGTTTACTGGCGGGAAGACTCCGAACCACGGAACCTCGTGCCGGTCAGCCGTCCCTAACGGGACGGGCGGATCTCAACGGCGGCAACCCGGCGTTGAAACGCCGGGCTATTGTCAATCGTCCCTTCGGGACGAAGTGCATCTAGCAGATTCTCGGCAACTGCTCGCCGCTCAGCATGTCCACCACCCGGTTGCCGCCGATGCGGCTTTGCAGCACGACCGTGCGGCCGGGGGTCTCTTCCACTTTTCCTATGCGGACGGATGCTCGCGACACCTCGACTTTCTTCAGAACGTCAAGGGCAGCGTTGGCTTGCGCTTCCGGAACGAATACGGCGAAGCGGCCTTCGTTCGCCACATACAGGGGATCGAGGCCGAGGATTTCGCAGGCGCCCTCGACGACTTCGTCGACCGGAATCAGCGCTTCTTCCAGCTTGATGCAGACATTCCGGTCGCCGGCGATCTCGTTCAGCGTTGTCGCCAGGCCGCCGCGGGTCAGGTCGCGCAGGCAGTGAATTTCAATTCCCGCATTGAGCAGCGCTTCGACTGCGGGCCACACGCTGGCCGTGTCGCTCAGAATCGGCGATTCGAATTCCAGGCCTTCGCGCACGGAAAGAATGGCGATGCCGTGGCGGCCGAGATCGCCGCTGATGATGACGGCGTCGCCGGGCTCGACTGAGGCCGGGCCGATGGCAGCCAACGGTCTTCCCTCAGGGGCTAAAGCTCCCGTTTTTCTTGGCTGCTGATGGCGCGGCTGAAGCCGCGCCCTTTCAAAGCCATTTATGAGCCCAGCTCCGGACTCGACGACGCCGATCCCGGAGGTGTTGATGAAAATGCCGTCGCCTTTGCCCTTGTCCACGACTTTGGTGTCGCCGGTCACGAGTTGCACGCCAGCCTTGGCCGCGGCTTCCTGCATCGACGTGACGACGGTGCGCAGCGTCTCCATCTCGAGGCCTTCTTCGAGAATGAAGCCGGCACTGAGGAAAAGAGGACGCGCGCCGCACATGGCGAGATCGTTGACCGTGCCGTTGACGGCGAGGTCGCCGATGTTGCCGCCGGGGAAAATCAGCGGGCGCACGACGAAGGAATCAGTAGTGAAGGCAAGGCGTGAACCGGGCGTCAATCCGTCAAGCGGCAGGACCGCGCCGTCGTGGCGCTGGTCGAGCGCAGGGTTCGAGAAGGCGGGAAGAAAAATCTTTTCGATGAGCTGATGGGTGAGCCGTCCGCCGCCGCCGTGGGCCAGAACGATGCGATCGTCAGCGACTCGCGGGACTGGGCAGCTCAGTGTGAACGTCGTGGGTTTGCCGTCTGCCATAGTGGTAATAGGCCGCGCAGGCGCCTTCTGACGATACCATGGGAGCGCCCAGCGGATTCTCGGGCGTGCACTTCACGGCAAACGCCGGGCAGTCGTGAGGCTTTTTGATGCCTTGCAGAATCAGACCGGCGATGCACTCCGGAGATTCGTGCGCCGGTTCGCCCGACGAAGGGAAGCGGAGGTTGGCGTCGTATTTCTGGAAACGTCCGCGCAACTGGAAGCCGCTGGCCGGAATCTCGCCCAAACCGCGCCACTGCCGCGGGGTGATCTCAAACACTTCGGCGATGCGCTCCTGCGCGGGCCGATTCCCTTCCCGCCGAACCGCGCGGCTGTACTGATTTTCCACCTCATGCCGGCCTTCCTCAAGTTGCGTCACAGTCATGAGAATGCCTTCGAGCAGGTCGAGCGGCTCGAAACCAGTTACGACGATCGGAACCTTGTAGCGCGCGGCAATCGGGATGTATTCCTCGTAGCCCATGACGGTGCAGACGTGACCGGCGGCGAGAAACCCCTGGACGACGCAGTTTTCGGAGGACAGCAGCGCCTGCATGGCGGGAGGGACCAGCACGTGGGAAACGAGCAGCGAGAAATTCTCCACGCTATCGTGATCGGCCTGCCACGCGGCCATGGCGTTGGCGGGAGCCGTGGTTTCGAAGCCCACGGCGAAGAAAACGACTTGGCGCTCGGGATTGGTCTTCGCCAGTTTCAGCGCGTCCAGCGGCGAATAGACGATGCGCACGTCGGCGCCTTCGGCCTTAACGTCGAACAGGCTCTTGGACGAGCCGGGCACGCGCAGCATGTCGCCGAAGGAAGAGAAAATTACATCTGGGCGCTGCGCGATGGCGACTGCCTTGTCGATCAGTTCGATTGGCGTGACGCAGACCGGGCATCCGGGGCCGTGCACCAGCGTGATCTCGCGCGGCAGCAGGTCTTCCAGGCCGCTCTTGACGATGGTGTAAGTCTGGCCGCCGCAGATTTCCATGATCGTCCAGGGGCGCGTGACTTTGGCGCGGATGGCCTGGGCGAGTTGCTCGGCCGCCTTCTGGTCGCGATATTCACTGAGGAATTTCACCGAGTTCCTCTTTCAGCGCGCCCAGTTCCTCGAGGTACTGGAAGACGCGCTGCGCTTCGGCTTCGTCAATCACGCTGATGGCGAAGCCGACGTGGACCAGAACGTATTTGCCGACTTCGGCCTCGGGCGTGTAGGCCAGGTTGATTTCTTTGCGCACGCCGCCGAAATCCACCTTGGCGCGGCGGAAAGCGATATCGCCAGCGTCGATGATTTCGACGACCCGTCCGGGAACAGCAAGACACATGACGCGCTCCTCACCTCAGGGGCTAAAGCCCCTCAGTATCGCTGCCCTTGACGCGGCCCTGAAGGGCCGCTCTTCCACGGCACTGCCCGCGCCTTCCCATAACCACTGACCCGCTTAGCGACCTTTGCGAGAATCTTTGCGATCTTTGCGGTAAGAAAGCTCGAACGCAAAGGGCGCCAAGGACTCGCGAAGTCCGCGAAGAAAATCCTACAGCCTTGCCATTACCGCCTGGCCTAGCGCGATACCGCCGTCGTTGGGCGGGACACGCTGGTGCGTATACACGGTAAAGCCGCGAGATTCCAGCGCCGCGGCTGTCCGCTCCGTCAAATAACGATTCTGAAACACGCCGCCGCTGAGCACAACCTGCTTCAATCTGGCACGGGCGGCGACTACGTTGCCAGCAACTGCATTTTCGGCAACTGCGTTTTCGGCCACTTCAAGGATCCACGCGACCAAAGCGTTGTGAAAGCGCGCGGCAATCAGCGGCACAGATACTCCGGCGCGCTTGTCAGCCACGACGGCCTGAATCAAGGGACCCCAGTCTCCACCACTCAAAGGATACGCCTCCTCGGTGCGCAACGCCCCAATTTCATTTTCCAGCAGCATGGCGGCCTGGCCCTCGAAGCGATTCTGCTGGGCCACGCCTGTGATCGAGGCCACGGCGTCAAACAGGCGTCCCACGCTGGTGGTGGGGACGACGTTGATGTTCCGTTCGAGCATCAGACGGACTCGCGGGTCAGCGGCTTCGGGTCCGCAAGCCTGAAACAGCAGACTGGCCGCCGAACGCCAGCCTTCGCGGACGGCGGCGTCTCCGCCCGGCAGGCCGAACGATCGCAGGTGGGCGATGCGCTCGAAATGATTGCATTCGCCGCGAAAAAATTCGCCGCCCCAGATGGCGCCATCGAGGCCGTATCCGGTGCCGTCCCAGGAAACGCCGAGATATTCGCCTTCGACGTCGTTCTCCGCGGCGCAGGCGGCGACGTGCGCCTGATGATGCTGCATGCGGAGGATCGGCAGGCCTGCCTGCTCGGCCCAGTGCGTCGAGGCATAGTCGGGATGGAGATCGCAGGCGACCAGTTCGGGCTTGAAACTGTAGAGGCGGCAGAGATCGGCAATGGCGCGCTCGAAGGCGCCGCGGGCCTCGAGCGTATCGAGGTCGCCGATGTGCTGGCTGAGAAAAACGTCCTGGCCGACGGCGATGGCGACGGTGTTCTTGAGATGGCCGCCGACGGCGAGTACGGCAGGCAAGCTGTGGCGCACGCGAATGCCGAGCGGGGCGTAGCCACGGGCGCGGCGGAGAATGCCGGCGCGTCCGCGGGTGAGACGCACCACGGAATCGTCGCAGGCGCGCACGATCGGCCGGTTGTGCATCAGGAAGCGGTCGGCGATGTCTTTGAGGCGAGTGGCCGCTTCGTCGTTGGCGATGGCGATAGGTTCGTCGCTGCGGTTGCCGCTGGTCGCGATCAGAGGAAATCGGCACTCCTGCATCAGCAGGTGATGCAGCGGCGAATACGGCAGCATGACGCCGAGATAGGGCGAGCAGTGAGCGACGTTCCAGGCGAGATCGGTAGCGCTCTTGGGTTTAGCTAATACGATGGGCGCGGCCAACGACTCGAGCAGTTCGACTTCGGCCGGTGAAATGTCGCAATATTCGCGCGCGATTTCGAGCGACGGCATCATGAGCGCGAAAGGTTTCTCTTCGCGATGCTTGCGCAGGCGAAGGCGCGCCACGGCGGCAGCCTGGCGGGCATCGACCAGAAGCTGAAATCCTCCGATGCCTTTGAGCGCGACAATCTCGCCGCGGCGCAAGGCCTGGGCGACGTCTTGAATCGTGCCGTCGAGTTGGGGGCCGCACACCGGGCACGCGTTGGGCTGGGCGTGGAAGCGGCGGTTGGCGGGATTTTCATATTCCTCGCGACAGGCGGGGCAAAGCACAAACTCGCGCATGGTCGTGTTGGGCCGGTCGTAGGGGATGTCGACGACGATGGTGTAACGCGGGCCGCAGTTGGTGCAGTTGGTAAAGGGATATTCGAAGCGGCGATTGGAGGGATCGAACAGTTCGGCGCGGCAATCGGCGCAGGTGGCGAGGTCGGGAAGAACGTTGACGGTCTTTCCGGAATCGGCGTCGCTCGAAAGAATCTCGAAGCGCATTGAGCCTTCGGTTTGAATCCGCGCCGATTCGCGCACGGTGACGACCGAGGCTTTCGGCCGCTCGCGCTCGAGCCGCCCTTCAAAACGGGTCAACCGATCGGGCGGGCCTTCGACTTCGACCACCAGGCCGGCGGAGGAATTCAATACCCAGCCGGTGAGGGACATTTCCGTCGCGAGGCGGTAAACGAAGGGACGGAATCCGACGCCCTGCACGGCGCCGCGCAGCGTAATGCGCAGACGTTCGAGCGCGGGATTTGCGGCGCGAGTCATCGCAGGACGAGAATTCCCTGATTCTAGAGCATTCTAGGGGGCGCCGCGGCACCGGCGGGTCTGGCAGTGTCCTAGTTTGGCTTTTTCACCACAGAGTCACGGAGAAGACCTTGAACCTGCAAAAACCGGAAGGAGCGTTTGCCAGGCAGTTGGTTTTCTCTGTGTCTCCGTGTCTCGGTGGTAAGAAAACCAGCTTAGGACATTACCGCGGTCTAAAAGCCTTAACCGCGAAGGACGCCAAGAAAGGCCGCGAAGATCGCGAAGAAAATCAGAGCTTTCTGCAGCCTGTCAGTGCTTTCGCCTGCCGCCTTTCGCTGAATCGCTGTTTGCCCACGCTCTTACTCCCGAACCGTCAGCACGGGGCAGTGGGCCTGGGCGATCACCTGATGGTCGGTCGTCCAGGGCAGGTGAGTGCTGCCGGCGCGTGCGGCCGTGCGGGCGCCGAGCACGACGAAATCGGCTTCCCGCGCCGAAGCAACCTTCAGGATGCGCTCCGCGGCCGGGCCGAATTCGAGCACCGTTTCCGGCGGATATTGCAGGGCTGCATCCTTGGGCAGCAAATCTTGCAAGCGGCGCACACCCTGCTCGACGAGGTCGGGCTGGCTGCCCAGATGGGTGTAATCCTCGAACACATGCATAAGGGTGAGCCGCGCATGGAATGCCTCAGCGAGAGACACGGCCGCCCGGGCGACGGCTGGCGCGTTGTGCGCAAAGTTGGTCGCGAAAAGGATCTGCCGCACCTCGAGCTCGATCGGGGCAAGATCGCGGCCAGCAGCCGGAAAAGCGGGAAGTTTGGCCCGGCCAGAGACCTTCGGGCCAACGCTGAGCACGGGACAGGGAGCGTGGCGCAGAATATCCTCGGCCACCGAACCCAGGAGCAGCTTGCCCAGTCCGGTGCGGCCGTGCGTGCCGACCACGATGAGATCCACTTCCTTTTCGGCAATGATCTCGGACAGGTTCTGCCAGATCAAGCCATGGCGCACGTGAGTGTGGTGAGGGATTCCCTCAAAACGCAGCGCCATGTGCTCAATTTTTTCCTGGGCTTCCTGGAGCGCGCTCTCGTAGATGGTGCCCATGCTGACGTAATCGACGCCGCCGGTCATGGCCAGCAGGCTGGTGTCGGAGAGCACGTGCGTGACGTGCAGGGTGCTCCCAAAGCGCCGGCAAATGGCGGTGGCATAGGGCAGAGCTGACTCTGAGGTGGGAGAAAAATCGGTGGCGAACAGGACATTCCTGGGAGGAGCAACGATCTTTCGCTCGGCCAGTGCGGTCTTGCCTTCTTCGACTCTAGCTTCGGAGAGTGTCACGGAACACCTCCATGCTCAAGTTCAGGATCACGCAGCGGACTGATTTTCGATATGCCGCCTGTCACCGGCGGGTGTGATTCAGGTCACGTTGAAAAAACTGGGCGAGCATTTTCAGCAGGATGCGTACGGGAAAAGCAGGTTCCTCACGGCTGAAGCCGTTCGGAATGACAGACCGCCATCGCAGCACTGAAAACCGAGTTGAACTACAATCTCTGGGCGGAGCGGCGCTGGTGTTGGCGTGCTCGACAGCAGGCCCGGAATCTGTTGAGCAAGGGAGGCGAATCATGCCCACGAAGGCTGGCAATCGAAACGGATCGAGGAATCAGAGGAAAGAGACTGCCCGCGCCAAGGCCGCGGCGGCACCCGATCCTGGCCGTCCGGAGCCGGTGGCCGCGAGGAACGCCCGCGCCAATCGCAACATGTACTTCATGGCGATCGCGATGGCGGTGCGGTTGCGGGCGAACTGCAGGGGCAATCGCGTGGGGGCGATCATCGTGCAGGATCATCGCATCGTCTCCACCGGATACAACGGCACTCCAGCGAACATGGTCAACTGCCTCGACGACGGCTGCTATCGCTGCGCCAACCGCGACAAGGCGTATCAATCCGGGGAAGCGTATGACCTCTGTATCTGCGTGCACGCGGAACAAAATGCGCTGCTGGCCGCGGCCCGGTTCGGAATCGCAGTGGAAGGGAGCACGGTCTACACCACCATGCGGCCGTGCTTCGGATGCGCCAAGGAGTTGCTGCAGGCGAATGTTCTGAGCATCTACTATCTCCACGAATGGACTCCGAGCCCGCACGAGGACCCGGTGAAGACGGAGAAGCAGCGAGCGCAATACGACAAGCTCATGACCCGGTTTCCCGGCGGCGTGCATCACCTGCAGATGGATGATCCGGATTACGAGTGGGCGGTGTCGAAGAAAGGGCCGGCGGTCGTCAGTTCTGACGTTCACGGCACGCAGGATGTGTAGGGGACAGCGTCGCGGTTTTTTCCTTCCATAAGTACTTGTCATTCCGAGGCGGCTTACGCCGCCGAGGAACCTGCTTTTCCAGGCACACTCATCACGGCCGGTTCGCCCCAGTTTGCGGCCATATCCTCCCAGGTCGGATTGGCCTCGCGGATCAGAGCCACTTTCTTTTCCCGCCGCCACGCCTTAATCTCGGTTTCACGCGCGATGGCGTCGCCGATGTTCTGAAAGCTCTCGAAGTAGACTAGGCGGTGCACTCGGTATCTGCTTGTGAATGCCCCTCCCTCACCCGCTTTGTGCCGCAGGACTCTTGCCATGAGAAATCCTGTCACGCCGGTGTACAGCACGCGGCTCTTGCTGGCCATGATGTAGACGTAGTAGGTCCGCTGAGCCATCCCTACTCTTCCAAATCTTGTCATTCCGACCAAAGGGAGGAATCTGCTTTTGGCCGAGGTTGCGAAGCACACAACAGCAGGTTCCTCACGGCTAAAGCCGTTCGGAATGACAAGCCTTTCTTGGCCACTCGGAATGACAAGCTTTTCTTGGCCACGACTCTTATTTCCTGATAGTGAGTCTTAGCAGAGCGACGGGGAGCAGCGCAGCGTCATCCGTCACAACGAGAGTGTGCAAAAATTCACGTTATTCCTAAGCTGGGAAAACAGCCGGCAGCCCCCAAGTGCTGTCATTCCGAGCGAAGGGAGGAATCTGCTTTGTGCCGAGGCTGCGAAGGACACAACAGCAGGTTCCTCACGGCTGAAGCCGTTCGGAATGACAAGCTTTTGTTAACAGTCTGCTTTGTTAACCGTCTGCTGCCAGCATTCTTCTGCCCTGGTCCGGCAGCAGCTTCACCTTCCAGCCGCTATTGTGCAAATCCGTCGGCCTGGGTGACGGCGCCGAGGGCGACGGTATGGTCAATGTAGAGGCGGCCGGCCTCGAGCGCTTTGCGGTCCAGTTCGAGCAGAGTCGGATTCTTGACCTTCGCCTCCAGCACTTTCATGGCGGTCGCCGCCGACAGGCATTCGGTCTCTTCGAGCAGCGCGCCCATGATGACGACGTTCGCCACCTTGGCGTTGCCCAGCTTGTCGGCAATCTCGTTCGCCGGGAGGCAGACGACCTGCGCCTGCGGAATGGCCAGGTCTTCGGGCACTTTCTCGCGGCCGTAGATGATGATTCCGCCGGGCGCAACTTCGGCGGCAAATTTGCGCAGCGAAATTTCGTTCATGGCAACCAGAACCTGCGGGCGCGAGACGAGCGGCGAGCCGATGCGGTCCTTCGACAGGCAGACGTGGCAGTGGGCGCTGCCGGAACGCATCTCCGGCCCGTAGGACGGCAACCAGCTGACTTCCAGGCCTTCGCGCATGCCCACTTCCGCCAGAAGCTGGCCGAGCAGCAGTACGCCCTGACCGCCGAAACCGGCGATTTTGATGCCCAGTTCGCGGAAATGATGATGGTGGCGCGGAGCGGCAGCGGCGTCACCGGATTCCTTTTCGTTGCCGCCGATCACTTCGGCAACGGTTTTGTGCGGCGGCACGTTGGTGTTGGGGATTTCAACTTTGCGATCGCGGAACACGTTCAGGGGGAAGTTCGGAATCATTTTCTCCGCTACCCACTTGCGCGCCTCGATCGGATCTTTTCCCCAGATGGTGGGGCAGGGCGAGAGAATCTCGACGAACGTGAAGCCGGCGCCGGCGCGCTGCAACTCCAGCGCTTTGCGGACGGCGCGGCGGGCTTTCATGATGTTCTTATTGTCGGAGAGCGCGACGCGCTCGATATAGACCGGAGCTTCCAGCGAGGAGAGCAATTCCGACATGTGGATGGGGAAGCCCTCGTTCACCGGCCGGCGTCCCCAGGGCGAAGTCGTGCTGCGCTGGCCAACCAGGGTGGTGGGCGCCATCTGGCCGCCGGTCATGCCGTAAATCGCGTTGTTAACGAAGAAGACGCTGATCTTTTCGCCGCGATTGGCGGCGTGGATGATTTCGGCAGTACCGATAGCGGCGAGATCGCCGTCGCCCTGATAGGCGATGACCATTTTGTCGGGGCAGGCGCGCTTCAGACCGGTAGCAGCGGCGGGAGCGCGGCCGTGCGCCGCCTGCACGTTGCCCACGTCGAAATAATAATAGGCAAAGACGGAGCATCCGACCGGGCTGACCAGAATGGTTTCGTTCTGCACGCCCAGGTCGTCAAGGGCCTCGGCGATCAGCTTGTGGACCACGCCGTGGCCGCAGCCAGGACAATAGTGCGTCTGGTGCCGGAGATCGGTCTTCCGTTCGTACTCGGGATAGAACGCGTGTGACTTGGAGTGCACGACTTCATAGCTGTCGGTCGTCACTTTCGGTTCCGTCACTTTTGCTTCCTCCGCGATTACCCGCTCTGCCATAGTGGCTCCTATGTCTTACGTGCCGTCCCTGCGGGACTCAGCCCTCTTCTACCGCACCTTCCCCTGTGGAGCGGCGGACGCCCTCGTCCGCCTTTCATCCCCGGACGAGGGCGTCCGGGGCTCCACCGGCCCTACACCGTGGCCGGCACTTCCTCGATCTTCTTGACTTCCATCTTGCTCAGCAGTTCCTCGACGTCGGGGACATTGCCGCCGACGCGTCCGTAGAACTCGATCGGCCGCCGGCCGTTGAGGGCCAGGCGGACGTCTTCGACCATCTGGCCGTTGCTCAGTTCGACGACCAGAACTCTTTCGGCGCGCAGGGCGGCCGCTTCCAGCTGTTTTACCGGGAAAGGCCACAGGGTAATGGGCCGGAACAAGCCGGCCTTGATGCCCTGCCTGCGCGCTTCGTCCACGGCAGAACGCAGGACGCGCGAGACGATGCCGTAACCCACCACAATCAGGTTGGCGTCCTCGGTGCGGTACTCCTCGCAGCGAGTTTCCGTTTGCTGGGCGCGGATGTATTTTGCCTCCATCCGGCGCTGGTGCTCTTCCAGTTCGTCGGGCTCGAGATAGATGGAGCTGATCATGTTCTTGCGCGTCTCGGCGGTGCCCTCGACCGCCCATGGTTTGGCGGGCACGATGATTTCGCGGTACTCGAGGTCGAGCGGTTCCATCATCTGGCCGACGAAGCCGTCGGTAAGCACGACGGCCGGATTCCTGTATCTGTCGGCCAGTTCGAAGGCCAGGATGGTGAAGTCCGCCATCTCCTGCACCGAGGCGGGAGCCAGTACCAGGTTGCGGTAGTTGCCGTGTCCGCCGCCCTTGACCATGGCCGTGTAGTCGCTCTGTTCGGGAGCGATGTTGCCCAGGCCGGGACCACCGCGCATCACGTCGACGATGACGCAGGGCAGTTCGGAACCGGCGAGATAGGAAATGCCTTCCTGCATGAGGCTGAGACCGGGACCGGAAGAGGCGGTCATGGCGCGCACTCCGGCCGAGGCGGCGCCGTAGACCATGTTGATGGACGAGGTCTCGCTTTCGGCCTGGATGAAGGTGCCGCCGACTTCGGGAAGATAGAGCGCGGCGGCTTCGGCAACCTCGCTGGCGGGGGTAATGGGGTATCCGTAATAAGCGCGGCAACCGGCCAGCACCGCGCCCTTGATGACCGCGACGTTGCCTTTACAAAGCTGGCGCATGTTCGCCTCCATCCGGGACCTGAACCTTGGCCGACACCACCACTTTGGGCAAAGGCGCGAGCCGGTAGACGGTGATGGCGCCGGGTTCGGGGCAGCAATAGAAGCAGATGCCGCAGCCGGTGCAGTCGTGTCCGGTGTAGCGAGCCGGATGTACCCCGTACGAGCTCAGCTCAGGAGCCAGTTGAAGGCACTTGGGCGGGCAGGATTCGACGCACAACCCGCAACCCTTGCATTCCTCGACATCAATTGTTACGTTGCCGCGTGCTTGGCCGGCCATGTTGTACTCACCTCGATACGGTTGTCTGTGCCGCGTGCGGATGCTGCAACCACTTGGTCTTCTCGCAATACTCGTACAGCCCTTCCCGGAACTTGGGATGCGCGATCTCGATCAGCGCCTTAGCCCGTTCGCGAATCGATTTGCCGTGCAGGTAGGCGACGCCGTACTCGGTCACGATGTAGCGGACGAGGCCACGCGAAGTGACCACGCCCGCGCCGGGATCGAGCATGGGCACGATGCGCGAGATGGTGTCGTGCTTGGCGGTGGAAGAAATCGCAATGATCGGCTTGCCGCCCTTCGAGCGCGAAGCTCCGCGCAGGAAATCCACCTGCCCGCCAATGCCGCTGTAGAACTGGTTGCCGATGGAATCGGAACACACCTGTCCGGTCAGATCCACCTGCAGCGCCGAATTGATCGCCACCATGTTGTCGTTGCGGGCGATCAGCCCGGGATCATTGGTGTAGGAGGTGGGATGAAACTCGAAGATGGGGTTGTTGTCCAGAAAATCGAACAGGCGAGGCGTCCCCAGGGCAAACCCGAGAATGATCTTGCGGGGCTTGAAGTTCTTCCTTGCGCCGGTGAGCACACCGGCCTCAATCAGAGGAATCACGCCGTCGGAAACCAGCTCGCTGTGCACGCCGAGATCCTGGCGGTCCATGAGCAGGGGCAGGACGGCATCGGGAATGCCGCCGATGCCGGTCTGCAGCACGGCGCCGTCTCCAATCAGGCTGGCTACATTGCGTGCAATCGCCACTTGCAGGTCAGTCACAACCGGCTTCTTCAGCGCACACAACGGCCGTGAGGACTCGACAAAAGCGCTGATGTCGGAGACGTGAATGAAGCTGTCGCCGTAGGTGCGCGGCATATTGTCGTTGATCTGGGCCACGACGTGCCTGGCGACCTTGGCGGCGGTGAGAGTGGTGTCCACGCCCACGCCAAAGCTGCAGTAACCGTGGGAATCGGGCGGAGAGACCTCGATGAGGGCCACGTCCAGGGGCATGGCCCCGCTTTCGAACAGCTCTTCGATTTCGCTCAAGTAAATGGGCGTGTAGTCGGCGCGGCCGTCGTTGATGGCCTCGCGGACGTTGGCGCCGATGAACACGGCGTTGTGGCGGAAGTGTCCGGCCATCTCGGGCGCAACGTAGGGAGCGCAGCCCATGGTCATCATGTGCACGATTTCCACGTCGTACACCTGCGGCGCGCGCCGGATCAGGGCTTCGACCAGCGCTTCCGGCTCGGCGCAGCCGGGCTGAATGTAAACCCGCATCCCTGATTTCACGCACTCGAGCGCCTCGTCGGCTTCCTTCAGGCGCTTCTTGTACTCTCTTTCCCAGGACATGGACATCGGAGTTCGCTCCTTATTGTGCCCGCAAGGTTTCTTCCCGGCGCGGCGTGCGGCTGGTTTCTTCCTCATAGCCCACGGCCGCATAATAGATGGCCCGGTCGAAAAACATCTCCAGCATTTGCAGGAGTTCCAGTTCACCCATGATTTCCACGGCGCGGGCCGTGACCGCTTCGCTCTTCAAGAACTCCCAGAGATTCTCTTTGGTCAGAACGATGGCCTGGATAACCTCGCTGAGCGGCACACCCTGACGAGCGCGCCGCGCCCCGATTTCGCGGTAGCGGTGCTCGATGTCCAGTTCGTTCTTGCCCAGCAGCCACTCTCCCAGGTGGCGGTAGATTTCGTAAACGCGCTCTCGCAACTCATGGCCGGGAATAGTGCGGAAGTGCGAGACCTGGGAGCTGGTCTGCACCTTTTCTTCGAGTCCCCCGGCGAGCGCATCAGCATGGGATTCAATCAGACGGACGAGTCTGTAGGAGAACATCATACTCACCCCCCTTTCCCCAGCGCAGTTCTATGCCCCCAGTTTCACGGTTGCGTCCTGATTGTTCCAGCCCTCAACCGGGACCTTGACGACCTCCACGGTTGGCTCCAGAGTCTGCGGGACGGTGATGGCGCGCGAAATCATGCACACCGCCTTAGCCCGGCGGAGGAGTCCCAGGCCCACTTCGCGATGCTCTTTGGAGGGCACGGTCAAGCGGGGACGCAGCAGAATCTCAGTGAAATTGCATCCGGTGTTGCGGTTGCGGCGGACGCTGCCCTCGACCTCGACCTCCAGATCGGTGTAGTCGAAGCGGGCGCCGCGCGCAACCTCATGGAAGGTAGTGGTGAAACAGCCGGCCAGGGCGCAGAGCAGCAACTGCTCGGGCGCCCAGCGGCCCTCCAGTCCACCCATTTCGGGAGCGTCGGAGAAGTGAATCGTGTTGGGGGAGGACTCGCACTTGGCTAGTCCAGTGCGCCCGGAAGTCCACCAGGCGGAAACGCGATATGTATATTCGACAGGCATTTTATAACTCCCGGCGCTCCCCAAAGCGCACTTTCCGAATTTCAAGAAGTGAGGGAGAAGATCACGGTGATCGTGGTCTCCACCTCCACCGGTTGTCCATTCAAAAGATACGGTTTGTAACGCCATTGTCTGACAGCGGTAATCGCAGCTGGCACCAGCATGGGATGGCCGCTGACCAATTGCAGGTTCTGAATGTCGCCGTTGATGCTGATGACGGCGCTGAGCACGACTTCCCCCTGGATGCGCGCCGCCCTGGCCAGAGGCGGGTACGAAGGTTCCACGCGATGGACCAGAAGCCCCCTGGTCACGCCTTGCGAGATGCGAATGCGCTGGGGCGGCGCCAGTTTTGGCACGGCAGCGATGCTCGAACTGGCGCTGACGATACCGCCGATCACGCCTCCCAGTTGCCCGCCGGGAACGCCTCCGGGCACGCCGCCGACTACACCGCCGGCAGCGGCGATGGGCGGGGGAGCCTCGTCTTCCTTAATCATCTGAACCTTCTGCGGAATCTTGGTGGGCGTGCGCAGTTGTCCACTGGAGAGCATGTCGGTCTGAATCTCGTGAATCACTTTCTGCACCTGCGCGGCCGCTGGCGGAGGTGGCGGAGGTGGAGGCGGCGGAGCGACCAGAAACGTCAGCAGTTGCGCTTTGGGCAGTTGTTCGGTGAAGACCAGCGGAACGACCAGTAACGCTCCCAGGGCCAGGCAATTCAGGATGAACGACGTGGTCGTGGCCAGGAACTTCTTTTTCCGCTGCGGCCCGAAATCCAGCACACTGTCGGAGAACATCGGCCGCTGCCGGATGACCGGCGCTGTCACCAGTTCCGAACGTGGCAGAACCGCGGCCGCCGGCCGGCTTGTCGGCGTGGCTTCCTTCACTTCCGGTTCATGGATTTCAATTGTACCCTTCATTACAACCTCCTCGATCCAGCCCGGCAGGGAGTACTTTCACCCTGCGCTACGAGGAACGTGGCCCAAGTGGTCACATCTCGTGCTTCCGATACTTATCTTCCCCCAACGTGGTTGACCGATAAATAACCGACATCACGGTACTTGGTGATCGTGATCACGAAATGGACCTTGGGTGCAAACTGAAGTAACCACGGCAGATGGAGCACGCGCGTGCCCGCAGGACCGGAGCCGGCACCATGTGCGAGCAACGCGAAGAGGAAGAGAAAGCTGACCTCAGACCTCGGACCCCGGACTTGTGATGGAGCGGTCTTGCCTTAGCTTACCGGCGTCCAGCGGGAGATGCGATCCGACGCGCGGGTGGTAGAAGAAACCTGGGGTACAGGGAAAAGGAGAAAAAGTGGAGCGGGAGACGGGGATCGAACCCGCGACCAACGGCTTGGGAAGCCGTGACTCTACCACTGAGTTACTCCCGCTCGGAACGGCATTAGCTTACCACTGCTCGCAAGGGTGAACAACCGGGGCGGGAGCGTTAATGCAGTCTGGAAATCTGCTTCTCTGATTTCTTTGCGTTCTTCGCGGCGGTTCTTTGCGACCTTCGCGGTGAAAAGGACGTGACCGCAAAGTGCGCGAAGGATTCGCGAAGTACGCAAAGAAAACCGGGAGCCGTATTGGGCCCGTCCGATCCGCCATCAGTGGTGCTTGTTCGGTTTTCCGAACAGCGATCAAGTTCTTGTTGACCACACCGTAATTCGTGGTTAGCTGAGACGATTTGCCTTTTCTTGGTCTGAAAGACCGTGGGAGCGGCGCTCGCGGGTACCCCCATTTGCGCAATCGGCAGGAGACTGCACCATGGGCAACTTCTACACGGATGTAATTCAGCAGGATTCTCGTTTCCAGTCCGCTACCCGTGTCGCTGAGCTTGACTTGCTGGAGCCGACGACGCGGCGACTGGTCGAGCAGATCGTGGACAGCGCGCAGAAAATGGGCATCCCTCTGATCGTGTATGAGACCTACCGCAGCCAGGCGCGACAGCAGGAACTGTTCGACCGGGGCGCGACCAAGTTGCGCACGGTGGGCGTGCACCATTACGGGCTGGCTTGCGATATGGTGCGCTCGATCGGCGGAGAGCCGTCATGGAAGGGCGACTTTGCATTTCTGGGGGAACTGGCGCACGCGAGCGGCCTGATCTGGGGCGGAGACTGGGGCAATCCCGGTATTAAGCACAGTTTCGTGGACGCGGTGCACGTGCAGCGCTTGACCGTCGCGCGCCAACCGGCGCTTTTTGCGGGAACCTGGGTTCCCGACGACACCTACAATCCGTACGCGGATGATCCGCATCTTCTGCTTGCGGCCGCGACGCCGTCCAAGCCAACCGGTTCCAAATCTGCGGCGGCGGTTCCGCGGCCGAAGAAGAGATCGTAGGGGAAAGCTGACTGGCTTACGTCTAAGGCCCGCGTCAAAAGCCAAAGTCAAAAGCTAGTACCGCAAAGGACGCGAAGAAAAGCCGCGAAGGTCGCAAAGAGAACCAAAAGCACGAACCCTCAGCTCCTCCTCGTTTACCTTCCTGCCCTTCTTAGTGAGCGTGTGGCCACCGCGGCATGGGCTGGGAAGTGCACAGCCGAGTTTGGGTGGAGTAAGATGCTGTCTCGGTTCGATCTCCGACCTGCAAGGACACCCGACCCATGTCTCGACCAAGAGGCGACTCCGAAAGCATGCGTTCCCGCCGTTCGTTTCTGCACTCCGCGCTGGTCACCGGCGCGGCTTCCGCGCTGTATCCCGTGCTGGGAGCGGCGCGGGCGGGCGCGTCTTCCGCTTCTGAGGGAAGCGCATGCCCCGAGCCGAATCCCGGAGTCAAGCCTTTCGAACTGGATGAGATCACGATCGCAGAACTGCAGGAAGGGATGAAGTCGGGCAGGTTCACCGCGCGATCACTGGTCGAGAAGTACACGGCGCGGATGGAAGAAATTGATAAGCACGGTCCTGCGATCAACTCCATCATCGAACTGAATCCGGATGCGCTCGCCATCGCGGATGGGCTCGATGAGGAGCGCAAAGCCAAAGGTTCGCGCGGACCGCTGCACGGCATTCCGGTGCTGATCAAAGACAACATTGATACGGCGGACAGGATGATGACCACAGCCGGATCACTGGCGCTGGTGGGATCGAAACCGCCGAAAGATTCGTTCCTGGCGCAGCGGCTGCGCGCGGCGGGCGCGGTGATTCTGGCCAAAACCAATCTGAGCGAATGGGCCAACATCCGTTCGAACCACTCGACCAGCGGATGGAGCGGGCGCGGCGGGCAGACGAGAAATCCCTACGCGCTCGACCGGAATCCGTGCGGATCGAGCTCGGGCACGGGCGCGGGGATTTCGGCGAATCTGGCCGCCGCCGGTATTGGCACGGAAACGGATGGCTCGATCGTGTGTCCGTCGTCGGCGAACGGGCTGGCCGGGATCAAACCGACCGTGGGACTGGTGAGCCGGAGCGGGATCATCCCGATTTCGCACAGCCAGGATGGCGCCGGTCCGATGTGCCGGACAGTGCGCGACGCGGCAATTCTTCTGGGTGCGCTCACTGGCGTGGACCCCGAAGATTCGGCGACTGCGGCGAGCGCGGGAAAATCGCAAACCGACTACGCGCAGTTTTGCGATCCCAACGGTTTGAAAGGCGGGCGCATCGGCGTGGCGCGCAAGTATTTCGGATTCAACGATGCGGTGGACGCGCTCATGGAGCAGGCGCTCGACGTGATGAAGAAGCAGGGCGCGACGCTGGTGGATCCGGCCGACATCGAAACCCACGGGAAGTTCGGCGAGAGCGGATTTCTGGTTCTGCTCTACGAATTGAAGGCGGACCTCAATGCCTACCTGGCGCGGCTGGGTCCGGGCGCACCGGTGCGAACGCTGAAAGACATCATCGAATTCAACGAACACAACTGCGAGAAAGAGATGCCTTACTTCGGACAGGATGTATTCCTGAAGGCAGAAGCCAAGGGGCCGCTGACCGAAAAGGAATATGTGGATGCGCTGGCCAGGAATCATCAACTGGCGCGCACCGAAGGCATTGATGCGCTCATGGATAAACACAAGTTAGACGCGATTGTGGCTCCCACGGGTGGTCCGGCGTGGCTGACCGATCTGCTGAATGGCGATCACGATTCGGGAGGCAGTTCGAACGCGGCGGCGGTCGCGGGGTATCCCAACGTGAATGTGACGGCGGGCTTCATATCTGGCCTGCCGGTGGGGATTTCTTTCTTTGGCCGCGCCTGGAGCGAACCTACTCTGATCCGGCTGGCGCACTCGTTCGAGCAGGCAACAAAAGCCCGGCAGGCGCCGCGGTTTCTGGCGAGTGTCGGGTAGGGCGAAAGACCATGTCCGCCCGGATGTAAAGTTTCGCAAAGGTCACTAAGAGAGCCTCCGGAAGGATCTACAATTTGGGTGAAGGCGGAGGTGGGTGATGACCAAGCTCCGTTCATGCGGCTGCGTACTGACGAAACTGGTTGTGCCGTACTTTGCCCTCTGTTGCTTCGGTTACGGTCAAGTGTTGAATCAGGATCAGGAGATCCAGGTTCACGATCTGCCATCGTTGATGGCGCGGTCGCATGACCGCTCTGAAGTCTTGCTTACTTCGCTGGACACCGTGTTTCACGACCGGGAAATATGTTGCGGGAAGGACGCGGCTCTCGAAGATAGTGCCGGGGCATCCGATCCCAGGTCTTTGAAGGATGTCGCCAGCAAACTGCAAGGGCGGCACCTGTTGAGCGACGGCCGTCCCGTGATGGTTACCGCTACATATCTCACGCCCGATGCGGTGAATTCCGGCCTGCTCGTCACCTGGTTTCTGAACCAGCATGCCGCACTGATGCAGTGGAATTCGCATATCTATGTTGTGCACGGCATCGTCTATATGTGGATCGCGTCTGGCGACGCCACGTCCGGTTCAATGACGCAGATGACTGCAATTCACAAGTTCCTGCTCTGGGATACGCGGTATTCGGATTCGCGCCGGGAAGTTGTCTTCAATCGTGATAGCGACGACCTAAGCAAAGTGCAGGGATTCTTGTTTGTGGAGGCCAAGCCGCAGTAAGTACCCGGGTGATGTAACTTATTTCTACTTTGTGTTGTTCTCATGTTAGCCTTAGTTATAAGGAGGAATAAATGATTAACCTTAACAAGGTAGTGGTTTCGCTGCGGCACGAGCATTCCCGGTTAGAAAAGCAGATGGAACGAGTGGAGAAGGCACTGGACGCGCTCGGCCATGCCAATGGCAACAGGACTAAGAAGGTTAAGCGGGTCCTGAGCAAGGAAGCGCGGCGGCGAATCGCCGAAGCCCAAAGACGACGCTGGGCCAAAGTGCGCAAGCAGGCTGCCTAGATTGCCGGTTGGCAATCGTAGCTTCGCGCGTACCGTCCGGCCACCGAGGTAAGTTCTCTTAAAGCTAGGCAACAGGTCCCGGAGACGGGCCCCCTGGGATAACTCCCCGGGGTGGCACTTTTACGTCCAGCGGAACCATTTCAGCGCCAGAACAAACGAAATTCCGCCCCAAAGCACCATGATCAGCAGGCGCGGCCATTGATGGAGGAGCGGTGTGCCCTCGAGAATGCTGGCGCGCAGGGCGTCGTTGAGGGCCGTGAGTGGAAGCGCCTTGATCAGGGGATGGATCACTGCCGGGAAACGCTCGTAGGAAAAGAATACGCCGGAGAAAATCCACATGGGCATCATCACCAGATTGATGAGGCCGCTGACCGACTCGATTTTCTGCGCACGGCTGGCGGTCAACAGGCCCACGCCGCCGAAGGTGAGCGAGCCCAGGCCGCCGATCAAGGCGATGGCGCCGACCGAGCCGAGCACGCGCATGTGGAAGAAGAGCACGCCAAAAACCAGCAACAAGCCGACTTCGATGATCATCAGGATGAGGCGGCTGGAGGCGAGGGCGAGGAGAAAATCGCCGCGGCGCATGGGCGTGGCCACGAAGCGCTTGAGCAGCTTGCGCTGGCGCATATCCACCAGCGCGAAGCCGATGCCCCACATGCCGGAGTTCATCAGGTTCATGCCCAGCAGGCCGGGGATCAGGAAATCGATGTAGCGCGAGCCGGGATCGGAGGAGGTGACCGCGGTGGTCGAGAGCGTGTCTTTGCGGCCGGCGGCGGCTTGCAGGGCGTCGTTGACTTCGGATCTGGCGAGAACGCTCTCGGGACGGTCGGGATCGTAGCGGTACTCGAATCCTCCCTTGCCGTCAGGTCCGATCACAACATCGAATTTGCCGAGACGAAATCCGTTGCGCGCTTGGTCCGCACTGAGCACCTGGATTTTGAACGTGGCATGTTGCGGAGAACGGGCGAGCAGCGCCTGCGCATTATCGGAGCCAGCGCCCTGGACAATGGCGAGCGAGACCGCATCGGCGGGCTTGTTGCGGAAAGCGATGCCGAGGCCGAGCGCCAGCAGCAGGGGGAAGGCGAACACCCAGAACACGACCTCGGGCTCGCGCTTGAGTTCGAGCATGCGCGCGGTAAGAAGGTGGAAGTAGCCGGACCAGCGGCCGTTCTGCCGCGGAGCGCTCGACGGTGTCCGGGCCCGCGTAACGGGCGCTTCTTGTACAACGCTCATGCCAGTTTGTGCCGTCCCTGCGGGACTCGGTTTCTCGTGTTGGATCGGATCCCAGCGCTGAAGCGCTGGGCTATTATCTTGCGCCCCTCCGGGGCGTGCTCATCTCCAGGCCACTGCTGCTCCCTTCAGCATGCCTACTGCGATTGGGGCTTCCATTTATTCAGAAACTCGGCCAGGACTTCAGGCGTTAACGCGCGCGCGTCTTCGAATTCGCCGTTCTTCTGGCTCACCACCAGCTTGCCATCGGCTTCGGCGACCGCCAGCGCCGGAATGCCTTTGTTCAGCGGGATTTCGTATGTCTTCACCAGATCCGGGTTCTTGTGCTCGTCGGGGCCCAGGTCAATGTGCACGACTTCATAGTTTGCGGCGAGAATCGGCGCCAGATCGGGCCGCTGAAAAGCCAGATCCAGAACGTGGCAGTCGAAGCACCAGTTGGCGCCGAAGACCAGCAGCAGGCGCTTGTGTTCGCGGGCCGCTTTCGCCTCGGCTTCCTTGATCTCGGCGTGGGCATCGGCGTTGACCGGATAAACTTCCTTCTTCATGTCGGAGGGCTGCTTGAGGCGGGGAGCGTCGGTTCGTTCGGCGGAAGCGAGCTTCCATTGGTCTCCCTGCTTGAGCCAGAAATGATCGTCGGTGACGGTGGTGGAGTGCCCGTCCGGCAATCCGGTCACGATGTCGGCGCGGAAAATGATGTGGGTGTAGTCGGGGCGCGGGGTGGTAGTGCGGATTATTTCCACCCTCATGCTCCGCACTTTCATCCCCACCCAGAAATTCACGTCGGAGTTGGCGTCGATCATTTGGTCTTTCACCCTGATCTGTGCAGGCGGATCGGTGCTGTAGAGCGCTTGGAGGGTGGCGGCGTCTCCGGTAAGGACTGCGGCCACCCACTGCTGGAAGGGGGCGAAGGTAGCGGCGTCCGGGGCGGCGGAAGAAGCCGCCTGAGCCCAGGCGAAGGACGGGATTATAGCCAGTACGAATAGAAAAGCAAACCTCGTTAAATAGTTCATGTTCAAATCCTCTCTGAGAACGCGGGCGAGGGCGCCCGCGCCACATTTACTCCTCGCGCAGATGGCGGCCGGTCAGGCGGACGAACACATCTTCCAGACTGGCCTGCCGCGTCGTCAGATGCTCCAATTCTCTTCCCTGCTGCTCGATCACGTCGAGCAGTGCGGGGATTGTCAGATGTGGTTCCTTCACATTGAGCGCGACCAGGCCATCGTCCTCGCGCACCGACTCGACGCCGGGCAGAGCGCGCCAGACTTCGAACGCTGACGCGTAATGCTCTGAGCTTGGCTCTGAAATTGGCCCCGAGCCGTTGCTGCTGACGGAGAACTCCACCACGTGATGCCCGCCCAGGCGGTCGATCAAATCCGCGGGCGAGCCTTCGGCGATGATCTGACCGTGGTCCACGATGGCGAGCCGATCGCAGAGGCGCTCCGCTTCGTCCATGTAATGCGTGGTCAGCAACACGGTGCCGCCGGCGCGCTGAAAGGAGCGAATGATATCCCACAACTGGCGGCGGCTTTGCGGATCGAGGCCGGTGGTGGGTTCGTCGAGAAAAAGAATCTTCGGATTCGAGACCAGCGCCGTGGCCACGGCCAGGCGCTGGCGCTGGCCGCCGGAGAGCTTACCCACCCACGCGTCGGCTTTTTCGGTGAGCTGCAACTGCTCGAGTACGTCGCCGGTCGAACGGGGCCGGCGGTAGAAGCTGGCAAAAAGCTCAATGGTCTCGCGCACGCTGAGCTTTTCCGACAGCCGCGTTTCCTGCAGCGAGATGCCCAGCCACTCGCGCATTTCGCGCTCGTTCTCGTGCCAGGAGTGGCCGAAGATAGAAACCTGGCCGCTGGTTGGCTCCAGCAGGCCCTCGAGGATTTCGATGGTCGTGGTCTTGCCCGCGCCGTTGGGGCCGAGCAGGCCGAAGCATTCCCCGACCTGAATTTCGAGGCTCAGGCCACGCACGGCCTCGACCTTGCCGTCGTAGTTCTTGCGCAGATCGCGGCACTGGATAGCGTACCCCACGCTAGCATTCTAACGTAGGTTGCCGGCGAGTTGTTGCCAACCCCGGCCCGCTTTTGCATCTCCCGAGTGGGAAAATAGCTGCATCGCCCGAGTCCCCACCGGCATCTTTCTTCCATGCGCATGCCCAAGCGCGGCTTCACCTGACGGTCTTCCTCTAAGACGCCCGTGTGTCGTTGAACCCCAGTTGCCAGTCACCGGTTGTCAGACTCTGAAAGGACAGCGTCCCATGCTGCGCAGGCTTGCTGCTTTGCTCTTTCTGCTTGTTCTGACCTTGACTGCGGCCGCGCAAGAGTCGCGTCATTTCACGTTTCACTACGGTTTCACGGTAAAAAATCTGCCTGCGGGTGAGGAGGTTCGCGTCTGGATTCCGGCAGCGCAGCCGGATGCTTATCAGGAGGTAAGGGTCATTTCCGCTACGGGTGATCTGCCGTTGAAGCGAACCCGCGAGGCGAAATATGGGAACGAAATCTATTTCGCCGACTCCAGGGCTACCCGGCCGGAATTACATTTTGACGTGGAATACGACGTGGTGCGGCACGAGCGCGTGGCCCTGCAGGCATCGCCCGTGGTTCCCGCCTCCCTCACGAGCCAAGAGCGGCTGCAGGATCTGCAGCCGGATGCTCTGGTGCCAATCACCGGCGTGCCCGCTGATCTGGCGGCGAAAGTCACAGAGGGCAAGACCGGGCCTCTCGAAAAAGCCCGCGCGATTTACGACTACGTCCTCGCCACTCTGCGTTACGACAAAACCGGCACCGGCTGGGGACGCGGCGACGTCCTCTATGCCTGCGACGCCAAGAAAGGCAACTGCACGGATTTCCATTCGCTGTTTATTGCGATGGCACGCTCGCAAGGCATTCCGGCACGATTCGAGATTGGCTTCCCTCTGCCGCCGGATCTGCACACTGCCGAAGTCGCCGGCTACCACTGCTGGTCCGATTTCTACATCGACGGCAAGAGCTGGATTCCCGTGGACATCTCCGAGGCGTGGAAACATCCGGAGAAACGCGGTTACTTTTTCGGAGCGCACGACGTGAACCGAGTGCAGTTCAGCATGGGACGCGACCTGCGGCTGAACCCGGCGCAAGAAGGCAAGCCGCTGAATTACTTTGTCTACCCCTATGTGGAAGTGGGCGGCAAAGAGTATCCCAACGTTTCGCTGGCGTTTTCGTTTGCGGATGTGACGGCGGCGAGCATCGGCGGAAAGTGAGCTGACGCTGTCTGCCCCTCGCAAACAAGGAAAGCGGCGTCACGCCCCCAGGGGCTAAAGCCCTGGGCATTTGTTCGGCCACAACGGCACGGCTGAAGCCGTGCCCTACCCAAGAACCATCAAGAAACGGTTGGCCGACTCCAGCTTGTAAGGCGATCTGCGCGGCGGCATGGGAGGCAATGGGGTCGCGGCACTGGATGGCGGGGGGCACACAAGCATTCTATCGTGCAGGTATAATCCTCGCACCCTATGACACTGACTGTGGGCACAAAACTGGGGCCGTATGAGATTGTCGGAATCGTCGGAGCGGGCGGGATGGGCGAGGTCTACCGGGCCCGCGACGGGCGCCTGGGACGCGATGTCGCGCTGAAGATTCTTTCCGAAGCATTCGCCAGCGATCCGGAACGTCTGCGCCGTTTTGAACAGGAAGCGCGCGCGGTTGCGGCGCTGAATCATCCCAACATCCTGGGGGTGTATGACATCGGGTCGCAGAATGGCAGCCCCTACCTGGTCTCCGAACTCCTGGAAGGAGAGAGCTTGCGCGAAATCCTGCGCGCAGGGCCGGTGCCATCGCGAAAAGCTGGCGACTATGCAGTGCAGATCGCCTCCGGCCTCGCGGCTGCCCATGAGAAAGGGGTGGTTCACCGCGACCTCAAGCCGGAGAACCTTTTCATCACCAAAGACGGACGGGCAAAGATTCTCGACTTCGGGCTGGCCAAGCTGACTCAGAGCTTTGCCTCAGGCGCGGCTGGTTCCGATGGCGTAACGCTCACCAGTTCGCCGACGCTGGCTGGATTGGTGATGGGCACGGCCGGCTACATGTCGCCGGAACAGGTGCGGGGCGAAGCGCTGGATCATCGCACCGACCTGTTCGCTTTTGGCGCGGTGCTTTACGAAATGCTCTGGGGCCAGCGGGCGTTTCAGCGCGACACGGCGGCAGAGACCATGACGGCGATTCTCAAAGACGATCCGCCGGAGCTGGGCGACAGTACAAAGCTGGTCTCTCCGGCGCTGGAGCGCATTGTGCGCCGCTGTCTGGAAAAGCGTCCGGAACAGCGCTTCCAATCCGCGCAGGATCTCGCCTTTGCGTTGGACGCTCTATCGGGCACCGCGGCCAGTGGGGCGGCCAGGGCCACGCCAGCGCCACGTACCAGCCGGCGGTGGCTGTGGCCTTCATTGACGCTGGTATTCGCGGGCATTCTGCTTGTCGGCTGGCTCTTCACCAGAAAAGGACCTGCCGCCCAGCGCATGCAATTCGCGCTGCCGGTTCCGGGCGAGGTCACCCAGGTGGCGCTCTCCGCGGATGGGCAGATGCTGGCGTTCGTTTCGCCCGACGACACCACGGGTGCGCCCACGCTCTTCGTGCAGCACATCGGCTCACCCACTGCGATCGAATTGGCCGACACGGAAGGCGCGAACTTTCCCTTCTGGTCGCCGGATGATGCTTACGTCGCGTTCTTCGCCAAAGGCAAACTGCTGAAGGTATCTGCTTCTGGCGGGCCGCCTCAAGCCCTGGCCCGAGCCAGTCTTGCCCGGGGCGGAGCGTGGGGATCGACGAACGTCATCGTCTACAGTCCGGAACCACAAGGCGGACTATGGCGCGTTAATGCCGACGGCGGCGGTGGCGCGCCTCTAACCACCCTGGGCAAGGACGAGCAGTCGCATCGCTGGCCCGTATTTCTGCCTGACGGAGATCACTTTTTGTTCTGGGCTGGAAATTTCGTGGGCCTCCGCGATGACCGTGTCAGCGGCATCTACCAAGGCTCCCTGGATGGCAAGGAAAAAACGCTGGTGGTCCTGACGCACTCCAATGCGGGGGTCGGGCAGGGCCAGATCTTTTACTCGAATGAGAAGCACCAGTTAGTGGCTTCGGCATTCGACATGTCAAGGCGAACCATCTCCGGCGAACCGCGGGTGGTCGCAGAATCGGTTGGATTTCAGCCGTCGATTTTCTGGGGCGCGTTTTCCGCTGCCGCCAATGGGAACCTGATCTATTCCACCAGTACCGAGACTACCTTGTCGGCCCTGACCTGGGTGGACCGAACAGGCAAGGAACTGGCTCGCGTGGGAGAACCCGGCACGCTTTCGAATCCCATCCTCTCTCCCGATGGCAAGCGCGTGGCCGTGGACGTCGCAGCCGTGAAGACCAATAACGTGGATGTATGGCTCGAAAGCCTGCAAGGCGGCTCCAACACGAGATTCACCTTCGATACGACCGAGGCTGTCGTGGGGGTGTGGTCGCGCGACGGAAAGACCATTGCCTATCGTACGGTGGGGGAACACGTCAATCTTATGTCGAAGGCAGCCTCGGGGCTGGAACGGAAAAAAACGCTGTACTCGGGGGAAATCGCCGCGGACGTGTTGCCGAATTCCTGGACAGTCGATGATCGGCAAATCCTGTGCACGATGTTCTTTCCCCATCTCGTCGGGGACCGCGTCGCCGGCCTTGTTCTAATACCGGCTGCGGGCGGGAAGCCCGTTCCGTTCCTGGAAACGAGGGGCTCGGAAAGGAATGGCCAGATTTCTCCTGACGGAAAATGGGTGGCCTATGCATCCAATGAATCAGGCGAATGGGAAGTCTATGTCACCACGTTTCCCGCGGGAGCCGGAAAGTGGCAAATTTCGCGCGGCGGCGGCACCGAAACCCGCTGGCGCGGCGATGGCAAGGAGCTTTTCTACATCGCACAGTCCGGAATGTTGATGGCGGCGCCGGTGGCTAACGAAGGGACGTTTTCCAGCGGAACGCCGGTGCCTCTGTTCCAGGTTCGCGGCCGCGCCCCGGTTTCCTCCACCGATACATTCACTTACGATGTCAGCAAGGATGGAAAGCAATTTCTGGTGAACCGCTATCTCAAGCCCGACCGTCCCAGTCCGCTGACGATTGTTTTGAACGCGACCGCAGACGCACAGAAGTAGGAACATCGGAAGCGGGAATTTCAGGGAGCTAGGCAAAGCTTCGCCTCCGCCGGACCGGCTGATCAGCGGCCGGAGACCATTTCGTCCGGGCCGGAACCTCCCGAGGGTTGGGGAATGTCGGGCGGCGGCGTGGGAGGCAGTGGGGACACGGTGTCGGCGGGTTTGGGCACGTTCTCCTGATCTTCCCCGGGACGGCGCAGGCTGGGGGCGTTCGGCGGGCGCTCTTGCTGTTTCTTAGCCTGAGCTTCTCTGTCCGGCCGTTCCAGGATGATTTCTTTTTGAGTGCGCACAATTTTTTCGCCGCCGACTTTCATGGTCTCGACGCGCACGACTTCGTCGCCGACGATGCGAACGAAGTCCACGTCCTGGGGCGGTTCGCCGTAAATCCACTCTTCGTATTCCGTGTTGCCGTCCTTCTCGCGAACTTTTTTCGGCGGCTTGCCCTTGGCGTGCAGCACCATTTCCGAATCCATGCCTACGAGCACGTGGTGAGCCTGGATAGCTTGTTTCACCTTGGGGGGAACGGTGTCGAGATAGGCTTCTTCTTTGTTTCTGGCGTTAAAGTCGAGCACGGGAAACAGCAGGTCGCGTAATTGCTGGGCACTCATTTCCGGGACATATTTCCTGTCGAAATAAATGTCGAGATAGCTGCCATGCGCGTTCTGCTGGATTTCATTGGGAGACAGCTCAACCGGCATGCCGCCGGCGCCGGCCACCTGGATGTGCTGATACCACTTTTTGCGGCGGATCGCGCCACCGTTAATGTCGAAGTGAATGTGGTCGTCCTTGATCTGCACAAAGGAGATCTGGGCCGGGTCGCCGGGCCTGAGCGCCGGGCCCCAGACAGTGAGCAACTGCTCGAGTTCCTGGCCGTTGGGTGTAGTCACGCCGTCTTTCAGACCGATTCCCTTGGTGCCCATGGGGAAGGCCGTGCGGGCGTAGACGAGTTGAGTTTCGAAGTCTCGAATGATTTCGTAGCGCGTCTGCTTCGACATGTGGGGGGCGTTGGCGGGAATGGGAGGAGCAGGCTTTTGCGCTGGCGGCGCCGGACTGGATGGAGCTGCCGCGGAGGGTTGGGACGGGACCGGCTGCGTGGTCTGTCCGAGCAGCGCCGCACGACTCAGCAACAAAACCAACAGGAAAGACACGCCGCGCGGGCATTCCATAAACGACCCCAGGCCGAATCTGCTTCATTATAGCGCCGTCTGGGATGCAGAAATGCGGGGAAAGAAAAAGCAGGTTTCTCGACTGCGCAGAATCGCCGGTGACCGGGCGCTTCTGCTCCGCTCGAAATGACAAACTTAGAGTTTACGGCGGTTTTGCTGAGGGCTGAGGGCTGACGCCTGCTTTTACGCCAGGTTCAGGGCTTTGCGCATGGTGCCACGCTCCTTCTGAATCTTTTCCTGCAGAAGGGTGATGGCGTAGATCAACTGCTCGGGCCGTGGCGGGCAGCCGGGCACGTAAACATCGACGGGAATGACCTGGTTGACGCTCTGAACCAAGGCGTAATTGTTGAATACGCCGCCGGAAGTGGCGCACGCGCCCATGGACATGACCCACTTGGGTTCCGGCATCTGCTCCCAGAGCTGGCGGATTACCGGCGCCATTTTGTTGGACACGCGGCCGGCGATGATCATCAGGTCGCTCTGCCGCGGCGAGGGGCGGAAGACTTCCGCGCCGAAGCGGGCGATATCGAAGCGGGCCGCGCCCATGGACATCATCTCGATGGCGCAGCAGGCCAGGCCAAACGTCATGGGCCAGATCGAACCCTTGCGCATCCAGTTGACGGCCGAGTCGACGGTGGTGAGGATGAAACCTTCCGGCGTGGCATTGCCGAAGGTCAGTTCCTTGACGACCTTGTGGCCGTTCTCGATGTCAATGTAAGGACCGAAGTCGAGTTCGCGCGCCATGGAGATATTTTAAACCACAGAGGGCACGGAGGGGGCGGTGCGACCGTCTGCGGGTTTCGAGTGAAATCGCTGGTTTCGACAGTTACCTCTCGGCTTCCCTTTGGAGGCTTGGGTCAAAGTATCCCCGCGACCGCCAATGTTACGGCCCCGTGGAAATCGTTAACCAACTTGAGCATGTGATCCCTACCGTCGGCATAGTCAGCGTCGACAGAATACCAACCTCGCCAGACTTGGCCAAGGCATGAGTCTTCGTCACATTGACCGGCAGCCCGGTCTCCGGTTGCGATTGCGACCAAAGGAGTTGCATTGTGTTTCCGACTGTGAGCCACCCGTTCCAGGTGGCGGCAGAGGGCGTCCCGACCGTAAACTTCATCGTCAAGATGCCGGTTGTTGCATTGTAG